>Ga0209986_10005506_pt1 | contig 10490 bp, 8 predicted proteins | sample BlataG_FD_183168 | JGI IMG/M metagenome (GOLD analysis project Ga0209986, IMG submission 183168) | Deep subsurface microbial communities from Black Sea to uncover new lineages of life (NeLLi) - Black_00105 metaG (SPAdes) (version 2) | ecosystem: Environmental > Aquatic > Marine > Oceanic >...
CACAACGCTGTCCTGCAAAGCAAAAAACGCACACAAATTCCTGCAAAATAAGCAACACCGAGATATGTAAGCGATGGCTTAAATAATTTGAATAATACCACCACCGTAACGGCCCGCACAATCAAGCCCAAAATCTCAATCAAATTGCGAACATAATACCGTTGTAAGCCAAAAAGAGCTCCTTGAATTGGCATATTCATTATGAACAAAAACATTGAAACAGCTACCCAGCGAAGGGCAATAGCGCACTCCTGCGCAGCTTCCTCCGGCACCTTGGGAAACACGGTAGGAAAGATGAAAGAAAAACACAAACACAATAATGTACCTATTACTGCACCAAGACCGTAAACAATGTAGGAAGAGCTGAATACCGAGACAAGTTTGTCTTCTTCTTGCTTCGCTGAGAACCGGGCAACATAATGCTGCACCGCCACCGACATACCGGCACTAAGAATGGACAGGTAGCCGATAATAGAGATAATGGTTGTCCAGCCGCCGTAGTGCTTGGGACCTACTTTGCCCACCACATAAGCAATTAGAAAAAAATTCACCACTATAGCGGCTATGTGCGCGCACCACTGCGAAGCGATGTTCACGCCGGTCTTTTCTGCGGTAATCTGCCCTGGCATAATCTACATCAACTTGTAAAACTGATCAGTGAATCGCTTACCTGATTAAATGATGACTAAAAAAACATCTAATGCCCAAAAAACATCCCCCCTGCTCAGCATCTGTAAACTTGCAGCAATACAAACACAAATGTCACTCAACTCGCCTATTGCGATTCATAGTCAAATGTCTGCTCTATTCTAAAAACGCTATAATCGTATCTGCCACACATTCCTTCATCTCATCGGTCAGATCCGGATAAATCGGGATAGCGAGCACCTCTTTTGCTGCCTTTTCTGCTTCGGGAAAATCCCCTTCCTTGTATCCGAGATGCCTGAAACACTCCTGAAGGTGTATCGGGACAGGATAATATATCGCACACCCGATGCCGTTCTTTTTCAAATCTGCCACGACATCATCGCGCCTCGGCACGCGAACCACATATTGATTATAGATACTCATGCAATCGGCACTTATATAGGGCGTGTTCACAGCTGTTCCTGCAAATCTCTCATCATAATAGGCCGCGTTGCGCCGACGTGCTTTGGACCACTCGTCTAAATGCGGCAGCTTAACTAAAAGTGCCGCCGCCTGTATCGGGTCAAGACGAAAATTGCCGCCAACAAGTTTATGATAATACTTGGGGTCAGCACCGTGATTTCGCACTATCTTGATTCGGTCATAAACTTCCTCATCATTAGTAACAACCATGCCACCGTCGCCGATGCCGCCTAAGTTCTTGCTCGGAAAAAAGCTAAAACATCCCACTGTCCCGATACTGCCTGCCTTGCTGCCCTTGTACGTACTCGTAATCGATTGGGCCGCATCCTCAATAACAGCAAGCTCGTACTTATTCGCAATTTTCATAATCGGGTCCATATTAGCCATCTGGCCGAATAGATGAACCGGCATAATCGCTTTGGTCTCTTCCGTAACCGCTGACTCAATAAGCGCCGGGTTGATATTAAAAGTCTTAGGCTCGATATCCACAAAGACCGGCCCTGCACCGGCTCGGACAATGCAACCTACCGTAGAAAAAAAAGTAAAAGGTGTGGTAATAACCTCGTCACCCGCACCGATATCCAGGCTCATCAAGCTGTTCAAAATCGCATCCGTTCCACTGGACACACCAACTGCGAATTTACAATCGCTTATCGTCGCTATTTTCTCTTCCAGCTCGGCCACTTTCGGACCGCCGATACAGCACTGCGATTCAAGAACTTCCGAAACAGCCGCTAAAACTTCGTCTTTGATTGTCGCATACTGCGCTTTCAGGTCTAATAGAGGCACCTGCATATTTATTCTCCTGTTACTCTAAAGATAGTTGGCTATTTTTTCCTAAGGTCACTGTAGGAAACTGTGCCAATGGCTTTATCCGGCGGCAGAGCAGTATCTTCATCCAAATCGAGACACCTCACCACGCCAGGCTCGACTTCCCTATAACGATAACCACTCTCTGGACAAACCATAATACCATCAGAATCCGGCTCCGGCAACGGAACACCGTGTCGACTTATCCAACCTATCTGCTTCGCCGGAACACCCACCATCAAAGCATAATCCGGAATATCTTTGGTCACCACCGCACCGGCAGCTATAAAGCTGTAGCGTCCAAGTTCGATTCCGCAGATAATAGTTGCGTTCGCTCCAACAGTCACGCCACGACGAAAGACCGTCTTCTCGTAAAGACTATGGCGTACAATCTGCGACCGTGGATTTGGAATATTCGTCAAAACACAACTGGGGCCAAGAAAAACGTCATCTTCAATAATTGCACCCGTGTAAATCGAAACATTATTTTGAACCTTAACATTGTTACCTACAACCGCACCGCTGGCCACATGTACATTCTGTCCGAATATACAGTTTTGCCCGATCTTGACGTCCTTCATTATGTGCGAAAAATGCCATATCTTAGTGCCCTTACCAATTTCGCACGGTTGGTCAACGTACGCCGACTCATGTACAAAATAATTTTTCTTCCTGCCCATTAAAAATCCTCCAGCTTAATCGGCTTCCCATTATTCTTTAACGACTTCTGCCCCGCCTCCAAAACTCGAACCACCCGCAAGCCGTCAATACCGTCGCTGCGCACCGGCTTGTCATCAAGGACGCAATCTATAAAGTGTGAACATTCCAGCGCGAGCGGCTCTCCAGCAGGTATCTTTGGAATCACTATATCACCAAATCGCAACGATATTATGTCTGTGTACGATGTAGTTATATCATGCTTTAGCGCGGCACCTTTGTCATACATCCGGACTTTCTCCGTCGCTTCCATATCGTCAAATGTCACCATCTTCTCGGAACCAACGACCGTCATCTTCCTGATTTTGTGTGGGTCAAGCCAGCTACAGTGAACATTTGCCATTTTGCCGTCTGCAAATTTAATCGTGGCAAACACCACATCTTCAACATCCTTCTGCAAATAGCACTCTCCATGCGCAGCAACCGACACAGGCTCGGAACCAAGCAGATAACAGATAACGGAAATGTCGTGTGATGCCAGGGACCACCACGCATTTTCATCTTGACGAACAATACCTAAATTAACTCGCTGCGTATACATATAGTAAGGTTGACCTATCTGGCCCTTGTCTATCACTTCCTTAAGATAACTCACCGCCGGATGATACTCCAGTAAATGACCCACCATTAGCTTCAGCCCTTTTTCTTTCGCAAGCTCAACCAGTACCTTGCCGTCACCGGCTTCTGAGGTCAACGGCTTCTCAACATAGGTATGCTTGCCGGCCTCTAAAGACTTTTGCGCAATTCCGAAGTGAGTGGGGACATCCGTAGCAATTACCACCGCATCAACTTTACTATCGCCCAGAACATTCTCCAGGTCGGTCGAGGTATCAATGAAAGGAAAATTCTTTTTTTGCACAGCCAGTAACTTCTCATCCAGATCGCACACCAACCTCAAATTGCATCTTTTAGCTGTGGCAAAATTGCGGCAAAGGTGCCTACCCCAATAGCCCGCGCCAACAACTGCAACATTTAAACTGTCCTCACCCATGCTTCTAACTCCTTACAATAAAATACGCAGAGCGCCCAAGTCCTTTCTGTGTGCCGCGTGAATCTATAACCTTAATCGCCTCCAACAGCTTTCGTAAATCCTGCCGCTTTAACAGTGGTTACTCATAATATTCTTTTTGTGCATTACCTCCTTCCCAGCGCAGCAAATAATCTCGTTTCGGATTTTACTTTATCCTTTTACGTTCTTGGTTTTAAGTTTTTCGCTTTCAACAATCAGACGCAGCGCCTCATCCAGGCTCGTCCTCGGCTTCCAGCCAATCGCTTTTTTGATTCGTTCCAGGTTCGGCACACGCCGCATCATATCTTCGATAGGTCTTCCGTACGCCTCTTCGTAGGAAATGAATTCTTTTTTGCTTCTGCTGGCCGTCATTTCCATAATTTTATCAGCAAGGCCTTCTATGGTAATTTCTTCCGTCGAGCCTATGTTATATACCTTACCTACTGCTTCTTCGCAATTCATAAGTCTTATGATTGCATCGACAACATCCTCAACATAACAAAAGCATCGGGTTTGCTGACCTGTGCCATATATAAAAAGCGGCTCATTCTTTAACGCACTTCGTACAAAACGTGGCACCACCATCCCGTATCGCCCTGTCTGCCTCGGCCCGATCGTGTTAAAGAACCTCGCAATCATCACCCCCAGACCATACTGCTGATAAAAAGCCAAGCCTAAAAATTCATCGATTGCCTTACTGCACGCATACGACCACCGCGAAAAACTCGTGCTGCCAAGCACAATATCGTCATCTTCACGGAACGGAACCGCCTCGTTTTTGCCGTAGACTTCGCTGCTTGAAGCAATCAGGATTTTCCTGCCGAACTTATTGGCCGTCTCCAGCACCACCTCGGTACCAACGATGTTTGTCTCTATTGTATGCACCGGACGCTCAGCTATCAGCTTGACGCCGACAGCCGCTGCGAGATGAAAAATGGTTTCACTCCGCTCCACCAAATCCGCCATCAAATCAGAGTCGCGGACATCGCCTTCAACAAAATCAAACCTGGATTCATCTTCGAAACCTTCGATGTTTTTTAAGGTGCCGGTGCTGAGATTATCAATAACCGTTACCTTATGTTCCTCTTTTACCAGCCGCTCGGCCAGATGAGAGCCGATAAACCCCGCCCCGCCTGTTACTAATGCTTTCATACGAAACCTGTGTAAACTTCTCTATCCTAAAAAACAATATCGGGTTGTCGAGAATCAATTATTGCCCAGACTCCGTCCCCGTTGGTTGCGCTCAAAACGCAATACATTCTAAGCACTCTATTCGACCCTTTTTGGAATACCTTATATTGAAAATCCGGCCTTGCCGGCTTCTAAAGACGCAATCCCTTTCGCCCTCTTGCCTTCTGACCTCGGTCTCCTGACTCCAATCTTTACCATAAGTATCGGCAAATAAAGAAGATAGCTTTAGTAACGATGGCACGAAAGATTGCTCCATTGGCCGAGCTTCTGGTAACAAATATACGCGCCAAAAGCCCGATAAGTTCGTAACAAACAGCCACGGCCAGAGACCGGTACACAGCGCTAACCACTGTCCAAAGCGCCGGTTCAAAACCATATTCGCGCTGATCACACAACCTGCAACACGGTAATAACAAGAATACACTTCTTATCGGACAGTTGCAACCGCGTCGCTTTTTGACTGCACCCACGAATACGATTCCGGTCGGAACAAAGCAGACCGAAGAACCCCCTTTTGGGTTCTGCACTGTGGTTACTCGTATCTGTTAGGAGCTTCAGTGTTAGAGTTTTGGGTTCGTACCAGGCACCCAGTGTGTACCCAGGTCACTGCCCGAAGTATGAGCAACACGTCTTATCTGTTTCCCACACAGTGACACAGTACAACAGCGCTTCGCCGAATCTGCCTGCCAGCTTGTTCCACGCAAAAACCGTGATATTCTCAACCGTAGGATTGACCCTGCTAAACTCCTCCAGCTCAGCATTCAAATTCTTGTGGTCAACCAGCTTTATAAGCTCGTCATTCACTATTCTTTCAAAATCACCTGTGCGCAAACCATTTTTATCTGGTGCTGTTTTTACCGTAACCTCAATAACGTAATTATGACCATGGCCCGCTGGGTTTGCACATTTCCCGAAAATCTCTAAGTTCCGCTCCTGCGAAAAATCCTCATTCCAGAGCCTGTGCGTCGCCGCAAATTCAAATTTCTCGCTAAAATAAACCATCCTGTACTCCTCGCTGTCTATCGCTATCTTCCTGAAAGGATTCAGCTCCAAACTCAATTTGCTCAACCTCGTCGTGGCAAACTTATCAGCTAATTGTCCCCATGCCGAACCTAAAAGCTCAGCCATGTCCGAAAGCCCAATGTGTTTGCAGCTGCGAAAATCTTCTCTTATCTTTTTGGCAAAGACCGGCACAACTAATTCGCGAACACCCCTGTCAATATCGATTACATTAACGACAAACCCCGTGGCCGGCTCGACCTCACCAATAAGCTCCACACGTAATTCCAAAAATATTGACAACCCTTCACCCGGCGGCTCAGATGCAAACGAATTAAAACCACCAATATCCTCCGGCAAAAAAGGATTTATAGAAAACCGCACATGCCTCGACAATTTATGCATAAACAAAAGCCTTTTTTGCTCTTGCCATTTTGCTTTTGCCTTTTTACCTGTTTCTCTCATGCATCAGGCCCATAACCTCATTTCGGCTCTTTGGGTCTGTCCTAAATATCCCACGAAGCGACGATGTCACCATCACCGAGCCGGGCTTCTTAACCCCCCGGATAGTCATACAGCTATGTGAAGCCTCCAGCACCACCGCGACACCCCGCGGCTTTAGACTGTCCATTATAAAGTCAGCTATCTGGTCCGTAAGCCGTTCCTGGACCTGCAGCCTGCGGGCAAAGCAGTCCACAATACGAGCCAGTTTGCTCACACCAAGCACCACGCCCGCCGGCAAATACGCGACATGAGCTGAGCCGATAAAGGGCATAAGATGATGCTCGCAAATACTGTAAAAAGGTATGTCACGCAGCAGGACTATCTCATCATAGTCCTCTGTAAAGACCTTGCGAATATGTTCCTTGGGGTCCTCGCGCATCCCGCCTAAAAGTTCAGCGTACATCCCCGCCACCCGCGCCGGCGTCTCCTTTATTCCCCCTCGCCCAATATCTTCACCAACGGCCAAAAGTATTTCCCTGACAGCCTTTTTAATCCTATCAGTATCGACTTTAGCCTTTTCTTTCGGACCCATACCTTTACCTTCTCACTTACAAAGATTCATAAGATACGTGGTTAACAACCGCACGCCAAACCCGCTTGCACCTTGTGTCGCAAATTCCGTAGCCTCCTCAAAAATCTCCATACCGGCAATGTCAAGATGTGCCCACTTTTTCTCACCTACAAACTGCCTTAAGAAGGCCGCTGCCGTGCACGCACCGCCCCATTTGCTCCCGATGTTTTTCAAGTCAGCTATCTTGCTCTTCATCTCTTCTGCATATTCGTCGCCACTCGGCATGGCCCAGACCTTCTCACCGCTGTCCTCTGCCGCTCTTTGCAATTGCTTTACCAGCTTCTCATCATTGCCCATCAGCCCAGCCATATATTTGCCGAGAGCGACCCTGCAGGCGCTGGTCAGTGTCGCTATATCAATGATAACGTCACAGTTTTGCTTTTCTGCATAGCTAAGTCCGTCACAAAGTATCATCCTCCCTTCGGCATCGGTATTTTGAACCTCGACCGTCTTACCACTGAAAGTTGTGATGATGTCACCGGGCCGATAGCTTGTCCCGCTCGGCAAATTCTCCGCCGACGGAATAATCCCGTAAGCATTTATCGGCAACTTCAGTTCCGCCATTGCCTTCATCGTACCTAACACTGCAATCCCACCCGACTTATCTAATTTCATCTCATCCATTTTAGCCGATGGTTTTATGTTTATCCCGCCGGAATCAAAAGTAATCGCCTTGCCCACAAGGCCAATCGTAGTCCTGCTGCTCGCGGCTTTGCCGGCAGGATGGTATTTCAAAACAATAAATCTCGGTTTACTTTGTGAGCCGGACCCGACCGCAAGCACTCCACCCATACCCTTTGCTGCTAATTGCTTTTCATCAAAAACCGTACAGCTCAAATTCGGTGAGCTGCCAGCCAGCTCTTTCGCAATAGTTGCCAGCTTTGCCGGATTTATTATATTGCCTGGCCGATTTGCTAACGTCCGAGCATAACTTTGCGCTTTCCCGATAACATTCCCACCCGAAAGCCCTTTGTTTAGCCTTTTTGTTTTCGCTGAATCAGAATCAATCAACTCACACTTGAGCGAATCCAATCGCCCGTCTTCGCTCTCCGTGACAAACTCGTCGTAGCGATAACTCCCGAAATATGTCCCCTCCGCCATAGCCCTGCCCATCGACCCTAAGTCAAGCCGTCCCTCAAATGCTCCGTGTAGCGCCAGACTAAGAATCGCGACTTTCATCGTCACCGCCTTATTTGCAGCGTTCGCCGCCGCCTTGCGGACCGTATCAAGGCTTGCCTTTTTCTTCTCTCCCAACCCTATCAGCACGACTCGTTCCGCTCCTATTTTGCCGTTGCCATAAACAATAGCGCTCGTACCTTCTTTGCCTTTGAAGTCACCCAACTTCATCAGGTGCTCAATTGCGCCATCGAGTTTGCCGTTTAGCAGGCTGTTGATTTTGGCCAGCCCTTTTGCATCGGAAAAATGGCCCACCGCAAGTAAATCCGTTTTGCATTTGTCAAAATCTACTCTCCGTGTCTTAAGCTCTACCCCAATAATCTCTTTCATACTTTGTTACCTTTATCCTTTCTCCCTATTCTTGGCTTTAGCTCTGTGTCTTAGATAGCTTTCGATAAATCCGTCAAGCTCCCCGTTCAGCACCGCCGTCACATTAGACGTCTGAAAATTGGTCCGATGGTCTTTGACCATTTGATAAGGCTGCATAACATAGCTTCGTATCTGATTTCCCCACGCGATCTGTCCCTTGTCACTGTATAGTTTTGCAAGCTCAGCATCTCGCTTCTGCTCCTCAAGCATATAAAGTTTGCCCTTGAGCACCTTCATTGCCTCAGCCCTGTTCTTATGCTGACTTCTTTCATTCTGACACTGCACCACAATGCCGGTCGTCTTATGTGTAATCCGAACCGCCGAGCTCACCTTATTTACGTGTTGTCCACCAGGCCCGCTCGCACGGAAAAAATCAATCTTCAAGTCCTCCTCGTTTATTTCGATATCGATATCGTCGCCAAATTCGGGAACACAGTCCACCGCCGCAAAGCTCGTATGTCGCCGACTCTGCGAATCGAACGGACTTATCCTCACAAGCCGATGCACCCCCGTCTCGCAGGAGAGTTTGCCGTACGCAAAAGGCCCACCTACCCGCAGCGTTATCGACCTAACTCCCGCCTCTTCACCAGGCGTAATATCAAGCTCGCGATATTTGTATTTTTTCGCTTCGAAATACCGCGTGTACATCCTAAGCAGCATATTCGCCCAGTCACAGCTTTCCGTCCCCCCCGCCCCCGCGTGAATACTGAAGAAGCAGTCCTTCATATCCTCCGGCCTGCATAACAGCCCCTGCAATTCAATCTTCTCGCACTTCTTCTCCAGTGCCTCCAGATCTTTCTCAATCTGCCTGAGCATCTCCACATCCGATTCGGCCTCCGCCAGCTCAAAAAATTCCTTCAAATCGCTGACGCTTCGCTGCAGTTTTTCTGCCGGCTCAATTACTGATTTAAGCACGCTTAATTGAGAGACTACCGACTGTGCTGTATCCGGGCTGTCCCAGAAACCGGCCGCAGCCATCCTCTTTTCCAGCTTCCGCAGCTCAGACTTCTTTTTCGACAAGTCAAAGCCAGTCCCGGATCTTTCCAATCCGGGCCATTAGCTCTGATATCGCCGACTTTAGTTCCGCAGGTTCCATTTATTCTGACTCCTGTCTTCTGTCTTTGGCCGTCTTATACCACATCTGCCCAGGATATGCAACCGGCATTCCGTTCTATCTGTCCGCCTACTGTATTGCCGCTTAACCTTAAGCTCAAATTCGCCGTTCTTCCATAATACATATGCCGCAGCGAAAAAAAAGAACGGGGCCTATACCGAACCAATCAGTATAGGCCCCGAAAAATATCCAAACGCACTTAGCTATGTCTTTTCAGCGTACTATCTATGGCCGATTACTCCGGCCAGAGCTTTTTCTCAAGCCAGGTATCAGCAATGACGGCAAAGTCCCTGAAGTTGACAATACGCTGGCCTAGGGCCTCCGCATTGTAGATGTTAGCGATGGATTGTACCGAGAAAACCTTGGTACCATCGGTGGCAATGTACCTGACCTCCTCTAACGACAGAGCATAGTCGTAAACGCGAACGTCATCTATCGTACCTATAAACGCACGGTCGCCGGCGTCAGAGCGGTTACCTATTGCCAAATCATTGGTGTCCTGAGAGAGAATTACTACAGCATTTGCATCGTTGTTTGTGCCCTCGAGGCTGCCGTTTACGTAGCACTTGATACTGTTGCCGTCATAAGTGCCGGCTAAGTGAACCCATTTACCGCGGTCGAGCTCATTGCTGTCTACGGCATAGTCCGGATAGTCAGCGGCATTAGGATCATTACCGTCTCGTACCAGGAACGTAAACTTGTCATCTGAACCAACTTCGAGGCTGAATGTCTCCTTGTTATCTGGGCCCTTACACACGATGCGGGCACTGTACTCTTGAGAGTAGTCAAACTTGACCCACGCGCATGCGGTCACCTGGTCTGTCGGCCTAAGCACCTGGGCATCGGGCACCAGTACCCTGCCACCGTCAAACTCCAGAGCATTTCCATCGCGGCCGTCATCAACCCACCAGACGTTAGCA
>Ga0209986_10005507_pt1 | contig 10490 bp, 6 predicted proteins | sample BlataG_FD_183168 | JGI IMG/M metagenome (GOLD analysis project Ga0209986, IMG submission 183168) | Deep subsurface microbial communities from Black Sea to uncover new lineages of life (NeLLi) - Black_00105 metaG (SPAdes) (version 2) | ecosystem: Environmental > Aquatic > Marine > Oceanic >...
CGAGGAGACAATTTACTTAATAGATAAGATTGAAGCAAGACTTCATCCCTGCCACCCCTAACATGCCCAGAATATTCTGAAAAAGATAGCGCACTCTGCTTTATTGAATAAGATAAATCTATTACCTCAGAGTCCCAACTGGGCACTCTTAGTGTAGTAAAATTGCTGGCTATTTTCATTTCACCACAAAAATGTTTAGGGAACACAAAATATATTAAATAAGATAAATGATGGTCAGGAGCTTTAAAATCACCAAAAATATTTTGGAGATATTTAAGTTTTTGCATAATATATTCTTCAAATAAAGAATAATCAGTCTTAAAAACAGAGGACCAAAATCCTTTCCTTATATCTGTCTTGTTTCCTTTAAACATACTGGCAAGATCGAATGAAATTATTTCTGGGCTTAACATATGTCCTCTGAATATTCCACCTAGAGCGATCCCACTAGTTGTAAGCGGAAATATTTTTCCGTAATCTGTTAATTTTCCATAAATATATAATAAGGTTGCTCTTAGTACTTTTTCTAAACCTGAAGACAAAAAAACTGTTTCCAACATATAATTTGGTAGATCCCTTATGAATTCTTCATTAAAAGTAATTACTCTATGCTTAATATTTAATATTTCTGCTGTTTTTTTCGCTCCTTTTATATCTCCACAATTTGGCATACCATATGTATAAGCAGTTATATCGCAATTTGGCGCAAGTGCTAGAACAATTCTTCCATCCCACCCATTAGTCAGAGCGCAAGCTACCTCACTAGCACCTTCAAAATATTTTGGAATTCTATTTGCAAAAATTTCTGAAGAAAGTTCAAGGGCTTCATTTCCACCGAGGAGATTATCTTTCCTTTCGAATACCTTAGCATATTCAAATTTGTAATATTTTCCAGAATTATGATTATACTCAATTATTGAAGCTGGAGGCATTCTTTTTACACTCTCCAAGATTGTTGTATCTCCTATCGGAAAGTTAAAAAATAAATATTCCCATAGCCATTCTTCATTAAATTTAAATTTTTTATTCAATCTACAAAATGTAGACATTTCAGTTGAGAAATATACATTGTTATCGTTTATTGAGTAATAAATTGGATGTTGAGAAAACCGATCACTAATAATAAACAATTTATTCAATGTTTTATTATATGCAGCGATTGAAAAATACCCATTGAATTTTGTAAAAGCCTTAGCTTTTTTTTCTTCGAGAATTTCAATAATATCCTCATATGGAATAGTCTTATACTCTACTATGTCTCCAGCAAATAAAATTATCCATGTTTCATTTTCAAATAATCTATCTCCCTTAAGAGGCGAATTTTTTAAAAATGCGACGCTAAATAATATATTTTTTGCTTGTAAGGATTCTACATGTAAATTTTCAGACAAATTGATAGTTTGAATTAAGCCTTTCAATTCATCATATTCTATCTTATTAGAAATAATCCCTAAAAAATTCAAAACAGTATCCCCAAGTTAAACAAAAGGTGAAACCTTTGAAATAATAAACCTTCGTTTACCAGATTTTGTTAATGGAATTTTGTTCACTAATTGAATGTCAACTTTCATATTTTCTCCACATTTTAAATAAATTCTCTTTATCAATTTCTGTTTTTCTTCTCTAGTGAATGATTTATCTACGACAAGATTGAGAATAATTTCTCCCAATTTTTTCTGAAGAACTAAAAATTGTTTTATTCCCTCAATATCCTTAATTAACCAAAAAGTTCCAATTAATCGATTCCCATTTGCCCCTACAATCACATCCCATACTCTTCCAACTATTTTCTCAAACAAAGGTAATCCTCTGCCACAAGGGCATTTTCGTTCTTTTAGAACTCCTAGATCCCCAATTTTGTACCTAATAAACGGGAATGCATAATTATCCAAATCAGTAACAACGATTTCTCCCATTTTCCCAGGTTTACACGGATTTCCTTTTTCATCCAACACTTCGATTATAATATGCTCAGCATCAATATGTAATCCATTTTGTTCTCTGCATTCATTTGCAATACTTCCAACTTCTCTACAGCCGTAACTATTAAATACTTTACATCCAAAAATTGATTCAATGGTCTTCCTCTGATTCTCATACAATGTTTCAGCAGAAGAGATAATTCCTCTTGGCGAATAGACATCTAAATTATTTTCATATAAAAATCTTGAAAATAAATAAAGTGCAGATGCATAGCCTGTAATTAGCTTTGGCTTGTATTTATTGATTTTATTCCTATATTCCAGCATATTTTCTTTTGTCATATCATATGATGATAGGAAGAGTGTTCTATTAATAAATATATTTTTTAGTCTCCTATAAAATTTTTGTTGCTTCGAAATATCATAATGTGACCCCCACAATTGGATGTGTTTATCGCCGATATCCCAGCCAGTCCAGCGAGTATGCCTTAAGTTAATAGCATTGGTGTAGTTTGATGTTTTCCTATCTTTAAAAAATTTCAAGTTAACTCCTGTGGAACCGCTGGTTGAATTTGGTATCAAATCTTTTCTTTTATAATTTTTAGCTATAATTTTAGAGAAGTTCTCAATAATTTTTTCTTTGCTCAATAATGGCAACTTTCTAAAATCTTCCAATGCATTAATATTTTGAGGATTTATTTCCAGTTTATTGAATATTTCCCTGTAATAGGGAACATTTTCATATGCATGATCCAAGATTTCTCTTAGCTTTTGAAATTGAGCTTTTTTTATTTCTTCAATAGAAAACCATTGGAATTGCTCAAGTTTATAGAGAAATTTCAATCTCTTGGATCTTGTTACCCAAAGTGAAAATTTAGCAAGCGAATTAGAAATGGTTTCTCCTATGGATGGCCTTTATTTTGAGGGGTGCTTCTTCCATCATATACAAATTCTTTATAGCAGCAATAATTGCTAAAATTATAATGAAAGGAAGAAATAAGGGAATACTTATTGTTAGGCCTCCAATAATGTAAGCGATTAGGCTGATGATCAACATCCAAGGTAATTCTGACAGATCATAAAGCTTGTCTTTGCTTAAAGAAAGTCCTATCATTTTCAAGTCCTTCAAAGCAATAAAAATAATGCTGAGAAATAAAAGCAAAACCGGCAATCCTAAATCAGCCCCTACTTGTAAAATTGTATTATGTATAGTAAAGGAATTTCCATATCCTACGCCAATAACTGGATGCGTACGAATAATATTAATCCCTTCTAGAAAATAACCTATTTTCATCCTTAGACCTGACTCTATTCGAAGCGACGTAATAGTCGCCATTCTACTCCAATAAAAACTAGGTACCATGATAAACATTAAAACCACAATTAAAACTAAACTCCATGTTTTAAACGATATTTTTCCTTTGTTAAAAATTAAAAATAAAACAATAACTAAACATATAAATCCGTTTCTTGAAAAAGTGAGCATCACTGTGAATATCACTAAGGGAAAACATATAAAAGACAAAACTTTCCAAAAAACTATTTTTTCATGTGATAGTTGATAATAAATAATAGGTAATATCATCAAAATAGAAGTGGATAAAATATTTAAGCCTAGTACAGTTCCAAAATATCCCGTATCTATTCCAGTTCTTAAATAAATTGGCCCTATTTCATGCTTAAGAATATGTATTATAGAAATTGCAAACCAAATTAATCCCAATAAGATAAAAGAGCGAAAGAACAATAAAAGGCGATGGCGAGAATTTATAAAGTATACAATTAGGATATAAATAAATAACATTAAAATTAATCCTTTTAATATTCCTCCACCTTCAACATTAAATAAATTGCCTCTAAAAAAAGAGGATATAAGATAACTTGCAATAAATAAAAATAATAAAATTGACTGGCTGTCTTTAAGACTAGGAAATTTCCTAGTGGAAATAATCTTAATAAATAATGAAGCTACAAGACATAACTCGGCTAGGATGGATAAGCTAAGAAAAGTCCCATAAGATGGGGATAAAGCCTTTAATCCAATAAGATGATAAACTATAAAAACTGAAATTCCAGCTACAGGATTAATTAATGTAAGCAAAAAATATGGAATAATCAAAATCAATACTAAAGGAAACTTTATAAGTGCATTGAAACTTTCTTTAATAATTATGAAATTTAATATAAAAAAATATAAAAAATAGCCAAATTCTAATAAAATTCTCTTTCTATTAAAATCTCTTTCGTTTTGGTACATTGAATTAGGAATAATAAATATACGCTCTTTCTTCATAGCCATTTTATAGTTTTTGATCCATTAACATTACACAAGACAATTTTTTTTTAAATATTTTCCATAATTTTGTTACTGAAAAGTAGAAGTCAAAAAAAATTATACTACTTCTTTCGAAATTTATTAAAAATAGGACTAATTTAAGTCCCTTATTTCAATGAAACAGATTCATTTTGAATAGCTGACAATTTATCTTATGATCACGTTTAGTCACGAATTTTACCCGAAATCTTTTTAATCAAAACAGAAAGAAACAATTCTCTTATTTAAAGATAAAAAAGCAAACCAGGTATAAATTGTTTATTATCTCTCAAAAAGTTAAGGGCCTATCAAATCTCGAACTCCAACTACTAAGTTGTTTGTTAAAACGAAAACATGTGTTGATATTAAATTTAAAATGAGATATGTCAACTGAAATTCCTAAGCGCGGAAGAATATATGGGTTAGAGCTGTTGTCTATCTCTCCTTTGACAATAGTAAATCCCAGACGGTACTTATTTTCCTTAACACTCAGTAAAGAATCAAAGCTAATATTTCTTGCCCCCCCATCTGGAAAAGCAATATAATCACATTTTCCCAAATTCTTTTCAATTAAATCTTTGCTGGTTTTTAATTGATAGTTTACTTGTGTTATGCTTTGATTGGAATGCAATATAAAATGATCATGGCAGTGAGATCCGATTGTTATCCCTAAATTATTCAACTTTTTTATATCATACCAATCCATTGGTTCTTCGGAAGAAAAAATGCTATTTATCTCTGACCATCTATTATATGGGATTAAGTCTATCAAGTCATTAATTATCAAATTTACAACATGTTGAGGCTCTGTCTTTAAGAGTTTTTCTATAGCGTTTTTAGCATAAATACGCTTTTTTTGCGTACTAATATCAAAGTGTTTTTTTATGCTAGGAATAATTATATGTTTTTGTTCTGTAAAAAAAATTGCAGCGCGCAAATAATAGGTGGGAAATCTGAGCCCATTATCAATATGATTTGTGCATATAAAGATAGAAAATGGGATGTTAAACGATCTTAGAAATGGCATAACAACGTTAATATTATTCTTGTAACCGTCATCAAAGGTAATCAAAACTTGTGATGAATTAATTTTATAACCATTCTTTAAACTGTCATAAAGATAATCGAGTGAAATAATTTCAAAATTTCTTCGTAAATAATCAATTTGATTTTCAAATTGATTGAAGGACAAATGTTCTTCTTGTACTTGATGATCAATAATTTCGTATTCTACTCCATGGTAGCAAAATGCTGTGGCACCTGTCTTTAGTTTTTTTATAAGATTATTGGCCCTTAAGATTTCAGCTCCTTTGAAAATGCAGTTCTTTAAATATTTTTTCATCAAGCGTTTATTATTTTCTTAAGTGGGGATAAATAAAGATTTTACTATTATTTTCAATTATTATATTCAATAACCCCTTTTAATCTGCCCTGTTTTTTTCTAGAATGTTCTTTAGTAACAGGAACAATTGTTGCCAAAATAGGTTCAATACTAGCTGCTCTACACTGATCAATCCTTTTTTTTCTTTCTGGCCATTTTGGAAAATTCCATTCCTTTCCTACCAAAGCTCTTATAAGAGAACTCCTCTTGATCCATAGAACTTTCTGTTTTCGAACTTACTATTTTCTATATGCATAATGACTATCCCTACCAAAAACAGAACAATTATGAAAAAATATTTTTTTAAAACATAAACTACTTTCTATCTTTTGTTTTGTCCTTATTCCAAAATAAGTTTATTAGGTGCCTTCTTATTTTGTTTCTATTCTCCTCATGTTTTTTCCTATTCCTCCAATTTCGCCTTTCTTCATAATCGTAAAGATAACTAGGAAGCTTTTGTTCATTCCATTTCTCAAGTGCTTTTTTCTTGTATGCTTCTACTGAACAAAAAACTCTTGCTGGAACTCCCATCGCAACACTATTGGGCGGAATATTTGATATAACTATAGAACCTGCACCAACTATTGAATTCCTTCCGATACGTATATTAGGCATTAAAATTGAATTTTGTCCTATAACACAATTATCCTCTATAATGATTGAGCCATAAATCCGAATTTCTGGGACTTTTTCCCCAAGAATTGTTCTAGCAGCTCCGTCATGAGTAACAAACGTTACGCCCGACGCTATACTGACATTGTTTCCAATTTTTATTAAATATGGCTCATTTCCAAGATCACGAGGTATAATACTGCAACCTTCTCCAATCTGCGCACCTTGATTTCTAAAATATTCGTCTATTGTATATCTATTGTATCTGCTTAATACAATAAAGCGAATTAACTTTCTTGTGATAATAATTAAAGATTTATATAAAGATTTAAAAATCCAAACCAATGTTTTCCTCTCAAAATATAATTTTTAAATCGCAATTTTCTCTATTTCTTAAGCTATCAATCGCATAAATTACTAATCTCCTTCTAATAATTCTGAATATCTACCATGGTACAAAATTTCATTCTCCTTTTTTCTTATTCCTCTTATTAAAATCGAAAAATTAGGTTATCTTCAAGTTGTTTATATAATAGAATTTTCTGAATTCTTCCTTATTTCTTTTTCATGATTTCTATTAAACTTAATCCTTCCTTTTTGTATTCCTTGCCACAATTCATACATACCACGATCTTTTGAGAATAAGAAGAATCTGAGAATTTTAATTCTTTTCCACAATGACACATCCAGCCACGAATTTCTGCTGGAACTCCATAAACAAGCGCAAAATTGGGAACATCTTTATTAACTAAGGCCCCCGCACCAACAAATGCATATTGCCCTATTTCAATCCCACAAATTATTGTTGAATTTGCGCCTAAAGTAACCCCTTTTTTCACTAAAGTCTTTTTGTATTCATCTTTTCGAGGCCAGTGGCTCCGTGGATTGATAACATTGGTGAAAACCATAGAAGGGCCACAGAATACATCATCCTCTAGTGTAACCCCATCATAAACAGAAACATTATTCTGAATCTTCACGTTATTACCTATAGTAACATTTGGCCCAATAACTACATTTTGTCCAATATTACACTTTTTTCCAATTTTTGTATTCCTTAAAATATGAGAAAAATGCCATATTTTTGTATCTTCTCCAATTTCTACATTTTCATCAATAAATGAACTTCCATGGACGAAATATTTCTTCTTTTTCTCCTCTACAAAGCGAGTGAGTTTACCATTCTCTTTAAGAGATTCTTGGCATGCTTCTAGTATTTTAAGGACCCTTAGTCCACTTTGACCATCAGTTTTTGGCGTCTTTCTCGACTTAATACATCCAACAAAGTGTTCACATTCTGCTTTTAATGGCTCTTTTTTTTCAACTTCTAAAGGTTGAGCATCTTCTGGGCGAGGTACTGGAATCCTCCCAATCCAATCGATCTTGTGACTGTATAAATACAACTTCCCTTCTGTATTGACATTATCAAACATCACCATTTTTCTGCCGCCAATGACTACTAATTTTTGCTCTTTGTAAGGATGAAGCCAGGAAACAAATAAATGAGCCTTAACTCCGCTTGGAAAAGCCATTGTTGTAACTGTCACATCTGCAATATTTGGTTCAAGATAATTCGCTCCGTGAGATGATACTTCTGCCGGCATTTCTTCTAAAAGATAAAGGACAACAGAAATATCATGAGGCGCAAAACTCCAGAGGATATTTTCCTCTGTTCTGAATTTTCCTAGATTTAACCTGTTGGAATATATGTATTTTATATTTCCGAGTTCACCATTGTTAACAAGTTCTTTTAATTTTATTATGGCTGGATGATATTCAAGAATATGCCCAACCATTAAAATTCTTTTTTTCTCTCGGGCTATTGAAACAAGTTCCTCTCCTTCGCTATAATGTAGAGCTATTGGCTTTTCAACAAATACATCTTTGTTTGATAAAAGAGCTTCTTTAGCAAGGGGAAAATGAGTAATAGCTGGTGTAGCAATAACGACTGCCTTAATCTCGGAATTTTTTAATAACTGTCTATAATCAAAAGAAATAGCTATGTCTGGATATTTCTCCTGAAAGGATTTCAGTTTACTTTCGTCAATATCACAAATTGTATGAAGTGAATTCAGCTCATAAAAATTACGAACTAAATTCTTCCCCCAGTATCCACCACCGATCACTGCAATAATTCTTTCCATTTATTCTAATTTCCCATATTAAAATTTAATAAGCTACCGCCCTTAGATAATAATTAAGTATATTCTATTAACCAGTTTTTTCGGCCTATTCCGTCTGTTCTGACTATCCAACCAAACAATCTATTCATTCAACTTCAGATATTCCGGCTCTTTCTTATTTTAAATAAATATAAATATGAGTCAATCGCCTTTTAGGGTGATAAGGAGGGTTATATCTCCCCATCGAAAGTAATACAATCAATCTCCCTTTAACTGATTACTTTGTGTAACAAGCGAGAGGAGAAAAATAAGCTGAACCTCACATTTGACATTTTCCTTTCCCGTTCAAACCTAGCAAAAGCGATAAAAATTTTACTTAAACAAAGAGAGATTGTCAAGGATTCGAATCGTAACAGGATTCGAATCGAACCCAAATAATCGGATAAGAAGATTTTTCATCAAATTACTGATTAATTTTCACTAATTTTACTTCCCATCCCGCAGAGATCTACATCTTTTGTCATAGTGGCATCATTTTTAGATAAAATCTGTAAGGTTGGAGACAAAATATGCTGTAAATAATGGGAATAGAAACACTTGTCCATCGGAAGCATTTAACATCAGATGGTTGGAAATCCTAAATCAATAACTCGATACGCTTAATACACAAGAGATGATAGATTTCATGAAACGTTTTCAGGTATTTATAATTGGCTGATATGCGCAGTATCGTTCTGCGGGCATGATTGATAACAACTCCTGCAATATTAATCAACCTGAACCTCAATTGCTTGATCCTTAAGTTCCACCAACTTCTCTTCAGGTTAGTGTATTTAAAATATTGAACAAGGTTAAAGGCAAGTAACTGCATCTGGAAAAAGGCGGCATTGGCCAGAAAATTTTCCGCCAATATATTTTCCACAGCAAAGCCTTCTTTCTCTTCTTTAATGACATTCTCGGCATCTCCTCTTTGCCGGTAGAAGTGAACGACTTTATGTTTATCCCAATCTGTATTGGTAAAATAAACCCGGTAGGTGTATTCGTACTCTGGAAATAGGGCCAGTTGATTATTCTTACGCCTTAAAACAACAAAACGATAAGCCTTGCCCCCTTTCTCAGGTCCCACAAAATGGACACTCTCAGCCACTTCTTCTTTGATAGCAGAGTATTTCTTTTTCTTCTTCTTTAACTTTTCCCATTTATCTTCTTCTATTGCCGCTATCGTATCTAATACAATCTCGTACTTGTCTCCAGCTATGACAAATCCATGCCCTTCTTTATCACAATATCTCATTATGCGATGATTATATCCGGCAGAATCCATCCGGGCGATGAGTTTCACTCCCGGATTATTCTTTTCCAGATACTTTGAGATCTTTCTTAAAAGACTCAAATTATTGGCCGCAGGTGAAGCATTGCCGGGGCGAAAAAGACTAAATCCGGCCATGCTCAACTCTTTGCCCTTTATGATTCCCATAAGAGGATTAAATCCACGAAAGCCTTCATAACTCTTCTCAGCAATCTCCACCTCACTGGGAATAAGACTTGAATCTATATCTATTACAATCTCTTTTAATCCCTTCTGACGAATAGTATTTGAGGAAAGCTTCATTACAATATCAGCCAGCTTGTCAATGTCTCTTCGCGTAAATCTTCGCGCCAAATCGCCAAGAGTGTTGGCCTTTGGAAATTTCGACATCCCCAGTATATCCAATAACCCAGGATCAGAAGAAAGAATATCTATATCGTTTAAACGACACCCTCCCTTTATTAGCATCTCTACAAATGAGAGAATCTTCTCAGATACACAATAGCCTCTTTTGCGCTTCTTTAAATGAGAAAGCCTTTTTTCAAGTGCCGCTGCCAATCCTATCTCTTTGGCAAAGCTCATGATCAAAATGAGACCAGAAGAAGCAGTAACTTTTGTTTTGTTTAATAATCCGAGATTGAAATTTTTGACTTTTTGTCGTACCATCAAAGCACCTTTTGAGTTTCACCTACTGGGTGAAACTTTTGATTTTTTTTCACGCCTCTATTATACCCGTTTTTCTTGGGGTAGTAGAGGCTTATATTTTGCTATCCTTTATGATCGTAGGGACTTACTCGATTATTCAGGAAGTACAATTCCTTTTGACTTT
>Ga0209986_10005508_pt1 | contig 10490 bp, 12 predicted proteins | sample BlataG_FD_183168 | JGI IMG/M metagenome (GOLD analysis project Ga0209986, IMG submission 183168) | Deep subsurface microbial communities from Black Sea to uncover new lineages of life (NeLLi) - Black_00105 metaG (SPAdes) (version 2) | ecosystem: Environmental > Aquatic > Marine > Oceanic >...
AGGCGAAAATGATAAAGGTTATCGAAGGTTATGAGCTGAAGAAGGGTGCAGATATACAACCTCTATTTCTAAAGCTCCGCTCATGTGCTATGACATTTCCAGGTTTCATTAGTGCTGAGCATATCAGAAGCGTGAAAGGCACTCCTATTGCTGCTCTGTTATACAATTGGAAGAGACGTGAGGATTGGGAGGCATGGGAGAGTTCAAAGCTTAGACAACAGATACTACAAGAGGCAGAGGCACTCTTGGTATCAGAGTCGAGGATAACAATATATGAAGTAGTACCCACATCAGCATGGACATATACTGGATACTAGACTCAAATCATAGTTTAGGCAACTGGAAATTTTTTATAGCAAAAATTCTATCCCCCGTCGTAATAGGTGTCACTTTTGAGTAGATACAAAGCCTGACTGGACTTTTTAGGTCTGTACCCTTTTAGAGGCTAGTTTGGCACGAGGGCGTTAGCAGGCGCGGGTCAGGGCAAGGTTAAAGAGTGTCAGGCGTCCTCTACTTTAACACTTGGGAAAGCAACTACGAAGGGAACTTCCTTTTTGTATAGTGAGTGGTAGAGAGATACGGCTTCGTCTATCTCTAAGGCGACGATTTTCCCTGTTTCAACTTCGCGTGGCAATAGTGTTTGATGTTGGGCAAAGAAATTACCATTTGGAGTTCTGAATAAGAATGTATTACGGCCACCTTGCTCACAGTTATAACCGTTCCAGTATTCGTCATGGGCTATTAGCGTGGCTTTGTCCGTGCGGTATCGCTTACCCGCGACAACCCAGATCATGTTTTGTGGTTGCATCGGTTCACCTCCAGTTATACTTTTGGCCCAGCCTATGCCGGTACTGCTGGAGCCTTGTCATCATCCTCTTATATTATACATCAAGGATGCGTTTTGTTGTTGTGCCACAACTCACGTTTGCGCGTTAGCTTCAAATCAAAGCCTCCAAATTGGCCTTATTTTGGCGTTAAAATGGTTGGGACTGGTTGTTACCAGCAGGCAATCTTGCCATGGACAATTCGAGAATTTGACCTCTGTTCTGGTTAACTATAAAATAGATTTGGGCGAGTAAACCGGGTGACCGCCCTGGATTTAATCTGCCAGGGAGGAAAGTCCGAGCTCCACCGAGCAGGGTGCTGGGTAACACCCAGGAGGGGTGACCCTATGGAAAGTGCCACAGAAACACACCGCCAGCGGCTGGCTTAGCCAGTGCGGGCAAGGGTGAAATGGTGAGGTAAGAGCTCACCAGCAACCAGGAGACTGGTTGGCTGGGCAAACCCCACCTGGAGCAAGACCGAATAAGAGGGCTCAACTACCCCAAAGTCTCAGGACTCTGGGGTAAGTTTAAGGTGCTCGGCCGAGGCCCTCGGGTTGGTCGCTTGACCCTGATGGTAACATCAGGGCTAGATGGATGGTCACCACTCCGTGTGGAGTACAGAACTCGGCTTACAGGTTTACTCGCCCAAAAAAAATTTTCCGGCCTTATATGCGGCAAAGGACAAGGATGAGGCTTAAGCCTTGACCAGAGGGTTATCCAAGGAAAAAACAAGGGAGAAGATAGCATCCCAGCCGCCATAAACAAGTTTGTTAAATTAGGGCCCTGGGCATAAACTAATAATATATGGATGACATATCCCCGAAGCTTCGGGATTTTATTCTCTTTTGTGCCCAGAGGCGGAGCCCCGAGTGGCCGGCTATTTATGATGAAATGACCAGAGTAGCCGGAAGAAAATTGTTCCAGGGATTAGGCTGCAAAGAGCTTAAGCAACTGGGGTTATCCTTCTCCCTATCTAGTGTGGACAAAACCATCCAACTGGTGAAACAAGTTACCTCCCAAAACCATCAGTAAGGAGCATTTTGCAGTCTTTCATCCAGGATGATAGCATTTTAAGAACTGAGGGCGTTCCCTCTGTGCCATTGCGAAGTGCACAAAGTGCCGAAGTAATTCCCAAAAACTGACTGCTGTACTCTAATGTAGTCAATTCAAGGAGGCTTGTTATGCGGATAGCTGTGCTTGCCGATACTCATGTAAACCTGCTTGAACACCTTCCTAAAAAGATAATTGATGCCATCTCCACGGTAGATTTGATAATCCACGCTGGAGATTTCACCGATGTACAGGTGCTCAAGGAATTGAAACGGTTAAGGGAGGTAAAAGCAGTCCATGGTAATATGGATTCAATGGAGCTAAAGACTATGCTCCCAATCAAGGAAATAGTTGAAATAGGAAATAAACGAATCGGTATAACTCATGGCTCAGGCAGTCCTTGGGGGATAGAAGAGAGAGTGAGAGAAATGTTTGAGTCAGACCGGATTGACGTTATTGTTTATGGCCATTCTCACAAATCCCAAAACGAGGTCATCAATGATATTCTCTTGTTCAATCCCGGAAAGGCCACAAATTCTTTTGGCATTCTCACGATCGGTGGAGAGGTCAAAGGAGAGATAATCAACTCTCGATGATGATTGTTTACCGTTTTATCACGATGGAACCGTAGCCGACCACTCGGGAAAAATCACCACTAGTGTCTCCACTGGTGGCATATTTCAACAAACTTGCCTTTTTGGCCTTCATTTCTTTGGCTGCGACAATAGCTGAAGCAACTGGACCATACCCGCACATGGTACAATTAAGGCTCTCACAGCGCTCATATAGCTCTTCCTCATTAAGAGCAACTATGGCCTCTATCAGAGAGCCATCCTTTTCCATAGCTACAGAGTGAGGTTCATAATGCGTGAAATCACTGCTGGCGATAATTATTAAGTTATCGCCTGCCTGGGAAATAGCCTTGCCCACCGTCCGAGCTGTTTCTATATCTTGAGCCAGCATGGTTATGGGCACAATTTTTACCTTCTTATAAAGGTGTTGAAGCCAGGGTAATTGCACTTCAATACTGTGCTCATGTATGTGAGCGGTCTCGTCTGCTTTGATTACCTTCCCCAACAGCCTTTGGCCAAGCTCTTTGTTTATTTCCACCTCACCCAGCGGTGTGTTCCAGCTAGCTCCTAACCATAGAGAAACAGGATACCCATACCCGGTGTGGTTAGGACCAAGTATCACTGCGGTATCGAATATCCCATCATCAGCAAGCTCCTTATAGGCATGGGCTGCTACTGGCCCCGAGTAATAATAGCCAGCGTGGGGGACAACGATAGCCACAATCTCCCTCAGCCCTTTGCTATTCACTTGGGGTATAGCTCCCGGTCCAAGCTCGTGTTTGTAGCACCATTCAATTTGTTCTTCTAATTCGCTGGCAGTGCCAGCATAAAACATACCAGAAACAGCAGGTTTTCTTATCTTCATGAGACACCCCCCAAAGCAAGCCTACCCTTTAGGCTCTCTTTTCGTCCTTTTCCTGGTCCTTTTCTTGACCTCCTCAGCTTCTCCCTTGGCCTTTTCTTTGCTCTCTTCTGCGAGCTTTTCTATCCCCTGCCTGGCTTGGTCACGGTACCAGCGGTGTATCTCATCCAGAGCCGGTGGGAAGATACTGAACACCTCTACACCACTAGGAAATTGCACCGAGTGTTCCTCTCTAATGAACAGAAGCCCAGCCTCATCGTCTCTAAGCGTCTCGCTTATCTTTTTAGCCATAAATTCATTTCTCTTCTTTGCCGCCTCAACATAGAATTCAGAAATTTTGCTTGCCACCTTATCACTTATGAAGCCAAGCATCAGGCATCTCTGCCAGTCCATGACCTCTTCAAACAATTCCTCTGCTTCAACTGTCTCAAGGATAGCGCCATTATCACACTGAGTTTTAGCAATTTGATAACCGCTTGGATTCAGCTTCTCCATGACCTTCATACCATCCTCACCAGATTGAAAGATTGATTCATGGTAAACCCGGTTCACCCTCCCAATCTTGGACGCTAAATTGGTTAGTTGTTCTGCTACCTGTTGCCAATAACGACTACATTTTTCTTTGTATTCATCGGGGGCTTCCTCGCCGGAATATACAAGTGGGACAAGGTAAAGCTTCTTTCCCTGTTTGAAGCGCTCAGCTTCAAGCCGCTCTATTTTGCCTAATTGCTCTGGCATGGCTATTTAGCTCCCAAAAAAGAAGTCCTCTAAAGCCTCAGTGCACTTTATATCGAGATGGGCTTAAGTGAAAAAGAGCAAAGCAACCTTTTCATGGGTACTACTCGTCAGGTTCTCCTTCTTTTCCCCAGTTCTGCATTATCTTCTTGATTCTCTGGGCAAGTTTGGGATCTTCCTTGAGACGCTGAGTAAATACAGGGCAGCTCTGAAGAACCATCTCCTGACTCATAGAGGCCATGCTTTCCATGATTTGGTCTAGTTCACCTTTGGCCTGTTCAGGCAGATTTGTCCCCTGCATCGCTATTCTGAACTGCGCTATATCCTCAATGCTAACCTGAACTGGAGTCAGGCAATTTTTATACCAGGGACATTCCTTACATCTGACAAGCGCCGTGACTTCGTCTAAAATATCACCCATTTTTAGTCCTCCTGGGTAATGTAATTTTAGCACTTTTCCTTGATACAAAGGAAATCAAATTCCTTGAGACTGGTTATTAATGACAACCTCTTCTGTCCTTGCGAGTCCCGATTTATCGGGACGAAGCAATCTCAGCATAAACCCTCTTTTGTCATTGCGAGGCACAACAGTGCCGAAGCAATCTAGGTGGACTTTGGGGCATGAAGGACATGCCCTGAGCGAAAATGAGATTCTCCGTCACGACAGGTCGAGGCTCAGAATGACAAAAGGTATGTAGGGTCGGGACTTGTCCCCGACCTCACCCCTGTGGGCTAGTTCAGATAGATGGGTGACACTTTATATGTTTGTAACGTTGGGTAGTAATCTCCTGTGTCATTGCGAGCCCCGACTTGTTGGGGCGTGGCAATCTGTATCCCCAGCAGCCCCACAAGATCGCGGAGCCTGTTCCGAAGCGTAAGCGAGGAATCTCGCTCCTCGCAATGACAAAAAAAGTGTCACTAATCATATGAACGAGTACACTCTGTTTTACTAATTGATTTTTTGTGCTATAATAAATGAGCGCCAGTGACAGCGGGTACCCTGAGGGTTTAAATAGCTTGCCTGCCGAGGCTGAAGTTAACCCTGTGTCCACTAGCACAGGGATTTTTATTATAGACTTCCTCCCCCATGATGGGAAGGAATTAAAGAGAGGGCGAATATGCTAAAAGAAAAGAAGGTGCAAATAGTAAGCAACCTAGCCGATGATTTATCGCGGAGCACTATTATCATCGCTACTAATTATCAGGGCCTGCTTGCTAAACAAATGGCCGATTTGCGTAATGCTTTGGCAAAAACAGGTATCGGGTATCATGTGGTCAAAAACACTCTGGTCTATCGTGCCGCTGACCAGGCAGGTAAGCCACAACTGAGGGATATAATCGAGGGTCCTGTGGCCCTGGCCTTCGGCTACGAAGATATAATTACTACAGTTAAAACTTTTAACCAATATATCAAATCCTCGGCATTGTCTTTACAAATTAGGGGAGGATTGTTAGGAGACCGAATTTTGCTTCCCGAGGAACTGACAAGCCTGGCTAATCTGCCACCTAGAGAAGTTCTCATCGCCAAGCTGCTTGGGCAATTACAAGCCCCCGTGGGAACTTTACATAACTTTCTTAGTTTTCCCTTGCGGGGACTTCTGACCGTATTACAAAACAGGGCTCAAATCATTAGCAAATAACAAAGGAGGAAATCATGTCACCAGAAGAAGTAGAGAAAGAAGCTAAAGAAGGGGAGGTTAAGAAAGCCTCAAGAGCAAAAAAAGAAGTTAAGGAAGGGGAGGCAAAGGAAACTCCAGTGGCAAAGAAAGGAGCCAAGGTTTTGACCAAGGATGAAATTGTTGCTGCCATTAAGAATATGACAATGCTGGACCTGGCTGATTTGGTCAAGACACTGGAGAATGAATTCGGGGTTAGCGCTGCTCCTATAGCAGTAGCAGCAGCGGCACCAGCAGCGGCTCCCAGCGAGCAAGCAGCAGCAGCAGAGGAAAAGACAGAATTCGCCGTTACCTTAAAGAACTTTGGCGAGAAGAAAATCGAAGTTATCAAGGCAGTGCGTGAGGTAACCACTCTAGGATTAAAGCAAGCTAAGGATTTGGTAGAAGCTGCTCCACAGGTAGTAAAAGAAGGCGTCACCAAGGAAGAGGCCGAAACCATAAAGCAGAAATTAGAGGCTGCTGGAGCGACTGTAGAGGTTAAGTAGGGTCACCTCAAAATTTTCGAATTCTTGAGGGGGGAGGTTGAGTAACATGCTTCAGGGCAGTTACCAGGTTATCTTAGGGATGGGAGGATTTTTCGTCCTCCTTGGCATTATTTTTATTTTCGGGAACAAGAGGGAAAAGAAAAAATATTACAACTCTATTTTATTAACCCGAAGAGATATTAAGGAGACTATAACCCATGAACACGAGCGTTTCTGGCTACACGCTTGGCAAATAGGAGGCAGGATTTCCCTTATCGTTGGCATTGTACTGCTGATTATTGGCGGGATTCTGGGACTCATTGCTCCCTAGGCTTGTCATGGTACTGGAGGGCAGCGAGGGGCTTTTCGGCAAATTGTGTTGAAATAGCTTTGAGATGGTACGAACGCCAGTAGTATCTTTCTGCGATAGACATCCACATCAGCTTCCACAAGGTTAACTGGTTAAAGCCTGACCAATGGCGACTCATATGAAATGCGCGGGCGATTAGCTCTCGGCACCCAGTCTATCAGTGACCTCCTGCAGTGACACCTTGCCGACAGACAAGACCATTTTTAGCGCGTCATCAATTGATATATTGGTCCGGATAACGTCATTTTCCCGTACGATTTCTAGAAAGCCAGATGTTGGGTTGGGGGACGTCGGTATAAAGACGCTGAGCAGCTTTTCACCAGACTCGACGCGTGATTCACTCGTTACAAAGCCTATAGCTCGCATACCCTTTTTAGGGAATTCCACCAGTACCACCTGCAGGAATCCACCTTCACCAGAAGTAGCGAAGCTTTGCAAAATTTGTTTGATGCCTGTGTAAAGATATCGAAACAATGGCACTCTTGCCAATAGAGACTCACCATAACGAATCAGCCTTCTTCCAATAACATTGGTCGCTACAAGTCCAGTCAAGTAGATTAACACTATTGTGATGCCCAAGCCCAGGCCAGGAATCGTGTAACCTAATAGTGACTCGGCTACAGGCTGTAGAATGTTGTCGATGGCAAAGAAAAGCCAGCGCAGTATCAATATGGCGGCACCGATCGGCACAACAATGAGAATCCCCGTGATGAACTGCGTTCTTAATTTCCTACCTACCTGCTTCCGCGATGTCTTCTTGATATGCTCCATTGTCCTTAGCCTCCTTGTTGCACTAAGTGAACTACCTGTTCATAGTAACGCTGATACCCATTTTAACACTGCAAATTAGCCGCAAGAAGCAAAACGGCTTATTTCACAGGGTTAGTTAGGAGACATCTTTTTCCTTCCAGACAACCACGCCTGACGCCTCCCTGAAAGTGCCTTCTCGCCGGCACTGTGATAACCAATGTATGCTCTGCCTCCTCCAGGAATGTCACCCAAATAATTCTGTTACCTGTCTGCCTGAGAGCATTATAACAACTTCTAATACCAGGTAACAACTGGTCAAGAGCTTGTTGAAAGTATTCTCAGGAAGGAAAGGATTCCTTCACGCCTCAGGGTTTGGTGCTGACGCATTCTACTTCTGGCTTGACGTGTATACCGAACAGGTTCTATGCTCAAATTATTTCCTTATGCCGGTACTGCAGAGCTTCAGCCATATGGTGTGTTTTGATGATGTCGCTGTGCTCTAAGTCGGCGATAGTGCGGGAAAGCTTGAGAATGCGATGGAAGGCACGGCCGGTGAGATGAAGCTGCTTCATGGCGGCGCGAAGCAGGCTCTGGGCTGCTGGCTCCACCGTGCAGAATTCCTTCACCTCTTTGGGCATCATATCGGCATTGCACTTCAGCTTCGTCCCTCGAAAACGACCAAGCTGTATTTCATGTGCTGCCTTGACCCTGGCCCTGACTTTATCCGAGCTTTCCCCGGGCTTATCTTCAGTAAGTTTTTCATAATCAATATGGGGAACATCAACAAAGATATCAATGCGGTCCAGTAATGGTCCGCTTATCCTTTTATGATAGCGAGAGATTTCTCCTGACGAGCATTTACATTCCTTAAACGGGTCGCCATAATACCCACAGGGGCAGGGGTTCATAGCTGCAACCAGCATAAAGCTGGCAGGGAAGGTCACACTGCCATGGGCACGGCTGACGGTAATTGTTCTGTCTTCTATTGGTTGGCGCAGCGATTCTAGTGTGATGTGCCCAAACTCAGGGAATTCATCTAGAAAAAGCACTCCATGGTGCCCCAGGCTTATCTCCCCAGGCCTTGGCCATTGCCCCCCTCCCACTAAGCCAGCATGGGAAATAGTATAGTGAGGGGAGCGAAAAGGACGCCCTACAACGATGGGAGTGCCTTGCGGCAACAATCCACTAACGCTATAAATCTTGGTTACCTCGATAGCTTCTTCCATGGTCAACATGGGAAGTATCGAGGGCAAAGCACGAGCCAACATAGTCTTACCGCTTCCCGGTGGACCACACATGAGGATATTGTGTCTTCCTGCCGCTGCTATCTCCAGAGCTCTCTTGGCATGCTCCTGACCCTTAATATAAGTGAGGTCGAAGGCGTAACTAGGGCGAAATTCCTGCTCCCAATTTAGCTCGCTGTGATACTCCGGGATGCCTACTTCGCCTTGAAGATGAACAACCAGTTGCGCTAACGATTCCGCAGGGAATATATGTATATTGTCTATAAGGGAAGCTTCTTTAGCATTGTCACAAGGCACAAATACAGTGGATAAGCCTTTATCACGGGCTAAAGCTACCATGGGCAATACCCCGTGGGTATGGCGTAGCTTGCCATCTAAAGAGAGTTCCCCTAAAAAGATACTGTGGGAGAGGTCGGCGTTTAGCTGTCCTGAGCTCATCAGTATGCCTATGGCTATGGATAAATCGTAAGCCGGGCCTTCCTTTTTTAAGTCTGCTGGAGCCAGGTTGACAGTAATACGCCTGTTGGGGAACTTATAGTAGGAGTTTCTTATGGCTGATCTTACTCTTTCTCTGGCCTCCTGGACTGCCTTGTCTGGTAGTCCAACGATGGTGAAAGAAGGTAAGCCTGGTGATAAATCCACTTCTACTTCCACTACGGCTCCCTCCAGACCCACCACAGCAGCACTTTTTACCTTGGCTAGCATCTTGATAAAACTTCCTTCGCCTAAGTAAGGCTCAGTCTCCCTCCCTTAGAAAGTCCTCAATTTTCTTAATTAGTTCTCCATTCTCTTCCTCAGATAGCATAAGGTTGCTTTCCAGTCTGTTAATATAATCATCGATTTGAGGAAAGCGAGACCTTACCCGGGCTAGCTGTTCATTCTGTTTTCGAATCTCCTGATAAAGTTTGATTCCCATCACACTCCCCAAATCTGATTTTATATTATATACTATCTTCTCATCTGCCGTGATGTAAAATAGCTGTCGCCTATTTATGGGGAGATAATCAATGGGAAATTGGGAGCAAGACCTTTCACCAATCGCTAGAGAAAGATTAGCCAAGATTGGGGAGTTGACCCCAGAAGAAAAAGAGAAGATGCTAGATTCTGAGAAGGTGAACTCTCTACTCACGGAATTTTACCAAGGTCAGATTGACCTCGAAAGCTTGTGGAAGAGGTTAAAGGAAGAAGGCAAGCCATCCCTTCTGAGGGAAGCCCAGGTGAGACTGGTAGATTCGCTTAGTTTTGGGAGTACTCCAGCCGAGCTGCAAAGGAAAAGGGACGGAATTTTAGCCATAGAGACCCTCAAGGAAGAACAGAATACTTCTATAATTGAACTAAATTTAAACCTGATGGAGGACTTACAAAAGAGGTATAGGGCAGAAATAGAGCAAGCCTACAATGACATAAGAGCCGAAGTGGAAAGAAATCCCCAACTAAGGGTAAAACAAGTTCAGCAAGGACAAAACACAATGGTCATTCAACTCACTGTTGATGAGGCGATAAAACAGCTTCCTCAATGGCAAGATTTTCTCTCTAACCAAGAAAAAAGGTACCGCCAAGAGTTTGCCAGAGTAATGGAGAAGTTAAAAAGAGAGTTAAAATAAAGGACTTTATATACCTATGGCTACAGCGACGGCATTTTGCTTACTATCAGAAAGGCTAACAGAGACCTCTTTTAAGTTTAATTCCTCAGCTTTATTAAAAGCTTGCCCGTAAAGTTTGACCGACGGTTTGCCATCGTCGCCAGTGAGAATCTCAATTTCACGCCAAGCAATACCTATCCCACCTGTTCCCAGGACTTTCATCACCGCCTCTTTAGCGGCAAATCTGGATGCTAAGGACGCAAGTCTGTCCTGGCAAGTCCTGAGCTCCGTTTCGGTGTAAATCCGGTTTAGAAAGCGTTCTCCCCACCGCTTGATTGCCGATTCAACGCGCTCTATCTC
>Ga0209986_10005509_pt1 | contig 10488 bp, 10 predicted proteins | sample BlataG_FD_183168 | JGI IMG/M metagenome (GOLD analysis project Ga0209986, IMG submission 183168) | Deep subsurface microbial communities from Black Sea to uncover new lineages of life (NeLLi) - Black_00105 metaG (SPAdes) (version 2) | ecosystem: Environmental > Aquatic > Marine > Oceanic >...
GATGGAATACTTAATCTGGTATAATACGGAGAAACCACACCGCGGTATTGGAAAGCTTCCACCATTGCGCTATTATTTAGATAACTTCGTCACTCCTCAAAAGTCCAATATGTTATGGACGCTTACAACAGGTTGAAGCCCACCCCTCCATAAGCTATAATCAGCTATTAGTAACGCTAGACTTCCTCTATCGGGAGACGATTTTGCTTAAAAGTCATAGCTGTGGTGAACTCCGAAAAAAAGACGTGGGGGCTAAGGTAACCCTGGCTGGTTGGGTAGACCGACGCCGTGACCATGGGGGGCTAATATTTATCGACCTGCGGGATAGACAGGGCATAGTTCAGGTGGTTTTCAATCCTGAAACATCAGGGCTATGCCATAAAATAGCTGGCGAGATGCGTAATGAGTATGTGGTCAGGGTTAGCGGTGAGGTTGCCCTTCGTCCCCCAGGAACCGAGAACCCTAAATTGCCTACTGGAGAAGTTGAAGTTATTGCCCAAAATACAGACATACTTAATCCCTCAAAGACGCCGCCCTTTTATATAAATGAGGACATCGCCGTGGACGAAAACCTCCGTCTCAAATACCGCTATCTTGACCTGCGCCGAGACCAGATGAAGAGAAACCTGCTCCTTCGTCACCGGGTGGTGAAATTTATTCGTGATTTTCTGGACAGCCGCGGGTTTATTGAGGTAGAAACGCCAATCCTGATTAAGAGCACTCCTGAAGGGGCTCGCGATTATCTGGTGCCCAGCCGTCTTCATCCCGGCAAATTCTATGCTCTACCTCAGTCCCCGCAGCAACTCAAGCAGTTATTAATGGTAGCTGGGGTAGAAAAATACTTTCAAATAGCCAGGTGCTTCCGTGATGAAGACACGCGTGCTGACCGCCAGCCTGAATTTACTCAGCTCGACCTGGAGATGAGCTTTATTAACGAAGAAGACATCCTCAGCTTAGTTGAAGAGCTTTTCACCTCTATGGTGGAGACCATTAAGCCTGAGATGCGACTAATAAAGCCTTTTCCTCGTCTTAGCTATGCTGAGGCAATGGAGCGTTATGGCACGGATAAACCTGATTTGCGCTTCGGCCTGGAGATAAAAGACCTCTCAGACATTGCCGCCCAATCTAGCTTCTCCATTTTTCGTTCGGCTATTGATAAAGGGGGTAAGGTAAAGGGTATATGTGCCCCCGGTTGTGCTACTTACACCCGGGGTCAGCTTGATGGACTGAATAAGCTGGTGCAGAGCCTTGGGGCTAAAGGCTTGGTAACTATGTCTCTGGGCACCTCGGTTGGCAATTTAGATGATTTAACCATTGAAATGGTAAGGTCTGTGGCAGCTAAATTTTTAACCCTGGACCAGGTTAAACAGATGGCACAGCGCTTAGGGGCAAATATTGGAGACCTTCTGCTTATTATTGCTGGTGAGCCTGAGCTAATCAGTATGGCGCTGGATGAACTGCGTCGGGAGATGGGGCATCGGCTTAAGCTGGCTGCCCCTGACCTCCTTGCCTTCACCTTCATTGTAGATTTCCCGTTGTTAAAGCGTAGCCAGGAGTCAGGACAATGGGAACCGATGCATCATCCATTTACTGCGCCTAGGGATGAAGATGTGCCCTTACTAGATTCCGCCCCCGAAAGGGTAAGGGGTAAGCATTACGATATGATATGTAACGGGTATGAAATTGCTGGCGGTAGCCTTAGGATTTATACCAGCCACCTTCAAAGGAAGGTATTTCACCTGCTGGGGTATAGTGATGCGGAAATTGATGAGCGTTTTGGGCATTTGCTGGAAGCTTTTGATTATGGCGCTCCCCCTCATGGCGGTATAGCCCCTGGCATTGACCGCGTTGTAATGCTATTAGCCGGGGAGGCAAATATCAGAGAGGTTATCGCTTTCCCCAAGAATCAAAACGCCGTTGATTTAGCCTTTAATGCCCCTTCGTCGGTTACCGAAGAGCAGCTAGCTGATTTACACCTGCGTCTGCGGGAAGATTAACCTATCGTTTAGCGGAGGAAAGGTGAAAGTAACTAATGAAAAAGTAGAAAATAGGCAGGCATTCCTGACCATTGAGATGGAGCCCGCTGAGGTAGAGGAATCCTTGGAGAAGTCCTATTACCGTCTGGTCAAGAAAGCCGATATCCCCGGCTTCCGTAAAGGAAAGGCACCACGACCTGTTCTGGAACGTCATATTGGCAAGGAAGGCCTCCTTAAGGATGCGCTGAATAGCCTGTTGCCTGAAGCTTATGAGAAAGCCATCAAAGAGCAAAAAATTGAGACTTTCATTCAACCCCATATTGAAATAGCCCAAACTGACCCTTTAGTATTTAAGGCAACGGTGCCGTTACCACCTGCGGTTAAGCTTGGTGACTATCATCATATTCAAGTTAAGCTAGAGCCTACAGAATTAAGCGAGGATGATATCAGCGCTGCAATGGAACAACTACGGCATCAGCATGCTACTTGGGAGCCTGTGGAGCGTCCAGTAGGCTTTGGCGATTTAGTAGTCTTAGATGTTGACAGCAGTATTGAAGATGAGCCTTTCATAAACCAGAAAGGAGTTCAATACCAGGTTCTCCACGACCTACCCTTTCCTGCACCGGGATTCGCTGAGCAGCTTCTAGAGATGAGGCAGGGTGAAGACAAGGAATTCAAACTCCAATTCCCCTCAGATTATCCTACGGGTGAGCTGGTTGGGAAAGAGCCTTTCTTTAAAGTGAGAATTAACGAGATAAAGCAGGAGAAACTCCCTGAGTTGGACGATGAATTGGCTAGGGGCATTAACCCTGACTTTCAAACCTTGGATTCGCTCCGGGAACGGGTCTCTGCTAGCTTGAGACTTAAGGCTGAGGAGAAAGCCAGGGCAGATTTTGAAGAACGACTAATCCAGGCCGTAGTTGATATTACCGAGCTGGAGTTCCCACCAGTTCTGGTAGAAATGGAAATCGACCGCCTCATTGACCACCAGTTACAGCGCTGGCAAATGAGTGGCAAGGGCTTGGAGGAATATCTTAGCAGTATTAACCGGACGGAGGAGGAGCTGCGTAAAGAGCTACATCCATTGGCTACGAAGAGGGTTACTGGGTCTCTCGTGTTAGGCAAGATTGCCGAAGAGGAAAAAATTGAGGTTAGTAGCCCTGAAATAGATACTGAGATTGAAAACTTGACCAAAGGTGCTGCCGAGAATAAAGATGAACTAAACAAGTTTCTAAATACTCCCCAGTCTCGCCAATCAATCAAGCAAGTGTTAACTACCCGAAAAACTATGCACCAACTGGAAGAGATAGCTAAAGGTCCGAATACGGGGGTCGTTTAGCAACCTATCCTCCTGACCCCTTCTCAAGGAGAGAAGATACTAAGGGAGAGTCAAAGAGAGGCGAAACCTCTCTTACCCAACCAAGGGCAAACTCCCTTGGCAAGGGAGGGGGATAAAGGGGGTAGGTTCTAAACGAATACCTAAGGGAGTAAGGTTAATAAATAATCTTAATATAAGTATTGACATACCACATAGGAGGGAGGAAAAAATGAATACCCAACCGATGAATGTTATCCCTATGGTAATTGAAAGTGGAACCAGGGGGGAGCGAGCCTTTGATATATACTCACTCCTGCTCAGAGAGCGCATAGTCATGTTGGGCATGCCCATCAATGACCAGGTGGCTAATGTTATTATTGCTCAGCTTCTCTATCTGGAGCGAGAGGACCCGGACAAAGATATAAGCCTCTATATTCACTGCCCCGGTGGTATTATCAGTGCCGGCCTTGCCATTTACGATACCATGCAGCTTGTTCGCCCCGATGTGTCTACCATCTGTGTTGGACTGGCTGCCAGTATGGGAACACTGCTCCTTTGTTCCGGGGCCAAGGGCAAGCGTTATGCCTTGCCTAATTCCACTATCCACCTGCACCAGGCGTTTGGCGGCGCTCAAGGTCAGGCAGCCGATGTTGCAATCGCTGCCCGTGAGATTATGCGAATGCAGGACCTAATTCGCAATATCTTGGTAAACCATACCGGTCAATCAATAGAAAAAATTACCCATGATACTGACCGTGACTTCTACCTTAACCCTCAACAGGCAGTAGAATATGGCATTGTGGATGAAATCCTGAGCAAACCGCCAAAGTAGCTATAGCTGTTTGTTATAGACTTCTTGGTAGCATTGGGCTAGTTCACTAAGAGAAGGCAAACCTTCTCTTGCCCCTAGCTTGGTAATGGAGAAACGAGCTTCAATATCAGCTAGACGCCCGCACTCTAAAAGCCCTTTTCCCTTAACTAGACCATAGAGGAACCCGGTAGCAAAAGCATCACCGGCACCGGTAGCACCTGAAGCGGATACTGCATTGTACCCGGTAGATTCAATGGCATATTCGTTCTTACCATCTCTGATATAACAAACAGCAGTAATTGTTCTACGACTGGTTCCTTTGCCTAGCTCTAGCCTTATCCCTCTACCTAAGGTAACCGCAATAATCTGACAGCCTTGTTTAAGGCAGCTTTCGACTCCAGCTATAATATCCCTGCCCGTCAATTGCTCTATTTCATTCTGGTTAATAAAAAGAATATAAGTCCTACCTAGTATTGGAGCCAGTGCCCTGAGTCCCTTAGCCGCATATAGTGCCCCCGGGGCAAAGCTAATCCTGGTAGATAAATCTAACCTGTCCATCAATTCCAGCAGTATTTTGAACTGCCTATCATCGGCAAATGAGGAGAGGTGAAGCATTCTTGCCCGGTTGATGTAAGCTAAATCCAGGTCGTCTATAGTTAAAAGGTTGTTAGCTCCAGGTAGCACATAAAGAGAACGCCTGCCGAGCCTATCACTAAGACACAATACTGAGCCCGTTTTGGCTTTCTGCTTTATCTTAATTTGGCTAATATCTACCCCTGCCTTTTGAAAATCTTGAAGCAATAATCTGCCTTCGGCATCATCACCAGTAACCCCACTAAAGCCGGTATTCAGCCCAAGCCTTGCCAAACCATAAATGGTATTGGCGGCTGAGCCACCGGGGAACGATTTAGCCTCACTTACCACTGCCTCCCCATCATCAAGAATGCGCTCTACTTTATATATGTGGTCTGTATTCAGCGCCCCCAGTCCAACTACTTCAATGCTTTTCATAGTATTAGATTTATCCATATACTAGAGCCTTAATATTCCAGTAAATTAGGCTATACCTAACCCTTTCCTATGCTTTTCCCCACCTCTCCACAAATTTCTCCTTGACCTCAGGATTGACAAACCAGGTGGGCCATTCCCCGCCAAAAACTAGCCCAATCTGTTCATAGGTTCTCCGCTTTACTTCGGAGCTAGAATACTCAGAGTACCAGGCAGAATGGGCAGTAAATATTACATTTTCCAGTTTGAGTAAAGGATGGTTTAGACTAAGCACTCCTCCTTTTACTACATCCAGCCCGGCACCGGCAATGTAGCCATTAGCTAGAGCGGTATGTAACGCCTTCTCATCGGCAATTTCAGCCCGGGCGCAATTAATAAAATAAGCTGTCGGTTTCATCTTCCTGAATTCCTCTATCCCCAGTAAGTGTCGGGTCTCTTCAGTCAGGGCAGTATTAACTGAGATAAAGTCTGATTCGCTAAGCAATTGGTCCAGTGTTACTGATTCCACACCTGATTCCTTAAATACAGCCGAAGGTAGGTATGGGTCAAAGGCGATGACCCTCAGCCCCAAGGCTTCGGCTTTGGCAGCAATGAGGCGTCCAATCCTACCCAGACCAATTATCCCCAGGGTTTGCCCCTTTATCTGAGACATAGGTGGTAATATGTTCGCTATTTGCGGGCTGTCATCAGAAGTCCATTCCCCCTTCCTTACTGCCCTATCAATGCGAACCAGTTTTCTGGCACAGGCAAGGATAAACGCCATGGAGTGCTCAGCAACCTCCTCCGAGCAGTAATCCCCTATAAAAGAAACACAGATGCCATAATCCGTTGCTGCCTGAATATCTATGCCATCATAGCCCGCTCCTATATTATGAATCAGCTTACACTTATTAAGCCTGCTTATTACCCTCTTGGTAAAAGGTAGCGATAGTGTTACTACAGCGTCGGCATCTTGTGTGGCGGCAATAAGTTCATCCTCTGTTTCACAGGGAATAGTAAAAAGCTCAGCGCCTATCTTCCTGCACTCCTCATCATCTCTAATGTCGTAGGGTGTGGTCATCACTATTCTTAGAGCCATGCCATACCTTCTGAAATATTAATAGCGGCTTACGATAAGCTCACCCCAGCTTGCCTGCCTCTTCTCTGACCAGCCGCCTTATCCTCTTGTGAACCTCAACAACATCACCTATTTCTTTTCTACCCGATAGCCAGTGAAAGTAACCCTTATCCTCCACACCCCCAACTTTCTCCTTCTCCTTCACTACCCTCTCCACTTCACCTCGCTGTCCCCTTTGCCATGCCTCCAGCACCTCTGTCAGGTCGCTGATAGAAGTGGAAGCCAGGCCCATAGTTGAGTAGGGCAGGGCATACTCATTAGCATTAAAAGCAATGGCTAATCCCCCCTCCCCCTCCACCGCCTGAAGCATTCTAAAATCGGTAATGCTGTCCCCAATCACCACCCACTTGGATAATGGCTGACTATAATTATCAGCGAATTTTTTTAAAGCAGCTACTTTGCGTCGTCCACCCATCGGCTTTACCTCTTTTACTGCCATACCTAGATTGGTGGTAGGCAGTTTTTCCCAGAAGAAGTAATCTAATCTTTGCTTAATCTTGTCATCATCCACCGGGCTCATTGTCAGGATATCCTGCTCGGTCTGTCTCAGTAGGGCAGTATCTTCTTTACATAAAGTTATGCGAAATTTATCCAGAGGGAATGATGTGCAGGCAACATTATGGGCATAGATACCTAGTTTTTGGGTAATGTGAATGGCGTATTGTTCGTAACTGGTGCTGATGCAAAATACCTTCCAGCCACTATACTCAAGCCAGGAGACAAGCTTGGCAGCACCACCGGTTAAACTTGCTTTACTGGCTAAGCTGGCAATATCAGCCTCAGAAATATTGTGGAGTACCAGGAAAGGGACTATAAGAGCCAAAGTATCTCCCGGCTCGTAGTCTTCTCTCTCTTCCAGCGTCAGCAGGTCATCGTAACGACTGATAACCTCAAAAATCCTGTCCCCGTTAGGGAACAGCTTCATTAGCTCATAGGCATTATCCTGAGGTGATAGCGGTCCTTCAAGGTCAAAACAGATGAAATTCATTACAAAATTACCCCTTCCACCACTTTGTTTATCTCATCAGTCAGATTATAGCCGTTAATTGCTCTCCCCTCGGCGTCAACAACTTGCTTCTCTGAGTTTACCCTAATTTTACCCTCGCTAAAAGCCTTCAGGGTAGCTATTATTAGCGGAAATTCCCTGGCCAGCCCATGCTTTCTGATAAGCTTAAACAGGCGGTTGTTTTCCCCTTGTTTTTTAATCTCCTCTGTGGGATGTCCCTTTATTTCATCCCAGCATCTATCAAAAGCACTGCCTCTAATCGGAAAGGTGCAGTAGGTTACCGGCGGTCCCTTGTCTAGCTCCGGGGTCACCAGGTGCATCATTACCCCTGTTTCCTCAGCCTTGTTATCAATCAGTTGCCAGATTACCTCCTGCCATGTTCCAGTCGGTCCGCCGGGAGCCGCCGGGTGCAGGTTAACCATATTGTATCTCTGGCACATCTCTTTGCCAACAATCAGCATGTAACCGGCGAGGACACATAGCTCAGGGTGAAAACCTTGTAACCTATTGCCTGCCTCCCGGTCATAGTTAAGCCTCCACAGTGGCAGGGTTCCTGCCTGCTCGGTGATTGAGACACCCTGCCCCGCCTTAAACCTGCGATAAGAAAGATGGATAAGAGGGATATGATAACTTTTAACCAGTTCAAAAAATAAATCGCTCTCTCTGGCTTCACCGGGTTCACGGTTACTGAAAACAAAGGCTATCTCTGCCTTAATCTCGCCTCGCTTGATATTGCTATCTACCGCCTGCAGCAAGTCTCTGGCCGCCTTATCTCTGCCTGTAGAAAACCAACCTAGCTGATACATCGCTCACCATTTTATTTAAGATTGCTTTTTACCCTTGTCCACGCGCTATTAAAGTGGACTAAAGGGTTTGTCCGGTGTCCAAAAACCTTGCCCTTTTCTAGGCACCGAAGAAAGTCATCCCTGCCATTAAATTCAGGCATCTCAACATAGGCATTACCTATTTCATATGGAGTGTGGGCATCACTGCCGGCACTTCCCGGAATACCGTGCTTTTGAGCAAAACTCTGAGCCTTGGCTGAAGAATGAAGAAGAAGGCTTCTTGAGTTAAATACTTCTATGGCATCAATTTGCTCGGCTATTTCTTCTATTGTATTGCTATCTAAAGCAGAGAGCCTGAATATATCAAAAGGGTGGGGTATACATACCAGGGCATCCTGAGCCCTGATTCTGGATATCGTCTGCTCAATCGACAAACCACGGGGTATACCCTGTTTAAGAAACATACCCATAATCTCACCATGAAGGGTTAGAATTTCTTCAGCTACAATTACCGGAAACGGGGCTTTATCTTGCATCCTTAGTGCACCCTCAATAGTGCCATGGTCAGCTATGGCAATGCAGTTTACCCCTATCTCCAAACAGCGACTTATAATCTGCTCCAAAGGTGTATTACAATCCATTGAATATTCAGTATGAATATGAAAGTCAGCTTTGAACAATTCAGTTATCTCAACCAATCCTTTCTAGATAGCCACCGATGCGAGTGTCAACCTTAATAGCGTCCCCTTCATTGATAAACAGGGGCACCTGGATAATGATGCCAGTCTCTAGCTTGGCTGGCTTAGTGCCGGCGGTCGCTGTATTTCCTTTGAAACCAGGTTCGGTATTAGTTACCTTGAGTTCAACAGTTATGGGTAGCTCTACACCTATCAACTCGCCCTTATAGCTTGATATTTGTAACGACATACCTTCCTTCAAATAGTTAATGGTATCACCCAGTTGGCTCTTGTCAAGAGAAAACTGCTCAAAGTTCTCCTCATCCATAAAGTAGTATAAATCACCATCGTTGTATAGATATTGCGTACTGCGATAGTCAAGTCGGGCGCGAATGAATTTCTCGCTGGACTGGAAGGTCTGCTCAATAGTATGGCCATCCCGAATATCACGAAGCTTGAGCCGAGCCAGAGCAGTTCGCTTCATTTTGACATGCTGGTAATCAATAACCTGATATAATTTATTATCCAGTTCAATAGTAATCCCTTTCCTTATTTCACTACCACTTATCATGCTATGCTCCAACCTTCCTGGATTTTGACATTACCCTTATTTTACCACCCTCCATTACTACTGTGTCTTCAATCCTTACTCCCCCCCACCCCGCCAGGTAGACGCCAGGTTCAATAGTAAACACCATATTATTAACCAGTTGTTCCTGTGAGTTCGGACCAAGGCGTGGCTGCTCGTGGGGGGCTAGCCCTATACCATGTCCTAAACCATGACCAAAGGCTTCGCCATAGCCCGCCTGTTCAATAACTGTTCTAGCCGTATTATCGGCTTCGCCCCCGCTCATCCCTTCCTTAATCATAGCTATCGCCGTTAGCTGAGCCTCAAGGACAGTATCATATACCTTGTTAAAGGTCTCATCAGGAGTACCAGGGCAGATAGTGCGGCTCAGGTCGCTACAGTAGCCGCCAATTCTGGCGCCAATATCAATTATTACTGGCTCCCCGGAGCAGATAGTGCGTGATGAGGGTTTGGCATGGGGCAGGGCTGAATTTTGACCTGAGGCAACAATTATATCAAAGGGGATAGTCTCACTGCCCTTGGCTCGCATAAACTTTTCTATCTCCCAGGCTGCCTCCTTTTCGGTCATACCAGCTTTTATCATATTTTCAGCATATTCAAAAGCGGCATCACTTATTGCCACCGCTTCGGTTATAAGCTCAATCTCCTCAGCCTCTTTTATCACCCGCAGGGATTCTACCACCCCCTCTAATGGAACCAGCCTGAGCCGACCTTCCAGTTCATCTACTATGTCGGATAGCTGGTGATACATAGCAAAGGTGATGTGCCCAGCCTCAAACCCCAGTCGCTTCAGGTTTAACCCGCCTACCAGCTTTGGAAACCAATTTCCTGTATCACCCTCTATCGGGAAAATCTCATACTCAGGAGCTTGTCTTTTGGCTTGCTCTATGTAGCGAAAGTCAGTGGCTAAAATTGTGTCTCCGGGAGTAATTAACAAATAACCTGATGACCCGTCAAATCCAGAGAGGTAGCGTCTATTCTCCGGCTGCGAGATAAAGATGGCATCAATCTCCTTCTCAGCCAACCCTTGGCGTAACCTCTGCTGCCTGTCCTTAATACTCATAGCTCCTCTCATTCGTCAAGAGTGCTTAAACAACCTATCCCCCTGACCCCCTTCCCTTACCAAGGGAAGGGGGAGTGCAGGTAAGAGAGGGGCTCCGCCCCTCTCTAAAATCTCTTCCCCCTCTCCTTCTCAAGGAGA
>Ga0209986_10005510_pt1 | contig 10487 bp, 7 predicted proteins | sample BlataG_FD_183168 | JGI IMG/M metagenome (GOLD analysis project Ga0209986, IMG submission 183168) | Deep subsurface microbial communities from Black Sea to uncover new lineages of life (NeLLi) - Black_00105 metaG (SPAdes) (version 2) | ecosystem: Environmental > Aquatic > Marine > Oceanic >...
TTAAGTGTGCCGCCTGGGAAGTACGGTCGCAAGGCTAAAACTTAAAGGAATTGGCGGGGGAGCACCACAAGGGGTGAAGCCTGCGGTTCAATTGGACTCAACGCCGGGAAACTTACCAGGGGAGACAGCAGAATGAAAGTCAGGTTGACGACCTTACTTAACGAGCTGAGAGGAGGTGCATGGCCGTCGCCAGTTCGTGCCGTGAGGTATCCTGTTAAGTCAGGCAACGAACGAGACCCGTGCTTTTAGTTGCCAGCAAGAAGTCACGACTTCGTTGGGAACACTAAAAGGACCGCCATCGATAAGATGGAGGAAGGAGCGGGCCAAGGCAGGTCAGTATGCCCCGAAACCCCTGGGCCACACGCGGGCTGCAATGGTATGAACAATGGGCTGTAACTCCGAAAGGAGAAACCAATCCCGAAATCATATCTCAGTTGGGATTGTTGGCTGTAACTCGCTGACATGAACGTGGAATCCCTAGTAATCGTGTGTCATCATCGCACGGTGAATACGTCTCTGCTCCTTGCACACACCGCCCGTCGCTCCATCCGAGTATGTCAAAAATGAGGTTTAGTCCGTTGGGTTATATCGAATTTTTGGTACGCGAGGAGGGAGAAGTCGTAACAAGGTAGCCGTAGGGGAACCTGCGGCTGGATCACCTCCTTTTTTCTATATCTTAATTTTTTTTAAATCTTTTTAGAAAAATTTACCTCAAATTTTCTTGTTAAATTAAAAAAACTTTTTAAATTAATTTTAAATAATAAGAAAATTTTAATGTAATATGAAGTATATGGGCCTGTAGATCAGTGGAAGATCATTGGGTTCGGCCTCGAACCCAAATTTATGCTTGACTTGCACGCCAACTTGATTGATTTTCATTCAAGAGATCAAGAGTTCAAGAGGTCACGGGTTCAATTCCCGTCAGGTCCATTTTTCTTATTGAATTCAAATTAAATAGACCTTTTATTTTTTTGATTATATTCTCTGCTTTAATCATACATTTCCTGCTTGAAAATCCTTTTGGAAACTCAATCCAAACAATATATTTTTCAACATTAATGTTTAAAGGAAGTATTATTGAATACAAATTATTTGTTTGAATTATCAATTTTTTAAATAAATATAATTGTTTGTAGTTAATAGAATAAAAAATATCAAAAATTTTTTTAAAAGATGCAATTAATTTTTCTCCCATTTTTAGGTTTGAAAAAAAAATTAAACCTTCCTCTGTTCCTAAGATAATTTTTAGTTTAGTGCTTTGAGGGTTAAATAAAATTTCTAGAATTTTATGAATTTCATCATAATTTGTGATTTTATTATACATTTCTTATTAAACCCCATTTTTCCAAATAAGTAGTTAGTTAGAAAAATGTTATTTTTATTTTCTATTAAATTAGAATAGAAATATATAAACTTCACTTAAAAAAATTTTAATAAAATCTAACATTAAAATTATAAAAATAATCAATTTTTTAGAATTTAGTAGTCTATTATGTTAATTCAAGTTCCTGGGATCGATGGGAATACTTATGAATTCATTATAAATCTCATAGGTGTTATTTTACTAATCTTTATTTTAATATATATTGCATTAACATCTCGTTCAGAATGAATATTCAAATCATATTGCTGAAAAAATTTTTATCACATCATTATCTTTCAAAATATAATTCTCTCCTAATTTCATTTTCGATTTTACCTCCATCCCGTAAATGAAATGTTTTGCTAAGTCAGAATGGATTTTTTCTCTAATAAATTCCCGTATTTTTATTCCCTTTCTAACTAAAAAAACATCAGGGAGTATATTTCCATCTTTATCTGTTAAAGTATTTAGATTTGCAACAGGATATACAGTAATTTGGTTTAATATAGAAAATACTACGTAATTTAATGTTTTTTGAACTCCTGTACCTCCAATTCCTTGTAATAATTTTTTCCTAATCTTTTCTAGGGTTTCCAATTCATTTTTTTTTAGATTATTTTTTTTTATTATATTAAAATCAGTATCACCAGGCATATATTTGATAATACCTTCCTTATTATATCTCCTAAGAATAAATTCTGCTAAGGCACTGCATGGAATAATTTTCTTCTTATATTTTTTCTTTAATTCATCCAGTTTTTTTATACCAATATCTTTATCAATTTTATTAGCAATTATTATTATCGGTTTAGAGATTTCTCTTAAATTTTTTGAAAAAATATTTAGTTCTGCTTTATCCCATTCAGATATTGACTTTCCATTTAAATTAGAATTTTCAATTGATTTTTCTATATCATCCTTTTTAATTGATAATCCAGATAATCTTTGATATAATGCTTCAATAAGCTCACTCCTCCCCTTAATAACTCTATTTGAAAATTTTTTCCAATCCTCTCTTTCAATAATTCCTTTAAACCATAAATTTATTTCATCTTCTAAAAACATTATATCTTCATATGGATCATGGGATCCTAACTCTACTGTATTTCCATTCGCATCCAAAGATCCAGTAATATCTATAATATGTAATAGTACATCTGCTTGACTTAAATCACTCAAAAACCTATTCCCAAGCCCCTTCCCCTCATGAGCTCCTGGGACTAAACCAGCTACATCCAATAATTGAATAGGAATAAAACGAAATTGTTCTATACATTTTGAATTCTTAGGATTATCCTTAACATTTAATTCTTTGCATACGCATAGCCTTTTAACATATCCTATTCCTTTATTAGGATCGATAGTTGTAAAGGGATAATCTCCAACTTTAGCATGAGTTAAACAAGCACTATTTAGGAATGTACTTTTACCGGAAGAAGGTTTAGGGTTAAATTAGAATATTTCTTAATATAACTTTTCTAATATAATTTCCCTACCACACCGATTAGCACATATTTTCACTTATAATTAAATTTGTTTATATTTAATTTATTGAATTTTAGTTAAATTAAAAAAAATATAATTATTAAAGTCTATTAAAAATATTTTCACAATAAATAATTTGAATATTTTTAATTAAGTTATAGTTCTATTTATCTTTTTAATAAGATTGTTTAATAATAACAGTCTAATGGATTTATTAAAATTAATTTATTCTTTATAATTTAAATTTTTTTGACTATCATTATTTATATTTTTGAGACTATTTATCTTAATCTATCCAGTTCTTAGTAGATAATGTTAATAAATTTCTTGAAATCGTTATTTTCTTCGGTTTGAAGAAATATTAGTAAAGAAATTAAAAAATAGTATTTTCAGAGACTATTTTTTTATTAGTTAAATTATTTTCTTTTTTTGGGTCAATTAAATTTTCAATTAATTGCTTTAAAAGTTCAAAATCTTGTTCTTTTTTGGGAGAAAATTCAAAATTTTTAAATGATATAAAATAGGATTTTATTTTTCTGTTTAATTTAATAAAAATCTTTTTTAGAATTTTATAATTTTTAAGTATTTCCTTTTGATTAACTGATAATTTGGAATAATAGTTCGTTCTTATTTGAAAATAAAAACCTTTAAAAATCATTTTATTATTTTTAATCTCGTTAATTGATGCATTTAATATATTAAAAATATTTGTATCATCAATTTCTTTTGAGATTTCTGTATCTTTAAAAATTAAAGATAATAATATATTCTCTTTAAATTCTCTATTCCATTTAGATGAAATTTGAAATAATTGATTATAGATATTATATCCTTCTTGAACAAGAATCTTACTTTCAACATTGTCATAAAAAGAAGAAAAGATAATTGACTGAAGTTTATCTGATAATTCTAAATTTGAAGTTTTTAAGAACCGAATAGGTCCTTTTGTAATGTCAAAAATTGATAATAATAATTTATAATTTGGAATTTTTTTTTTATCTGTTTTTCCTTTCATCTCAACGTTGATAAGTTCATTTGAATCGATCTCCTCTATTAATTCTTTAAAATAATACTCATACGCATTCTGAAATTTTCCATTTTTACCATTAAATTTTTTTCCTAAATTATTTAATTTTAAAAATACTCTTTTGGTATATTTTAAAAGGAGATTAGCATCCTCGGCAGAAATCTCTCCTGCAGAATTGCTTATTTCAACAATTTTACTGAGTTTCTTCAATTCTGAATATATAATAAAACTCTTTTTTAATTGATTTTTTTCAATATTCTCTAGAAAATCATTAATATTACTGAATTTGTAATTTAGTCGACATGCTATTTGTTCTAAAAGTTCCTCAATGATATTTTTGCATTCGAGCCCACAATATTCAAAAGATTTACTCAAATAATATTTTTGAGCATTCTTGATTCGCTCTTTTAAATTTTTAATTGTTATTTTCTTTTTCTCAGAAAAATTTTTCATCATATTTTTTTCAGCGTTATTTGGAAACTTATCCTCCGTATCTTTTTTAAACTCAACTAAATTTTTATTATTCCCATTAAAGAGTTTCAAATCATCTTTTTTATTTTTTCCAAATGAATTTTTAAAATCAATTAATTTGAATTTTAATCCTTGTTTTCTCGTATTATATACTTTTTCTAACGTTTTGATAGGCTTTTTCAGTAAAATTGAATTATAATTTTCTAGCTTTGGTTCTAATTTTCTTTTTTTTTCTGCCATAAAAGGAATTTGAAGAACAAATGGGTCTTTAATTGAATTTACTCTTACAATACATTGACCTTCATTCAAATAAGATAAATAATCATAATGATCTTTTGGTAATACCAATAATTCTCCTAATATTTCCTTTTCATAATAATTTTTAAAACTTACAACGATTCCCGAATTTGCTAAAATCTCTTCACTTATATCAGGTCGAGTCGCAATACATATAAGACATTCACCAGTCCCCCTTTGTAATAAGGCAATATCCTCTAAATATGTACTTAATTTACTCTTTTTAACTATACTTTTTGGAACAAAATATTGTGCGTCTTCTATGATAGTAATGTGTTTAATCCCTTGATATCCACCTGATTCTAAGTTATAATCCCATAAATATTTAAGTATAACGTTTAAAAAGAAAAATATGTCCTCTTTATCCCCCCCAAGACGAATAATCGAACTTAAATCTAAAATACAATCTCTTTGTAAAATCTCTTTTATGGAAATTGATGTATTATTTTCAAAAACTTTTTTTAAAGGTCCTTCAGAAAACCTTCGAATCCTGTTCTTTATACTTATAATAGTTTGTTTTAATTGAGGAATTTGATTTTCATATTTTAGTAAATATTTTTCACAAAAATTATGAAATCCTTGCCAATTTCTTGCATTTTCTTTAGTACAAACATTTATCATGAGATCTATTAAAACTTTTTCCATCTGTGGTGTATATTCAACATTAGATTCGAGAAATTGAGAGCTTTTTAAGATCTCAAATATTCTTTCAGCATGAATAGATGGATTTATAAATTCTGGATTGAAAATATTAATTGAAAAATTTTCTCCAGGAGATAAAAGTAAAACATTCTTTAACCTTTTACATAGAAACTTATATTCTCCTTTAAATTCTACTAATAAAAAGGGAATATTTTCTCTTTTTTTAAAATTTGTTAAAAAATATTGTACAAAATTGCTTTTACCTGTTCCCGTAAATCCACAAATAAATACGTGTCTTTCTAAGTCTTTTTTTGTTAAATAAAAATTATATTTTTTCCTCCTTTTCCTGACCAACCGCCCAATTTTTATTTTACCTTTTTTTGAATCCTTTCTAGCAGGAATCGGTAAATCTATAATTTTACTATTAACTGGATAAAAAGATGACAAAATTAGCAATGTAAATGAAAGAATTATACCAATTAATATAAGAGAAATAAATATATTTAGCGGAATTGATTCAGATTTTTTATTATTTTGAAATATAAAATAAAGAATTAAAAAGAATACATTGGCTGCATTAAGAATTATTATCGATTTCTTATGGTTGGGTATGTTAAATCCTTTTTTTCTTAAAAGGAAAAATAAAAAATTAATGAAAATTAGAAAAAAAAATAAACAGTAATAAAGTAAATGCCAAAAAATATTAACCATTTCAAGAAAAAATTTGGATATTACATTTAAATACTAAACCATAAATCCTAATATCTTTTAATTTAACCTTGACTTAGAAAAACTATAATTTTCTATTTTTATTTCGTTTTTGAACTTTTACAACTGGATTACTAATCATTATAAATCTTTTTTTTTAAAAATACCACTCCATTAATTAATAAAGATGCGTCAGAACTAATTCTTCTTTAAGACCAATCTTAAAAGACTAAAGAATAACAAGTTAATCATAAATTAATCAAAAATATTGATTAATTACCACAAAAACATTTTTATAACATTACTTTTATAAAATTTTCTAAATATCCTTATTAACATTTTACAATCTTTAAAAAAAGGAAATATTTTTATGACATAGAGTTCTATAAATATAAAATATCAAAATTAATACTTTTAAAGGGAAAAAAAATGGTACAATTTTCAGGAGTTCCAGTAATCATTTTGAAAGAAGGTACTGAAAGAAGACAGGGAAGAAATGCACAGAAAAATAATATAGCTGCTTCTATAGCTGTTGCAGAAGCAATAAGAACGACATTAGGTCCAAAAGGAATGGATAAAATGTTAGTTGATTCTTTAGGAGATGTAACAATCACTAATGATGGGGCTACAATACTCGATGAAATAGATGTACAGCATCCAGCAGCTAAGATGATGATAGAAATTGCAAAAACTCAAGATAAAAGAGTCGGAGATGGAACAACAACAAGTGTAATAATTGGAGGATCACTTTTAAAATCAGCACAAGAATTGATTGATCAATCCGTTCATCCAACAATTATTTTGAGAGGATATAGAAAAGCTCTTATAAAAAGTAAAGATATATTAAAAAAAATTGCTGACAAAGTAGATAGTTCCGATAAAAAAATATTAAAACAAGCTGCAATAACAGCGATGAATAGTAAATCAATAGTGGGAGTGAGAGAACATTTTGCAGAAATTGCTGTGAAATCTATACTCCAAATTGTTGATCTTAGAGGAGATTTAAAAATAATTGATATAGATCAAATTCAAATAATTAAAAAAGAAGGGGGAAGTCTGTCAGATACTGAATTAATCAATGGATTAATTATAGATAAAGAAATAGTACATCCAATGATGCCTAAGAGCTTAAAAAATGTAAAAATAGCTTTAATCGATACTCCTTTAGAAATTGAAAAGACTGAATTCGATGCTGAAATTAAAATTCAATCACCAGATCAAATAACACGTTTTCTTGAGGAAGAAGAAAATATGCTAAAAAGAAAAGTATCTGCAATTATTAATTCAGGAGCAAAAGCAATCTTTTGTCAAAAAGGAATTGATGATAAAGCTCAGAGTCTTTTGGCAAGAGAAAATATAATCGCAATTAGAAGAGTAAAACGTTCAGATATGGAAAAATTATCAAGAGCTACAAAAGCTAAGATTATAACCAATCTTGTTGAACTTACCCCTGAGGATCTTGGAGCATCTGGATTAGTTGAAGAAAAAAAAGTCGGTACTGACAACATGATTTTTGTTTCAGAATGTTCAGATCCAAAAGCTGTAAGCATCTTGATTCGAGGTGGTATTGCACATGTTGTGGATGAAGCAGAAAGAACTTTAAATGATGCTTTATGCGTTGTGAGAAATATAGTTGATAATCCATATATTCTAGGAGGTGGCGGATCTTCGGAAATAGAATTATCAAAACAATTAAGAGATTTTGCCACAACTATCGGTGGTCGAGAGCAATTAGCAATAGAAGCATATGCTTATTCTTTAGAGGTTGTCCCAACTACTTTAGCAGAAAATGCAGGACTTGATCCAGTTGATTTATTAGTTGAATTAAGGGCGAAACATGATAGCCCTGATGGTAAAGCAATGGGTGTAAATATTCAAACTGGAAAACCAAGTAATATGATCGAAGAAGGTGTAATTGAGCCTTTAGTGGTTTTAATGCAAGCTATCCAATCTGCGACAGAAGTTTCATCGATGATATTAAAAATAGATGATGTAATAGCTGCCTCAGGTGGAATGAAAGCAGGAGCTGGTGGTCCACAAATGCCCCCGGATATGGATTAAATATTTTTTTTTTATTTTTTTTTATTTTTTTATAAAAAATTTCTCAATTTCTTTTTACAAATGAATAAAATCAAACTTTTTGCATTACATTTTAATGAATGCGACCCCGTAAAATGTACTTCACTAAAACTAAAAAAATTCGGTTTAGTAACAACCTCTAATGTAGTAATTAATAAAATGAAAAACTCTATTCTTTTAGACCCCTTTGCAGAAAAAATATTATCAGAAAAAGATATTAAGTTGGTAATTAAGTATGGAATTACAGTAATTGATTGCTCCTGGAAAAATATTTTAAATATTACAACTTTAAAATTTAAAAATAAAAGAAAATTACCCCCACTAATCGCAACAAATCCAGTAAATTATGGTAAATGGGAGAAATTAAGTTCAGTTGAAGCATTAGCCGCAGCTTTGTATATTATAGGATTTAATCCATTCGCAAAATTACTTCTCTCGAAATTTTCTTGGGGAACTGAATTTTTAAAATTAAATTTCGAAGGCCTAACTAAAAATTAAGTTTATTCGAATTTTGAGCTTGTAATGATATTTATAGAATTTATTAATTGTTCTGTGATATCATTAGTTCCAATTATTTCTAATATCGAAAATATTATATTTCGTGCTTCCCCCATTACTGGAATTCCACCAAATGTTAAAGGAAATAAAGCAACAAAAGAAACATTTTGTATATTTGATTCTTTTGTAATTTCATCAGAAAACTGTAATTTTCCTGAATGACATGCTAAAATTCCATAAAAGGATTCAGAATTTTGCCCAGAAATACATATATATGATAAGAGTCTTCCCAAAGCAACATCTTGAGCTTCCTCTAACATTTTTTGGAAACCAACATTTGCATTTGCTGAGAAGGCTTCTATTGTTAAGGGTAAAGATTGGTCAGATACATCTCTTGCATCTAAAGTTAAACCAGAAAGATTAACCAAACTATATCTAGAAAAAACCGGATTTTTAATTGAATCTAAAATCTTTCCTATTGCTTGTAGCTTCTCTAAGTCATTGTAATTATCACTATTATATGAAGTAAAAGAAATTTCTGTTCCCATTGAAAATAAATAAATTGCACTACGAACTTTATTAGAGAATTCTTCTAAATCCTTTTCTGAATTAGGAAATCCACCAAAAAAATTACCAATTTCTCTTTTTAAGTGATATGTACTGCTTGCAAGATTATCAGGATCTAAGGGCCATTCGCCTTTATAGTTATGCACTATAGTTAATAATGTTTGATTTATTCTAATTGTAATTATACAAACTTTTTCAAAAAAAGAAAAGGAAATTATCTGGTCTTTAATTCCCAAATCATTCCAATTTTCTTCACTTGCAGAAAAAGCTATTGAAGCAAGTCCAGTAATTATATTAGCATCAAAATTTAGGTCACTTTTTCTGCCTATGTGGGCGATTGATAATCCATTTTCATCACACAATATTACCATTAAAGTTTCTTTTGAAGATCTTAAAATAGCTGTTAAATATTTAATTAACGACTCTCTAATACTCATTTATACAACCAACAAACTATTTCTCTGATTTTTTAATTCTTGTGGATTATTTTGTTAAAATTATATTGATTTTTATAAAATTTAAAGTTATTTTAATTTCAATAATGCTGTTAGATAAATTTTTGTATATACATCTTTTCTTAATTTGCAGGGAGGGGGATTTGAACCCCCGTACTCCTATGAGAGTGAATCCTAAGTCCACCGCCTTTAATCAACACTATTTTTTGACCAGGCTTGGCGATCCCTGCATTTTTCAAATTATAATTATAATCCTATAATATTATATAGAAAATAATTTTTTCATTCAAATATTAATATTATGATAATTTTTGATTTGTTTTTTTATTTTAAGAAGAAACCTCATAAATAAATTTTAATTTTATTATTAATATTTTTCTATAAATTAATTAAAAAATTTTTTTTGCTCTCGTAGTGTAGCTCGGCCAAACTTTAAAACTGAGGCTAAGCATGCTAGGCTTTCACCCTGGTGACCCGGGTTCGAATCCCGGCGAGAGCATAAAAATTTTATTCTTTAATCCTTATTGTTTAAAATGAATAGTGTAAAATAATTAAAATTAAAAAAAATTTAATGAAAATCTAATTTAAAATTATTTAATAAAAGATACTCCCATAAATACTGATTTTCAACTAAAAAGTTGATAATTTATTTAATTTAATATAGAAATATAAATCAAAATGATAATAAAAAACTTTTAATTTCTGCAATGTAAAGAAAAAGAAAAGCGCCCCGGGCATGGCTCGAACATGCGACCGCCCGGTTAACAGCCGGGTGCTTTTGGCACACCATTTAAAGCGGTACTCTACCTAACTGAGCTACCGAGGCATTTTTTTTCAAATATTAATAAGATCTTAAATATATCTTCAATTTTAAAATTTTATTTTTATACTTTAA
>Ga0209986_10005511_pt1 | contig 10485 bp, 9 predicted proteins | sample BlataG_FD_183168 | JGI IMG/M metagenome (GOLD analysis project Ga0209986, IMG submission 183168) | Deep subsurface microbial communities from Black Sea to uncover new lineages of life (NeLLi) - Black_00105 metaG (SPAdes) (version 2) | ecosystem: Environmental > Aquatic > Marine > Oceanic >...
GGATTATCAGCATGCACTTTTGATAGCCAGACAAATTGCAGATTTTACAAAAATTAGACATTCGAACTCTTTTCAAAGATTCGCCTTAAAAGTAGCAGGAATGGAGTTGTAAACGGAAACCCAATGAATTTGGATATTCGACTTAAAAAGGAAAAAATAAAAGAAACGGAATTTATGCTGATGAAAAAATGTATTAACACAGCTCTTTTGATCTTTTTCGTTTTTTTAGCCGGATGCGGTTTCCAAAAACAAGTCTCCTTCTCGGGGAAAACCATGGGCACAACCTATCATATTACCGTTGTGACCGGGTTCTTTAAAAACGCAAGAGCACTCAAAGATAAGATTGACATGCGCCTTGAAGAGATCAACAAAAGTATGTCCACCTACAGAAAAGACAGTGAAATAAGCCGGTTTAACGCATTAAACCAAACCGGAGAAAAGTTTTACATATCGGACGATTTTTTTAATGTCATGACAGTTGCGCAAAATATTTACAACTTAACAGGGGGAGCCTGGGACGGCACTGTCGAACCGCTTGTAACTCTTTGGGGTTTCGGCAAATCTGAAAATAAAAAAAGAATCCCGTCAAAATCAGAAATAGATGCGCTTTTAGCTGATATCGGGTTCAATAATATTGAGATGTCAGCCAACCGTTATCTTATTAAAAAAAAAGCGTTTATATCACTCGATTTTGCTTCTATTGCAAAGGGGTATGGCGTGGATCAGGTTGCAGCGCTTATAAAAATGGATGGGATAAAAAATTTTTTAGTGGAAATCGGGGGAGAAGTGTTTGCTGCAGGCATCCGCAAGGACGGTAAAAAGTGGCAAATCGGTATCAATAATCCCCTGAAAGATTGGCCCTTTGACCAGGTATATAAAGCTGTATCCATACAAGACAAAGCCTTTGCAACAAGTGGTGATTACAGAAATTATTTCGAATTTGAAGGAAAACGTTTCTCACACATACTCGATCCGAGAAATGGATACCCGATAAACAACGGGGTGGTAAGTGTTTCAATTGTGGCGGATACCTGCACATTTACAGACGGGCTGGCCACTGCGGTTATGGTTCTGGGTCATAAAAAAGGCCTTGAACTGGTGAACAGCCTCGACAATACGGAATGCTTAATCGTTGTCCAAACAGAGGACGGAACCCTGACCGATTACTATTCAAAAAGTTTTATATCCCAAAGAAATGGATAATTCATGGCTTGAAAATTCATTGACATAAAAAGACGGGTACTGTACTTTTTTTTTGTTAAAAAAGCGTAATCCAATTTTTTAAAGGGGTTACCATGCTTTTTTGTTGATTTTTACCGTGTTGGATAGTTAAAAAACAAACTGGAAATGAAATTAGGGGCTTCGCACCAATATTCCGGCATTCCATTCTTCCATTCCAATGGCATAAGCAGTTTGCTATTAAAAAACTTTTTATTTCAAAAGGTTATAGAACTTCCGAGATGTTTAATTATTAAACCATGATATCAAAGGAAAGGTGAATAGCGTGGAAATCGTAGTATTGTTAAAACAGGTTCCGGCAACAGAATCGTTAATTGGGATCGCCGACAACGGGCTATCCATAAAGACCGATGACATCAAGTGGGTCATTAACCCTTATGACGAATTTGCGGTTGAAGAAGCACTTCAAATAAAAGAAGCTCATGGCAGTTCGGTTACCATCATTTCCGTGGGACCGGAAAAAACGACCGAAGCCATAAGAACCGCCCTGGCAATGGGCGCCGACAAGGGGATACTGATCAATGATCCGGCCGCTGAAGGGTGCGATGCTTTAAGTACGGCACGAATTCTGGCAGCAGTGTTGAAGGAAACCCCTTTTGACTTAATTATCTCAGGTCAGCGGGCTGTTGATGATGATAACTTTCAGGTGGGACCGGCCACTGCAGAATTTTTAGGCATTCCGAATATTTCCATGGTTATCAAGCAAGAAATCATTGACTCTAAGATCAGATGCCATGGGACAATTGATGGGGGGACTGTCATCCTGGAGGCGCCGCTGCCCGCTCTTTTTACTACCCAGCGTGGACTGAACGAGCCTCGCTATGCTTCTCTTCCGGGAATCATGAAAGCAAAAAAGAAACCCATCGATATTAAAACCCTGGCAGACATCGGACTTGACGCTGACCGGATCGGGAAACCGCTGACAAGAATTGTGGCAATGCAAACTCCTCCGGAGCGAAAAGGCGGAAGGATGATAACCGGCGACTCTGCACAGGCAAAGGCTGTGGAGCTTGTCAGAATCTTGCATGAAGAAGCTAAGGTCATTTAATTAGTGCCCATCCATAAATCTATATTGGGCACAAATTAAGTTTCCAATGCAGAAATTAGCAATTTTTCGCAAGGTCAAGGAAATCAAGGAATTACGCGGAGGCGTACAAGTGGTACGCCGCACAAGTAATTCCGCAGATTGACGCAGAGATTGCGGAAAAGGGCAATTTCTGGATGGAAACTAATTAAGGAGATAACGATGTCACAAGGTGTACTGGCAATAGCAGAACAGTTAGAGGGAGTTTTCAGAAAAGTTGCTTACGAAGCATTAAGTGAGGGGAGGCGCATCGCTGACAGTCTAAATTGTGAGCTTACCGCCCTGATTTTAGGAGCAGACATTGAAAATATTTCAAAAGAGCTTGATCAATACGGAGCTGACAGGATAATTGTCGCCCAAAGCCCTGCCCTTTCCGAGTATTTGACCGATGCGTATACCACTGTAATTGCGGATTGCATAAACAAAGAAAATCCGGCTGTAGTTATTCTGGGCGCATCCACGCAGGGCAAGGATTTGTCGGCACGTCTTAGCGCTCGGCTGAATGCTCCTCTTGCTATGGATTGCGTGGCTATTCGTTTCGAGGATAATAATCTCATCGCAACACGTCCGATGTATGGTGGCAAAATTCTGGCAGACGTAGCGCTTGATGGAAATCCACAGATCTTGGCGATTCGACCGAATGCAATGACCATTGCAAACGCTGTCGGAGCCGGATCGATTGAAAAACTTGATATAGATACCGGTAACACGGTGCTGCAATTTATTGAAAAAAGTCTCGATACAGGCAAGGTTGAACTCACGGAAGCTGATACCGTTGTATCCGGCGGCAGGGGAATGGCAGGAGCCAATTTTACGGTAATAGAAGAACTGGCTCAACTGCTCGATGGTGCTGTTGGCGCATCGCGATCTGCGGTAGATGAAGGCTGGCGGCCCGCTTCAGACCAGGTTGGGCAAACCGGGAAAGTTGTTTCGCCAAATCTCTACATTGCCTGCGGGATATCCGGTGCTATTCAACACCTTGCCGGAATGTCTTCATCCAAGGTTGTTGTGGCCATAAACAAGGACCCGGAAGCGCCTATCTTTTCCAAAGCTGATTACGGCATTGAGGGCGATCTTTTTGAAATCGTGCCATTAATTGCAGAAGAAGTAAGGAAATTAAAAGGCTGAATCCAAAATATGTCTCCGGTTCCGGACCCGGGTCTAAAAAATAAATTTATCGCCAATGCAAAAAATTTATTTTTATGCGCTTAAAGGCCACCGAACAACTCCGGGAGCCTTTTGACTTTTAACCGGATTAATGACAATATTCTGTATACGATTCTAATGAAACTGCACCTGTTAAGCTTAGGCTGTGCTAAAAATCTTGTTGACAGTGAACTGATGCTGGGCCGGCTCATGAACGCCGGCTGGACCAACACCCGGGACCCCGGAAAAGCCGATATCATAATCATCAATACGTGCAGCTTTATCGAATCTGCTATAAACGAATCTATCGATACCATCCTTGCTCTGGCAAAGTATAAGCACGATGGGCTCTGCCGTCGTCTCATCGTCGCCGGATGCCTCCCTGAACGTTTCAGGGAAGAAATCGTCACTGCCATTCCTGAGGTTGACTTCTTCTTGGGAACCGGCGCATTTGACAAAATTGTAGATGCTGTGGATGGATCTTTGAATGCTGCCGGGTGTTTTTTGCCGGACCCGAATTTGACAGGCTTTCAACAGCAGGAAGTCCTAAGAATACGGAGTTCTTCTCACATGGCTTATCTAAAAATTGCGGAAGGATGCAACCGGCATTGTACCTATTGTATTATCCCAAAGCTTCGCGGAAAGCAAAAAAGCCGCCGTCTGGAAGATATTGTTGCTGAAGCGCGTTTTTTGATCTCATCGGGGGTAAAGGAACTCGTTTTGGTTGCACAGGATACCACATCTTATGGTATGGATCTGTGCCCGCCCGTCCCTCTCAGCCGGTTGCTTGAAAGTATTTCTGAAATATCCGAAAGAATATGGATCAGACTGTTGTATGGGCATCCGGAAACTATAGAAGATTCTGTTATCAAAACTATTTCCAGGCACCCAAACATATGCTCTTATCTTGACATTCCGATTCAGCATTCAAGTGACGGTGTTTTAAAAAAGATGGGGCGCAATTATACATCTGCCAATCTTCGTAGACTTTTTGATAAAATCCGGTCATCTGTCTCTGATGCCGCTTTAAGGACAACCGCTATCGTCGGTTTTCCGGGAGAAACGGATAAAGATTTTGAAGAGCTTTTATCCTTCGTGAAGGATATATGTTTCGATCACCTGGGAGTCTTCATATATTCTGATTTCAAAGACCTCGGTTCTCACAAACTCCCCGACCACATTCCGAAACGTGTGGCCAAGGATCGGCAGGACAGACTCATGTCCTGCCAGGTGAAAATATCCTTGGACAATAACCAAAAGCATATCGGCAGGATTTATGATGTTCTCGTGGAAAATACCACGGAAGAAAATCTTTTCAACGGCCGCACATTTTTTCAGGCCCCGGACGTCGACGGCATTACCTACATTCATTCCGAGCAGTTGGAAATCGGCTCATTTGTCGGGGTAAGGGTTGCAGATGCACTTGAATATGATCTTACAGGAGAAATTGTATGCGCGACATAAAGCATAAGATCCTTGCCCTGGTTAAAGATGACCTCGCCGCAATTGAAACCGCCCTGGAGGAAAATTTAAGTCCGCATTTAGACCTGGTGTCCCAAATCGCCAGACATATATTGTTCAGCGGCGGCAAGCGCTTAAGACCTTTGCTTATGGTCCTTTCAGCCAGGATTTGCGGGTATAACGGAAACTATGACAAAACGTTCTCGACTATTTTTGAATACCTGCATGCCGCCACCCTGTTGCACGATGACCTTGTGGATCAAGCAACATTGAGGAGAGGCAATCCCGTGGCCCATTCAATATGGGGCAATGCTAGCGCCGTCCTTGTTGGAGATTTCCTCCTCGCCCGCTCCCTTTCCATCGCCGCTAAGACAGAACTGCCTGATGTTATCAGGATAGTCGCAGAAATTACAGAAAACATGTCCCAAGGCGAAATTCATCAACTTATGAGAAAAGGAAGTTTAGACCTCACCGAAAAAGAGTACATGGAAGTCATACGGCGCAAGACCGCTGTTCTTTTTCAGGGAACATGCCGTGTAAGTGCACTAATTTCAGGTGCCCCAAAGGAAAAGGAAACCGCCCTGTCGGATTACGGTTTAAACCTTGGAATTGCTTTTCAGATGGTCGATGATCTTCTCGACTACACCCTGGATACCGACATTCTTGGAAAAGAGGTCGGAGCAGATCTCAAAGAAGGAAAACTTACGCTTCCGGTCATATATTCACTCAAAGCTGCGAATACAACGGACCGTATCCAGATGGAAAAAATAATAAAAAATAAAGATTTCTCTGTTGAGGATTTTAAAACATTGACCGCACTGATGAAAAAATACGGCGGGCAAAAACATACTGAAAAACTGGCAAGAAAATATGTCGGAAATGCAAAGGATGCACTGACGGTCTTTAACAATTCAAAAACCAAAGAAACTCTTTTGATGATTGCCGATTATACTCTGACCCGCAACATGTAACTATGCTTAAATAAAATTAAACATCCTTAGAGGAGATGAAAAAGATATGTATGTATCTTCTAAAACTATCATCCGATTTGTTTTTGCAGTATTTTTCTTTTTAGTTGTGCTTTATCTGCCTGCTGTTGTTCAGGCAAAAAACCAAATTCCGACAAAAACTGTTGTGGTGACGGGCACAGGTAAAATACATCGCGAGGACTCTGCCAGGGCAAGAGAAGAGGCAATCGCCGGCAGCCTTGTTTCAGCAGTGAACAGAGTGGCAGTGGAACTTTTTCCTTTAGAATCACTGGTTCGAAACTTTCAGGCCTTCAATAAAATGATTTATGGTCATACCGATAAATTCATCCAAGATTACAAAGTACTGGCAGAGTTTCCATCTACAAATAATTACAGGGTAATGGTGGAAGCAACCGTTTCCATCAACACCTTGAAGAAACTCATGTCAAGCGCCGGAATTTTACTTGAAGAAAAACCCCTGCCCAGAATTCTGGTTTTAATTTCAGATCAGAATCTGAAAGACCGTCTGCCAAAATACTGGTGGGGACAGAAGAAATATCTTTCAGAATCTTTCTCGATAAATGCTCTGGTTAAAACCATTAAAACAAAGGGATTCCCGATCATCGACAACCATATCATCGCTCAAAATACCCGGGTTAATCCCATATACGACAAACCCGATCTTAATGATATTGAAGCGATTAACCTTGGCCTCAGTTCACAGGCAGGGGTAGTAATCGTCGGAAAGTCGGTTGCAAGTAGAGGCCCTAATATTATGGGTAAAAACATAAGGTCTTTTAAAGGAATTGTATCCGCACGGGCAATTCGGACAGATACGGGCGCAGAAATCGCAACTACAATGCAAACCTCCGTAACAACGGACACCGATGAAATTGCCGGGGGCCGGGATGTGCTTTCAAGAGCCGGATCTCTTGCAGGTGAAGACCTTGCTTCTCAAATAGTTGCCGCCTGGCAGAAACAAGAAGAACAATCCAACATTCTTGAAATCATAGTTGAAGGTACCGGCGATATTGCAAACTTCGAAAAATTCCGTCGTATTCTCAATAATATATCAGGGGTGAAGAATCTTCGAATAAAGGAATTTAAGCCTGATGAGGTCGTCATCATCGTCGATTTCCAGGGAACTACCAAAGAGCTTGCGGATACCTTGATGCTCAAAACCTTTGGATCCATGGGTATTAACATTTACGAAGTATCTCAGGATCGCTTAAGAATTGAGCTAATGCCCGGTTAACCCTAAATACGATCTGTCTCTTAAAAATATTTTCGAGATTGAACCGTTACCTGGTTAATGGAAAAATAAATCATTGAGCATAAATATTCCAAATATTTTAACCGTTATCAGGATATTACTTACCCCTCTTTTTGTAATTTTCCTTCTAAGAGATATGTTTTCATTTGCACTTCTGGTTTTTAGTATTGCAGCGATCAGTGACGGATTGGACGGCCTGCTGGCAAGGTATTTCAACCAATATAGCGTATTAGGCGCCTATCTTGATCCCATTGCGGATAAGCTGTTGTTAGTCTCTGCTTTTGTAAGCCTGGCTGTTCTTAAAATCATCCCCCCCTGGCTGACGGTTATTGTAATCAGCCGTGACATCTTGATTGTGACCGGAATCTCTATTTTTGCAATTACGGATATCCATATTGAAATGAAACCGAGTCTTGTCAGTAAATGCACTACGGTTGCCCAGTTGTTCACCATCTTTTTAATTCTTCTTGATCCGCAAATTCCAGGCGCCCACACAATTAAATCATCGCTGTTCTGGATTACGGCCGGGTTAACGATAACTTCCGGACTTCACTATATTTACTTTGGCTTAAACGTTCTTCAGAACGCCTCTGAAAAAAATTAAAACAAACGTTTAAAGAACAACCAATAACGTTCCGTTTCAAAGTCAGTATGTAGCGTCCGAAGTCCCGATGGAATCCATTATTCCATCACTCCATCATTTCAAATAGATGATACAAATCTGTTACGACTTAACAATCTGTAATTTCAATAACTTGATGAAATTCCAAGACGTTAAGAATTATGGTGATATTTATCAAAGACAATGCAGGTAGGCGTTCAGGAATTGAAAGACGGGTATTTTTATACACCATCCATATCCCGGAGCGAGGATCGGGTAAAGAAAGAAGGAAAGGATTAGACCGTAGAAATAAAAAGGGATTTAGGCTTCCGATTGATTTTGAACGTAGAGCGGTTTTTAAATATTGATTTTATTATCACTTAAAACAAACCAGCAATTTTCAAATCGTAAATTGATAGCGTTGTAATTATCAAAAATAAAAATTTATCAAAAAACCTTCGAACACAATTCCCCAAATATACCAAGATTCTCACAGATATGAATTCCGCCTGCCTTCATGGCCTCAATCTTTGCCTGGGCCGTACCGCTGCTGCCACTGATGATGGCGCCGGCATGTCCCATACGCCGGCCCGGAGGCGCGGTCAGGCCTGCAATAAATCCCACCACCGGTTTTGTCATATGCTTTTTTATAAATTCGGATGCCTCCTCTTCAGCAGTTCCGCCGATTTCCCCGACCATAACGATACCCGTGGTCTCCGGGTCCTTTTCAAAAGCATCCAGGCAGTCTATAAAGTCGGTGCCGTTTACGGGATCGCCGCCGATACCCAGGCAGGTGGTCTGCCCGATTCCTTGCAGGGTTAACTGATGAACCACCTCGTATGTCAACGTTCCGGAACGGGATACAACACCCACCGGCCCACCGGGTTTGTGGATCGGACCCGGCATAATACCGATTTTGCACTGGCCGGGCGTTATGATACCCGGGCAATTGGGACCGATGAGGCGCGACCGTGCACCCGCCATGTAATTTTTGACTTTTATCATATCCATAACCGGAATCCCTTCGGTTATGGCGACAATAAGATCGACTTTGGCGTCCGTGGCTTCCATGATGGCATCGGCGGCAAATGCAGGAGGTACAAAAATCATGCTGCAGTTGGCACCGGTCTGCGCCACGGCCTCCTTAACGGTGTTAAATACCGGTATATCGTCCATCTTCTGACCGCCTTTGCCCGGAGTTACACCGGCAACCACGTTTGTGCCGTAGGCCACACACTGTTGGGTGTGAAACTGCCCCTCTTTTCCTGTAATTCCCTGAACCAAAAGTCGTGTGTTATTATCAACAAATATGCTCACTTTTCATTCCTCGCTTTTTGTCTTCCGTCCCCTGCCTTCTGTCTTCTGCCGTCAGTCGGTGACCAACTGTGCCACCTTCTGCGCCGCATCCTTCATATCTGAAGCGGTAATAAGGCTAAGACCGGATTCAGCCAGAATTTTTCGACCTTGTTCTACGTTGGTCCCCTCCATCCGGATCACTACAGGAACATTGATGCCTGTTTTTTCTGCTGCATGGACAACCCCCTCTGCCAGAACGTCACAGCGTAATATCCCACCAAAAATGTTAATCAGAATCCCCTTCACATTCTTATCTCCGAGCATGATCCTGAAACCGTTTTCGACCATCTCCGCACTGGCGCCGCCCCCCACATCCAGAAAGTTGGCAGGCTCGGCACCGGCCAGTTTAATGATATCCATGGTCGCCATTGCCAGGCCGGCTCCGTTGACCATATTTCCAATATTGCCGTCCAGTTTGATGTAATTGAGATTAAACTTGGAGGCTTCAACTTCCAAAGGGTCCTCTTCGTCAATATCGCGATATTCAATGATGTCCTTGTGGCGATACAGGGCGTTGTCATCAAAATCCACTTTGGCGTCCAGGGCGATCACCCCATCCTCGGCTGTGATGACCAGAGGATTAATTTCCACCAACGAACAGTCGTAATCCACAAACAGTCTGTAAAGGCTTCCAAGCATGGAAACAAACGGCCTCATCACAGAAGATGACAGATTTAATCCAAAAACCACCTCACGACAGTGAAAGGGCTGGATACCCAAAAGAGGATCAATGAAAACCTTGATGATCTTTTCGGGAGTTTCGGCGGCAACCTCTTCAATATCCATTCCTCCGGCCTCGCTGGCCATAATAACAATCTTAGCAGTTGCCCTGTCCGGAATAATGCTCAAATAAAGTTCCTTTGCAATGTTGAGTCCTTGCTCAACCAGCACTTTCTTGACCCTCTTCCCATCAGGCCCGGTTTGGTGGGTAACCAAATTCATTCCGATGATCTCACCGGCAATGCCGGTAACTTCATCCATTGATCCCGCAAGCTTTACCCCGCCGCCTTTGCCCCGGCCACCGGCATGAATCTGAGCTTTAACCACAACCGGAAATTGGCCTAAATTTTCAGCAACCTGTTTGGCCTCATCAGAATTGAACGCAACGCCGCCGTCAGGGATGGGTATGTTGTATTTCTTGAACAGTTCTTTTGCCTGATATTCGTGGATCTTCATGATCCTGATCCTCCCTTTTCTAAATTGACGATTGAATATTGAATATTGACAAAGTAAAAAACAATCTGTTTTTATTCCCTAATTCACAAATGCCAAGACATAGGTTACCCAATTCTAATGCTAAAAAGTGCCAAGACATGGGTTACCCGAAATATTTAAGATAATGTATGTAAAATGTCAG
>Ga0209986_10005512_pt1 | contig 10484 bp, 14 predicted proteins | sample BlataG_FD_183168 | JGI IMG/M metagenome (GOLD analysis project Ga0209986, IMG submission 183168) | Deep subsurface microbial communities from Black Sea to uncover new lineages of life (NeLLi) - Black_00105 metaG (SPAdes) (version 2) | ecosystem: Environmental > Aquatic > Marine > Oceanic >...
CTTCCTGGTTAGCTCCACCACCCCGGGCACATCCATGTCAATTACCCTGGTCTTTAGTTCATCTAATATGCTCATGGTATTATTCCTTTCTCTTAAATTGCTTCCCTATGAGATTAATCTACTTCAGGCAGTGCTTCCTATCTTCGGTAATGGGTTCAAGGCGGTCACAAGGGCAGCCTCGTGCCAATATTTCTCTTAATGGCTCTGTCTAATACATCTCTGGCAACCACCATATCTACAAGACCCATGCCGACATTCATATCAAGGATAAGCTCTTTATCATTCTCCCTGCCTGGCTTAAGACCAGCGACAACCTCGCCAATCTCAGCATAAAGTTCGGGCAAGCCATGCTCCAAATATCCGATAGACATGAAGTAGTTCATCTCATCCAAGCTGTCAACCAAGAATTTATCGGCTCGTTTCATAGTTTTCCAGAAGAAAACAGAATCAATGTCAACCGGCAGAAGTAAAGCTCCCTCTTTTATCCACTCATCCTCTATCAGAGGGTTAGGTTTTTTGAGAACTACTGTGGCGGTTACTACAACATCAGAGTTCCGCACCAACTCCTCGGTAGAAGAGGCTACCACCAGCTGGAAGTCATAATGGTCCTTAAAATCATCTACTAACTGCTGGGCTATCTCGGGATGGATATCCAGTACCTTTACTCTTTTTAAATCGGGCATGACAGTAGCAAGCGCCATCACATGCCCCCGACCCTGCACACCACAGCCGAGTATTCCTACCTCTGAGCTATTTCTGGGCGCCAGTTTTTCAACGGCAAGGGCTGAAACTGCTGGGGTTCGCTTAGCCGTAACCCAGACGCCGTCCATCACCGCAATTGGCCAGCCAGTCTGAACGTCGTCCAGGATGATAAGCCCCGATGTTTGAAGCAGGTTATATTTATAATTCTCAGGAAAGCAGGCAACCCACTTCATGCCGGAGGCCCCTGCCGCTGGAACAAAGGCAGGCATAGCATGATGGAGGGTATTACTTATCGGATGTATGCCTATCTTGGCTGGCATCTCACACCTCTTTTTGCCATGCTCGGTAAGTGCCATTCGCACTAGCTTTATGATGTCGCTTGGAGTATAACCGAGGCTCTCAATCTCGCCGTGGGTCAGGTATAAAATCTCTTTACCGCGAGTAATCTGGGGGCAGGTTTGTTCAACGCTTTCAGGACTCTGGTATTGTATCTTAGATACCTCGCTCATTATATAGCCTCCTCATAAGCTTCCTTTTTAAATAATAACTGGAATTTATCATATCAATACTTAGAAGCTAAGCCCAACGCTTTGCCCCTATGGCGACGATTATAGACCCTTGCCCTCCCGCCTGTCAAAGTAGCCAATAGACTAGGGGTTCTCTCTATATAATGGCAATTTCCTGGCATAGAATTTTCTTCCTTGATATTCCAACTCTACGAGGCTACCATCTTTTATCAGCTTTTCTACAACTCTCCAATCGGTATCAGACTGCTTCAGAAACTCCGTAACAGCTTCCCTTCTCATTGGATGCACCGCAGTAATGCTAAGTAAATCATCCTCAACCTTACCGGTAAGAGCAAAAGTATTCCCTTCATAGCCGATTAAGTATTCAACGTTACTCAAGTTCCTGGTAAAAATTTGGTATGCCATATTTACTGCCTGTTCGCCTGCCGCTCTTACCTCTTTTTCCGCCGGCGGTCTTGTTGGAATAGCCAGATAAGCCTTGCTTGGTTTCAACTGCGCCAAGAAGTCAGCAATCTCTTCCAGTTGGCTACTATTATCATTAATATCCTGGATAAGCATGGTCTCCGTGGTTAGCTCACCCTTAAAGATACTAACGAAGTTGAGCATTCCGGCTAATATTGACTCAAGCTTCAACGATTTTTGTGGTCGGTTAATTCTGTGCCAAGTGCCATTGCTTACCGCATCTACCTTCAGTGAAATCCAATCTGCTTTCAGTAAATCCTGCCTGACATCCTCACGCCAGATGAGAGAAGCATTGGTAATAATTGCAATTTTGATACCTAATGGCTTGAGAAGTTCAATCTCCTTGCCAAGGTCAGCATCTAAAGTAGGTTCACCATCAGGAACAAAGGTTAGATAATCTATCAGTTCCCCTTTTGCTTTGACTTGTTTCACCTTCTCTTTTACCGCTTGAGCTATGTCTTCTGCCTGGTAGAAATTTTCTCTTTTAACCGGCATGGTTATAGTATTACCGAGTTGACAGTAAACACACGAATAGGTGCATGTTTTAGGGGGGATATGGTTTATTCCCAGGCTACGGCCTAATCGCCTAGACGGGACTGGTCCAAATATAATAGACTCCATTTTCTCAGCTTTGTTCAGGAGCTTTTCTCAGGGAAATGTCAAGGCTCCTGACCTCTCCCACTCCCTTCAGGGAAGAGACCATAGACAGAAGGACATTGGTAATGAGTTCCTTTGGGAAGGCAGTTAAAGGTATGGAGACATTATTTATATAAAGGGAGGTTCGTTCCCTTTGGGGTCTTATAAAGCCTTTCTCCAGAAGGTCAGCTAAGCCTTTAGCATCTTGCAGGGGGAACTGCCGGGTCTTAGTCTGGAGGGGTTCATCAGTGGCTATGGCAATAAGCTTGTTAATAGTGCCAAGGGGTGGGCCGACCTCCCGGCGGTGGACTTCTATCTTGGGGGCGCTGGTCTGCTTAAAACCCTCGGTAAGGATAATGTCATAGTCTTCACCGAAGAGACAAGCCAGCTCATTGAGAGTAATATCGGGTGTGGCTGGCTTGATTAACACGAGCTTATCAGGGGAACTGATGGCTGTAGCTTCGCTCCCAGCCTGGATGTGGCGCCAACTATCCTTACCCAGTTCATCAAGGGTCATACCGTGGGGGGTATGCTTGATGGTAGCTACTCGGTAGCCTCTTGATTTCAATTCCTGAATCAGTTTTTCTATGAGGGTTGTCTTTCCTGATTTTGATTTACCGACAATGGAAACTATGGGAGGCATTTTCTCTTCCCTCCTTAATACTTACGGTAAGCCTTTTTCCAAGGCTCCACCTTAAGAGCAAAGTAGTCTTTGAGGGCTTCCCGCAATGTATTGGCTGCTAAGAGGGCACAGTGGATGCTTTCCTGAGGTAACCCACCTAAGGCATCCAAGACATCCTGCTGAGTAATCTTCAGAGCCTGAAAGACGCTCTTTCCCCTGGCTAATTCAGTGAGCATGCTGCCAGCGGAGATACTAGTTCCACAGCCATCAGTTAAAAAGGTAGCCTCAACCAGAATAGCATTTTTTATTTTGAGCCATATTTCCATAGTATCTCCACAGGGACCGGTTACTTTGCCAAACCCGTCAGCATCTTCCATATCTCCCAGGTTTCTTGGATTTAGGGCGTGGTCAATAGTAACCTCGGTATAGGTCTTCCGCATATCCACCATAATAAGTTCTTGAAGTTCATCAAATTCTGAAGTCACCGCTTAACACCCACCGTTTTGTTATTTTAGCCGACTTTAGGCAATATTTGGGCGAAGGCTTGACTAAGATTCATAAAAGCATCAGAGTTATAGCGTTCTATAGTTCCCTCATCACAGAGCCTGGCCAGCTCAGGGTCTATAGGCAACTGTCCCAGAAAAGGAGCTTTAGCTGCCTGCGCCATCTCTTCCCCCCGGCTCTTGCCGAAGAGTTCAATCTTCTTATCTATCTCAGGTACATATAAGTAAGCCATATTCTCAACTACACCCAGAACGGGTTTATCCATTTTCTGAGCCATGTTTACTGCTTTTCTAACTATCATAGTAGTTAAATTCTGGGGGGTAAAGACAATAATTATTCCAAGCACAGGGATTGTTTGCAGCACGGTGAGGGAGGCATCGGCGGTGCCGGGCGGCAGGTCTACCACAAGGCAATCAAGCTTGCCCCAGACTACATCCTCCCAGAACTGGGTGATAGCCTTGGACATAAGAGGACCACGCCAGATAACGGCATCATCCTCATGGGGTAGAAGGAGGTTGATGGACATAATCTCAATCCCTGACCTTGAGAGCACAGGCAGAATTCCGGTATCACTGCCACCGGGTGGGGCGGCAATGCCGAACATCTTAGGGATACTGGAGCCGGTTATATCAGCATCCAGAATACCTACCTCATAGCCCTGACGCTTAAGAGCAACTGCAGTAAGGCTAGCCACCAGAGATTTACCTACTCCCCCCTTACCACTCATCACGGCAATGATATGGTCAATCTGGTTTAGCTCTGTGGGCTTAACATCTATAAATTCTACCTCTACTTTATTTACCTCGGGCAGTTTTTCTACAGTAGCTTTTACTTTGGCTGTGAGCCAGTCTTGAGTCCCAGCACTCAGAGCCGTTGAGGCGAGGGTGATATTGACCGTCTGGTCAGAAACTACAACCTGGCGCACTAGATTCAAGGCTACCAGACTACGCATAGCGTCGGGAACTAACACTTCCCCTAAGCTTTCTCTTACCTGTTGTTCGGTTACCATTGGGTTCTCCTTTTGCTATCCTTATTCTTGATTTAGGCTAGTGGTCGCATATGTCATCGCCTATTGCCAGCCTACCACTTGTGTAGTCCAGAACAGCTTTGCCAGGGTCACTTTCTAGAGCGTTAATAACCACCTCAATGCGGTTCTGTCTAAAAAGGTCTTGGGCTCTGGAACCCATACCGCTAGCTATAACTACAGAAACTCCTTCTTCTGCCAGCCATACTGGTAACAGTCCAGGCTCATGTCCCGGCGAAGCTATAAACTCCTTCTTCACAATTGTATTTGATGCCTCATCTACATCAATCAAGGCGAATTGCTGGCAATGACCAAAGTGCGTAGCTAGTCTGCCATCACTCACTGGCACTGCATACCTCATTTATAAATCCTCCTAATTTAGAGATTGTTTACCAACCCCTCACCCCTTACTAAGGGGAGAGGGAAGGGAGTTTTTAATAGACACTCAATAATGGGCTAGTAGTCAGATTATCCATATTAATCTTCTCATTCAGGCTCTTAGGGCTCGGGCAATGTCCTGCCATAGTGTCTTTATTTGCTGCGAGACACCATTATGGGAGTATTCTACCACAGGCAATCCCTGAACCAGCGCCTCGGTTACCACATTATCAAAGGGGATTTTGGAAGCTAGCCCTATTCCCTGGCTGAGGGAGTAGCTTTCAATCTGGTGAGTAATATCCTCGTTGATATTATATTTATTAATACAAACCATAATCGGAACGCTGAAGTGATGACAAACAGCGATAATTCTATCCAGGTCATGTATTCCTGAGAGCGTGGGCTCAGTAACAATAACCGCCAGGTTCACCCCGGATAGAGAAGAGATTACGGGGCAGCCAATGCCGGGTGGTCCATCACTGATAATATAATCAAAACCCGCTTTTTTAGCAAGTAGCTTAGCCTGTTGCCTGACCACTGCCACCAGCTTTCCCGAATTCTCCTGAGCCACCCCTAGCCTGGCGTGAACCAGGGGTCCGTAGCGTGTTTCAGAGATAAACCAATGACCCGAGAGGTTCTCCTGCATAGTGATAGCCCCTTCGGGGCATACATTGTAGCAGAAGCCACAGCCCTCGCAGGAGATAGGGTCAACCTTGAAATCGTTTATGGCTTCAAAGCGGCACATCTCCGAGCAGAGTCCACACTGGGTGCACTTTTCCTCATTAATAAAGGCGAACTGTCCACTCCAGAACTCCTGCCTCTCCTGAGTAACCGGGTGGAGGAGCAAGTAGAGGTCAGCAGCATCTACATCACAGTCTGCCATGACCTTACTCTTAGCCAGGGCAGCCAGAGAGGCTACTATAGTTGTCTTCCCGGTTCCGCCTTTACCACTTAAAACTACGATCTCTTTCACTCAGTTTTTCTCCCTTGGGCAGTTGGCACTATCTGTTTAATGTCATCATAGAGCTTAATAAACGCTGCCTGCCACCGGGGCATCCCTTCCGCCAGGGTAACACCCCTAGAGTATAGCTGAGCAATGGCAATATCCAGTGGAATCCTCAGCAGAACAGGGATACCTTCCTGATGACAGTATTGCTCAACCTGGTTATCTCCAACGCCATCCCGGTTAATAACTACACCGCAGGGGATAGCCAGCTTGTTCAGCATATCTACTGCCAGCGTCAGGTCGTTGAAACCGAAGGGGGTGGGCTCAGTCACCAGCAAGCAGAAATCACTACCCCTTACCGCCTCGACTACGGGGCAGGAGGTTCCAGGAGAGACATCAATAATGGCAAGTCTTTCCCGGTGGATATGCTTCTTCACCTCTCTGATTATGGGGGGAGCCATCGCCTCGCCGATAGTAAGCTTGCCGTGAATAAACTCAACCCCTTTTGAGTAGCCTTTCTCAAGGACACCTATTTCCTTGTTTACTTCGGAGAGGGCATTCTCAGGGCACAGGTAACTGCAGGCTCCACAACCGTGACAAAGCTCAGGGAAAATCAAAACATGTTCAGGGAAGACAGCGATAGCATTATAGGCACAGACTTCAGCACATTTGCCGCAGTAGGTGCACTTCCCCTCATCTAGCTGAGGGATAGGGATAGAGACCATCTGGCGGTGGCTGAAGGATGGCTTGAGGAAGATATGAGCATTAGGCTCCTCTACATCACAATCAAGAAGCTGAAGCGGTGCTTTGTCTTGTAGGGCTATAGCTAGGCTGGTGGCTATCAGGGTTTTCCCGGTGCCACCCTTGCCACTGGCAACAGATATTATCACATCATCCTCTCACCATCTTTGTGCCACAGTTAGGGCAACTCACATTATAGCAGGGAGTTCCTACTTGATGAGGAAGCCTAGCGCCACAACTAGGGCAAACACAGTTCCCACTGGGTCCAGCTCCAGGGCGTGTTCCACCCATTCTGCCACTACCGCCACCTCCTCGGCCAGTACCTCTTCCCGTTCCTGGGCCACCGCCCCCAGGAGGTCCAGTCCCGTTTCCTCTAGGCATAATTCACCTCCACTAAATAATTAGCTTTATACTACATTGGCGGCAATCCACAGGTGCCGGTACTGCAGGTAGGACAGCTTATCTCCGAAGGCTCAGACGCGCTTGAGCCTGGGCTGAAGAATGAGGAAAATAGACGCTTCGGATTCGGAGTGCCACACTTAGGGCAATTCAACTTAGAGCCGTCCTCACCAATGGCTTGACGCATCTCAAACTTGTCCCCGCATTGAGTACACTGGTATTCATATATTGGCATGACTATCACTCCCCTTTCTTTTCCAGCCCCTCAATACGGCGCTGGACATCAGATAGCTGTTGCGTCAGTGTCTGTAGCTGGGTTCTGAGCGCCTGTAGCTCTTGCTCCAAGTTTGTCGGTGGCTGAGGGACTGGAGCCACTTCGGGCATCATGCCAGCCCCCATACCCCGACCCATTCCCATACCTCTGCCCATACCTCTGCCCATTCCTTTACCCATGCCTCCACCCATTCCCATACCGCCACCCATACCGAAGTGGGCAGCTACGCTGGGTTGGGATGTAACCTGAAACTGACCTGATTTGTAAGCCTGGATGGCATCCCCGATTTTGCCACTAACTCCATTGATTATCTGAATACCGGCGGCTGATAATACCTGATAGGCATTGGGGCCACAGTTGCCGGTGAGCACCACCTGCACTCCTTTAGCAGCAATCATCTGGCCGGTAGAAATGCCGGCTCCACCAGCAGCCATGGCACTAGAGTTTTCCAGAGCTTCAAACTGCATTGTATCGGGGTCAACAATGATAAAATAGGGGCATCTGCCAAAACGAGGCTCTACTTCGGCATCAAGGCTTGGTCCCGCAGCTGATATGGCAATTTTCATATTTGTTTCTCCTTTGCCCCAAGCTCACGCATTCTGGCTTCTATTTGGTCAAGCTGGCTTTTTATCGTATCAGCCTGATTCTTAAGGAAACTAAGCTCCTGCTCCTCGCTCATCTGAGGAGCAAATGGTGTTGCCCCAGGAGCCGTTGCTGGTGCCCCATAAGCGGGGTAGGGTGCTTGCCCAGTTTGCATTGCTTGCCAATAGGTTTGAGCCTGCGGGGTGGGCCACTGGCCGGTCATAAGATAGCTAGCGCCAGGTCCCAACCCAGTTGGGCTTCTCCCCTGCCAACCGGGGCTAAAACCAAACCTCATCCACCCAGGGAGCCCGGTTAATTGATACATCCATCGATTTCCTCTACCTCCATTAGGCATATCTGTCACCTCCTTTAATATTTTAGAGCTTAGCTTTCCAAAATTCAAAGTTTACCGCAATCGGTAGGGCATATAGGCTGGGTAGTAAGGAGCATAGCCGGGGTAGCCATATCCCCTATAAGGGGTAGTTGCTGCATATTGACCGGCATAAGGTGCCGCCCACCATCGTCTAGGAAGCCAGGGATAAAAGCGACAGAAGGGATAGGGGTTACCCCTGCCCCCTCCTGGCCAGCCCCAACCGAACCAGCTTCTTCCTCTCATATTATCACCCCCTTTACCTAGTGATGCATATGCTGGTGCCACCTCATAGATAGCGCCGACAGGACATATTTGGGCACAAGTGCCGCATTGTTTACATAGCCCCTGGTTTATCACTGCCAGGTCATTATAGATAGTGATGGCTTGTTGTGGGCAGGTATCAGCACACATACCACATCCGTTGCACTTACTACTATCTATATAGAACATTCTTCACCTCTTCATAGTCAGTAACCGAATGCCTTTGAGCTGGCGGAAGGTCGCCCCCTGGCTGATACAGCGGAGTGTTACTTCTGGATTGACCACCTTTGTGCCTGAAATAGCATCAACGCCGTAGTCAAAGAGGACAGGTGATAGTGGAGCGGTGCTTCCCAGGATGATAACATAAGCTTCAGGGCGACAGAGACCGAGCAGGTGCTCAATGGTATGATTAGTGAAGGCAGTGCCGGTAATACCGACAACATCAGCCTGAGGAATAAGGCTTTCAGCCATGCCTTGAGTAAAGTCCCCTTGGTGCGGATGCTGCTCAATTACCCACAGCTCCTCTGCCACCCGGCGGAGTTCTGGCACAAAGGGGAAGTGGCCAACAAGGGCTACTTTTCTGTTCTCCCCTTTCTCAGCAAGAAGGTCGCCAGCATTAAGCCTAATACAGCACTCTTGGTCAATCTCAAGAAGCGAGTTAATAGTTGCCATACCGATTGCTGCCTCAAGGAGACTGGGTGAATAGGACATTTGAGCCAGCTCTGATGCTTCCTTCTCCATCAGTGTTCCTGCTTCCTTCACCGGGGCATGATTTTGATGATGACCATAGTTACCGGTTGATGCCAGCCCACAGCTACGCGTCAGCACTGCTAGCTGAAAAGGTCCGCAGCGTATATCCTTCACTATGTCTCCCTGCCTAAGTGTCAGCAGTAAATCATCAAGAATCTTCATTGCCAAGTGCCTATCCCCTACCGTTGTTGACTAGTCTCCCTATCTTGATACCTATTCCAACCCCTTCGTCCCCAACCAAATCCAGGGGGTCGGATGGGCAGGATATTTGGTGTGCTACAGGTGGGACAGAAGTGAGGAGGTGCAGTTACCATAACCTCAAAGGGGACATCCCATTGATGGCCGTTGGTGCAGTTGAAGCGGCGCATTGCCATCTCAAAGTTGCCGCCTTCAATCCGTATTGCCTTCCCATTGAGCAAGGCATCAGCCAGCTTGCTTCGGGCTGCTCCCAGCACCCGGTGAAAGGTAGGTCGTGAAATGCGCATTCTCCGGGCGCATTCTTCCTGCTCCAGCCCCTCCAAATCCTTGAGGCGTATAGCCTCAGCCTCTTCTACAGAGAGACGCACCTCATCAAGAGCACGATACGGTATTCCTGCCGGTTTGAAGTAGCTTACTTTAGGTATAGAGGCGACACGGCGCCACTTTGGTATCCTAGCCACAATGTTCTCGTCTCCACCTTTAATTATTACGAACGTAAGTTCATAAAGAGGGTAATATGAACATATGTCCATAATTATAATAGCATGCCATTTAATGCGTTGTCAAGGAGCTGTTGTGGCAAAATATAAGCTGTGCTAACATAAGTGGGCTAGAGGTTAAAAAAGATGTAAAAAGGGAGTTAAAATGAAGGCAGTTATTCTGGTAGGTGGCGAAGCAACCAGACTACTCCCGCTTACCTGCAATATACCTAAGGCTATGGTTCCGGTGCTTAATATACCATTCCTGGAGCATGTCATCCGCTATCTCAATGAGCACCAAGTAAGGGATATAATCCTGGCTCAGGGTCATCTTCTGGAATCTATTGAGAGCTACTTTGGTGATGGTAGCCAGTTTGGGGTCAAGCTTAGTTATACAGTTGAAGATACCCCACTGGGAACGGCGGGGGCAGTGAAAAACAGTGAAAGGTACTTAGATGAGACCTTCCTGGTATTAAACGGCGACATCTTTACTGACCTGGATATCACGGCTATGATAGGCACTCATCGGGAAAAGAAGGCGAAGGCGACAATTGCCCTTACTCCGGTGGATGACCCCACCAGCTACGGTCTAATAGAGACCAACGCCGAGAGCAGGGTTACACGCT
>Ga0209986_10005515_pt1 | contig 10480 bp, 10 predicted proteins | sample BlataG_FD_183168 | JGI IMG/M metagenome (GOLD analysis project Ga0209986, IMG submission 183168) | Deep subsurface microbial communities from Black Sea to uncover new lineages of life (NeLLi) - Black_00105 metaG (SPAdes) (version 2) | ecosystem: Environmental > Aquatic > Marine > Oceanic >...
CGATCGCCCGGCTGCTGGCCCAGCTGATCCCGCGGCGGTACCGAGTCGAGACCACGCTCGCCGTCGAGCAGATTCTGCGGCAGCCGGTACGAACAGCGCTGACCACCGGCGTGCTGGTGGTGGCGGTCACCAACGGCATCGGCCTGGGGCATGCCATCCGCGACAACGTGGACGATGTGCTCGGCTGGTACTCGCGGATGATGCGGGCCGACTGGGTGCTGACCCATGCCGGCATGATCTCGGCCGCCGGCAGCCAGGAGGGCTCCGACAGCGGCTCAGCCGAGGCCGAGGTGCAGAAGCTCGATGGGATCAGCCGGGTTGAGGGTATTGGGATTGCCACCGGTCGGCTGGCCGGCTCAGCCTGCGTGGTTGTGGCCCGCGACATGACCCCGGGTGAGCCCCTGCCGCTGGAGCCGGTCGGTCTGTCAGCCGACGAACTGCGGGCGGCACTTGAGCGGGGCGAGGTGGCCGCGGGCACGGTGCTGGCCCGGCGAACCGGGATCAAGCCGGGAGAGGAGGTGCCGGTTGAGGTCTTTGGCCGCACGACCGTCGTGCGGGTGGGCGGTCTGGTGATCGACTACACGTCGGGCGGCTCGTCCCTGCATCTCACCCGCGCAGCCGCCCGCCGGCTTTTCGGCATGGACAAAGCCGACCTGCTGTTGGTGACGGCACCCGAGGGGCGGGCCGAGCAACTCCGCGAACCGCTCAGTCGGATTGCCGACGAGTATGCCCTACTGCTGCGAAGCTTTGGCGACGTCCGGGCCTTTGTCGACCGGATTGTGCAGGGGGTGGTCGGTTCGCTCTGGGCGATCCTCGGGCTCGGCTTTGTGGTCGGTAGCCTGGGGGTGGCCAACACCGTCACCATGAACGTGCTGGAAAAGCGGCGAACGCTCGGCCTGCTCCGGGCGGTCGGTATGACCCGCGGCCAGGTGACCCGGATGGTCGTGATCGAAAGCCTGCTGTTGGGGGCGGCCGGTGGTCTGATCGGGCTGTTTGGGGGTGTGACGACGGCACTGTTCATTCAGCTAGCCAGCCAGCCGCTGCTGGGCCACCCGATTCAGGCCAGCTTTCGACCTGATGTGGTGGCGGTCAACCTGGTCGCAGCAATCACCATCACCGCGATCGCCGCCTGGCTGCCGGCCCGGCGGGCGGCGGGCCTCGACCTGCTGGAGTCGATCTCAGCGGAGTGACACCGGCCGCGGGCCACAATCTTCCGCTGCATCCACTGTGGGCAGGCTTCGACCAAATTGTCCGATCGGGTTTGGCTCGGGCAACTCGGGCAAAGTGGTGTCAGCGGCCCAACGCGACCACCGTTGCAAAGTGCCCGCGTAGAGTTTGCCTGCGGGACGTTCGCAGGACGTGGCGTCTCTCCCGCCGGTGGTTCAGGACCTGCATTCAACAGGCCCCGAAAATCGGCCTCACCCGGGAGGACACCATGCAGACTGAGCCCCAGATCTGCTTTGATGACATTCCGATCGACGAGCAGGTGCGGGAGGCGGCTCTCGACGCGATTGCCGACCTTGAGCAACTCTCCAACCGCATCACCGGTTGTCATGTGGTGATCTCCCAGCCGCATCGGCATCACCAGCGGGGTCGGCTCTACTCCGTCCGCATTGACCTGTTCGTGCCGGGCGCCGAGATCGTGGTCAACCGCGACCACCACCTCGACCATGCCCATGAAGACGTCATGGTCGCCCTCCGAGATGCTTTTCTGGTGGCCCGTCGGCTGCTGGAAGATCACCTGCATCGGCTGCGGGGTGAGGAGAAGACCCACCTACTGCCACTGCAGGGCCGGGTCACGCAGATCTTTCCGCTGCAGGGGTACGGCTTCATCGAGACTTCGGATGGCCGCGAGGTCTATTTCCACCGCAACGCGGTCTCTGACCACGACTACACCATGCTTGACATCGGCAGCAGTGTGACCTTCGGCGAGGAGCAGGGAGAGAAGGGAACACAAGCAACATTCGTGCATCTTCACTGACCACTTTTCCAGTCCCATCACCGGAGCGCCGCCATGCCGCTGACCCACGCCATTTCGACCTTTGATGTCGAGATTCCCACCACGTCACTTGCCGGCAGCCCCAGCCAGTTACCGGGCCGGCTCTGCCTGCCCGAGTCGGCGATCGGCTTGGTGCTCTTCGCCCACGGCAGCGGCAGCAGCCGCCGCAGCCCGCGGAACGCCCACGTGGCCGAGGTGCTCCACGAGGGCTGGATCGGCACCCTCCTGTTTGACTTGCTGACCGAGCAGGAGGCGACCGACCGGGTCAACGTGTTCGACATCAGTCTGCTGGCCGACCGACTTGGCGATGCCATTCGCTTTGTCCGCGAGCATGAGCAGACCGCCGGCCTGCCACTGGGGCTGTTCGGGGCCAGCACCGGAGCAGCGGCGGCGATTGTGGCGGCAGCAGCCGATGCCGACATCGCAGCGGTGGTCTCGCGTGGTGGCCGGCCCGACCTGGCCGGCACCGCCCTGCGACGGCTGCGGGCCCCGACCCTGCTGATTGTCGGCGGGCACGATCCGCAGGTGCTGGCCCTCAACGAGGCGGCCCTCGGTGAGCTGCCGGGGCAGAAGCGGATGGCGATCGTGCCCGGTGCGACGCACTTGTTTGAAGAGCCGGGCACTCTCGATGAGGTGGCCCGGCTGGCGGCCGAGTGGTTCGGCCGGCAGCTCCGCGGGTAACACGTTTCAAAAAGGTAAAAACCGATGTTCTTTCAAGATCGTGACGAGGCGGGCTGGCAGCTGGTCGAGCGGCTGCGGGGCAGCCGGGTGGAAAAGCCACTGGTGCTGGCCATTCCCCGCGGTGGCATTGAAGTGGGGGCGGCGATTGCCCGCGGCCTCGGGGCAGAGCTTGATGTTGTGCTCTCCCGCAAGCTGCGGTCCCCCCATCAGCCGGAGCTGGCCATCGGGGCGGTGACCGAAAACGGCGAGGTCTATCTCAACCATTTTGCCGCGGCGATGACCGATGTCGGCAGCAGCTTTATTGAAGCGGAACGGCGACGGCAGCTCGACCAGATTGAGCGGCGGAAAACGGCGATTCGGTCCGTCCGCCCCCGGGCCGAGATCGCCGGCCGGACGGTGATCCTCACCGACGACGGCATCGCCACCGGGGCGACGATGATCGCCGCTTTGAAGATGGTCCGGGCCGCCGGGGCCCGCGAGATCATCGTGGCGGTGCCGGTCGGTGCTCCCGACCGGATTGATGCGCTGCGGCCACTCTGCGACCGGGTGGTCTGCCTGCATGAGCCGATCGACTTCTGGGCGGTAGGACAGTTCTACCGCCACTTTGAGCAGGTCAGTGACACCCGGGTGATCGAACTGCTCCGCGAGTACGGCCTGCCAGCCACCAAGTGGGAGCACCCGGCGGCGGCCCATGCCTGATGGCTGCCCGCCTCAGCCCTTGATGACTCCGAGCGGCCGGAGCCGGGCGACCTTCAGCGACAGGCCGGCCCGGTGGACGATATCGACCACGACATCGACGTCCTTGTAGGCGGCGGGCTGCTCTTCTGCCAGCCCCTCCCGGCTGCGGCTTTTGGCAATCACCCCCTGATCGGCCAGCTCTTTTTGGATGTTGCGGCCACGGGCAGCCCGGGTGGCTGCCGTCCGGCTGAGGCAGCGGCCCGCGCCGTGGCAGGTGGTTCCGAAGGATCGCTCGAGCGCCCGTGGCCCACCTCGCAACACCCAGCTGGCCCGGCCCATGTCACCCGGAATGATCACCGGCTGGCCGACTTCTCTGTAGCGGTCAGGGACCTCAGGATGCCCGGCCGGGAACGCCCGCGTCGCCCCCTTGCGATGTACACAGAGGAGCCGTCGGTCGCCGTCGGTGCCATGCTCCTCGATCTTGGCCATGTTATGGGCCACGTCGTAAAGCAGTTCCATGCCGAGATTCTCCCAGGATCGGCCGCAGATGCGGGCAAAGACCTCGCGGCACTGCCACATCAACAGCTGCCGGTTGCAGAAGGCGTAGTTGGCCGCTGCCCGCATCGCCCCCAGGTAGTGCCGGCCTTCGTCGCTCTCGACCGGCGCACAGACCAGCTGCCGGTCGGGCAGGTTGATCCCGTACTTCGCCGGGGCCTGCCTGAGGCTGCGGAGGGCGTCGTCACAGACCTGATAGCCAAGCCCGCGGGAGCCGGAATGAATCAGCAAGCAAATCTGGCCGGCGGTAAGGCCGAAGCTGGCTGCTGCCGCCGGATCCTCCACCCGATCGACGACCTGCACCTCAATAAAGTGGTTGCCGGCCCCGACTGTGCCGCACTGGTCGTAGCCCCGGGCAATGGCCCGGTCGCTGACCAGCTCAGGCCGGGCCCCGTCGATGTGGCCGGCCGCCTCGGTGCAGGCGATGTCGTCGGCCGTCGCCAGGCCGCGGCCGGCCAGAAACGGCACCCCCCGATCCATCAGTTCCCGCAGATCCTCGGGCGCGAAGTGATACCTGCCCCCCTGCCCCACGCCGACCGGCACGTCGCGGAGCAGCTGGGCGATCAGCTGCGGCAGCACTGGCTCGACATCCGCCAGCGTCAGGTTGGTCCGGACCAGCCGAACGCCACAGTTGATGTCATAGCCGACGCCGCCGGGGGAGACGACGCCACCGGCGGCCGGATCGGTTGCGCAGACCCCGCCGATGCAGAAGCCGTAGCCCCAGTGAATGTCGGGCATGGCGAGGCTGGCCCGGACGATGCCCGGCAGAAAGGCGACGTTGGCCACCTGTTCGGGAGCCCGGTCACTCTGCAAAAGCGGCAGCAATCGCTCATCGGCAAAGATCAGACCATCGACGAGCATGCCCGGCTTGTACGACTTCGGAATCCGATAGGTGCAGTCATCCACCGGCTCCAGCGGGCCGTCAAACGAGCGGTCGGTGGCGGTGGTTTGGGTGGGCATGAGACGTTCCGGCGGGGACCGATCGCGACTGGATTCCTCGGCAAGCCTGCCGCTGTTCAGCCTCGAAATCAAATATCGACAATCAGCGTTGCCTCCCAGCCGGCAGCAGTCTGATGGACATCAAGCTCATGCTGGGTGATTGCCTTGACCTCGTGGGCAAGCTGGTGCCGGACAGGGTCGAACGGCTCGCCCCGGCAAACGGCCCGCAGGCCGTCTACCGTGCGGGACACCCGGCACTCAGCGAACAGCATCCGCCGCAGGTCGAAGGCGGCGAGGAGTTCCCCGAGCAGGTCGAAGAGCAGCCAGACCGGCTCCGTGCCGGCCACGCTGAGGATCTCCGCCACAGCCGGCCGGATGGTGGACACCTCACCGGCAATCACCTCGGTCAGGCCGGCGGCAGCCTCTTCACAGAGGGCCTCAAAGCCGCCGGCCCGTACCCGCAGCCCCAAGTCAGCGGTATGGTCAAAAATTTCGTGCATCGTTAGGCACCGCCGGTCACGGCGGCCGTCCGTTCCTTCACGGGCTTTTTCTTCGCCGCGCCGCCATTGAGGGGTATGCTACGCGAGCGAGGCAGGGCTGGAGGAGGTTTCGGGATGAATCGGAATCAGGTGAGTAGCAGCAGCCGACTCCTACATGGTTTTACGCTCATCGAACTGCTGGTGGTCATTGCCATCATCGGCGTGCTGACCGGCCTTCTGCTTCCGGCGGTTCAGTCCTCCAGGGAAGCGGGGCGACGAACGGCATGCACCAACCGCATGCGACAGCTTGGGATCGCGATTCATCATTACCATGACGCCCGTCAGCAATACCCCGCGGCCAGACAGACTACGCGAAGTCTTCTCGCACCGTCCCAGTTCTCTGTCCTGCCCGACCATCTCGTCGGCGTGGCAGAAGATGGGGACACCTTTCCCCCGCGGATCGAACAGGTGGGCAGTTGGCTGCTGCAGGTTCAGCCGTTTCTTGAGGAGCAGGACGGCCATCGCCTCTGGGGAGAGGCGACGACCCTCGCTGAGGTTTATGCGACACACGCGGCGGTGGGCCGACTTGTCATCCCGGGATTTCTCTGCCCTTCGGACTCACGGGCGGCCCAGGGCCGTAATCCGTGGGGCTACGGCATGACCAACTTCCTCGCCGTCACCGGCAATAACGAATACATCGATGACGATGGCCACGCCTGCAACGCAACCAACGGCGTCTTCCCGACTCAAAGCTGGACCTGGTCGCCGAAGCCGAAGGTGACGGTTGCCAATCTGACGGCCGGCCTGAGCAAGGTAACGCTTGTTGGAGAGCGTCCGATTTCACCCGATCGATATTTTGGTCGCTGGACGATGACCGACTTCGATACCGTCCTCGCCAATCCAAACATGGAGTTTTCCATCATCACGATGGACGGGGAGGGCAACCCTTGTCCAGCCCCGGGGTATTTTCGCGATGACACGCCGGACAATCCTTGTGGCGCGACTCATTTCTGGAGCTTGCACCCTGGGGGTGGTTCGTGGCTGATGGCAGACGGCAGCGTGCAGTTTCTCGACTACTCCGCCGCAACCACCGTCCTACCGGCGATGGCGAGCGTTGATGGCACCGTTCCTGACGCGACGGTAATTTCCACCGCAGAGTGAGGCCGCCATGAGCGTTGACCGCCCGTTCCAGCAGCGACTTGAAGCTTTCATCGAGTGGTCGGCCCTGAATCGCAGCAGGGTACTGACAGGCTTACTTGTGTGCTTTGCCTGCTTACTCGCCGGGCGATACTGCTGGAAGGTGGCGAGGACCTTCGGCCAAACACCGCTTGAGGGCACCGTCAGCTTCGACGGTGCCCCAATTCGATATGGCATCGTGACACTGGTGACCGAAGACAACCAGATTCTGTATGCAACCATTGGGTCAGACGGTCGCTACCGATTCCCGCATGTTCCGCGGGGCAGGCTTCAGGTGGCTGTCTCAAGCCCGAACCCAAAATCAGTCTTTGAGCAAGCCCGAACCGAAGCACCTGTACAACCTTCAACACGGAAGAACGTCACGGGAACAGCAAGCAACCGTGGTAAAGATGCCCGCCCATCTCCTGAAAAATTGGGGGCGACCACCGTTGCCCTGCCGATCACAGCCGAATTTCCCAAAGCTGCTTCTCGCGGAACCCAGCAACGGCAGTGGCGACCGATCCCCGGTCGTTACGCCAATCCAGCAACCTCTGGACTTGCAATCGACGCCGCGACTACCGGGGGAATCCAAAATTTGGTAATCAACCGGCCTGATCCGGAAGTTGTGCCGAAAAGATCAGCAAAGATCAAAAGCGATCCTTAGTACCCCCACGGGGAGTCGAACCCCGGTTTTCGGACTGAGAACCCGATGTCCTAGGCCACTAGACGATGGGGGCGGGTACCACGAACTTCTCTGACGGTAGCGATCGCCATTGTGGTTTTCAAGATGGCGGACCAACGCCCGGCCGGCTGCCGGGTCTCGAACTCCCACGCCGACGGCCCTGGAAGGCCCGCAGCCGACCAAGCAGGAACCCCGCCCCCAGGCCGAAGGCCGCCAATGCCGCCGTCACTGCCCAGACCCGCCGGGAAACCAGTCGGTCAATCTCCTCACGATCAAGGGCCACCTTCAGCCGGGCCGTCGCCGCAGTCACGGCCGCCGGCCGCCCACCTGACGCCTGGCCGCGATGGCCCGCTGCTGGCACGGCCGTGAGCCGATCAAGCGAGAAGCTCCGGCCAAAGTCATGCTCCGGACTCCAGGCCAGCGGCAGCGCCGCTGCCCGAGAGGACTGCGACAGCGCCACAGGCAGCCCGTCGATCGCCGTGAGCAGATCTGCCGGACTCTGAAACCGGTCAGCCGGGGCCTTGGCCAGCAGCCGTTCGATCAGCTCACCAACCACTCCGGCAAACGCCGGCTGCACCGTCGCCAGCGGTGGCACCGGTTCCTTCGCATGGGCCAGGGCAACCGCCACGCCGGTGGTGCCGCGGAAGGGCGGCTGGCCTGCGGCGAGGTGATAGGCAGTCGCCCCGAGTGAGTAGAGGTCGCTCCGAATATCGACCGCTTCGCCACGGGTCTGCTCGGGGCTCATGTAGAGCGGCGTCCCCAAGGCCACGCCGGTCTGAGTCAATTCAAGGTTTTCATGCAGCACCCGGGCCAGGCCAAAGTCGGCCACCTTTACCTCACCCCGCGGAGTCACCAACAGATTCTCGGGCTTGATGTCCCGGTGCACCACACCACCTGCCACCGCCCGATCGAGTGCAGCAGCAACCTGCACCAGCACGCTGAGCACCGCCGCCGGGGTGAGCGGCCCCCGCTCCTTGAGCCAAGCTCGCAGCGATGGACCAGCAACAAACTCCTCGACCAGGAAGTGCACCCCCTCGATACAACCGACCTCGTGAATCTGCACGATGTTGCCATGGACGAGTGCCGCGGCCGCCCGCGCCTCTTGGGTAAAGCGGTCAACCGCCTCGGCCTGGGCCAGCGTGGTCGGCCGCAGCACCTTGACTGCGACGCGGCGGTGCAGCGAGGCCTGTTCCGCCAGATAAACATCCGCCATGCCACCACTTCCCAGCCGGCGGAGCAGCCGATATCCTCCCAACACGCGGCCGGAGTAGTCGTGGTCGAGTGATGTGGTGGCCGAATGGTTCTGCATTGACTCTCGCTGGTGGTCCGCCCGGGGCGGGCAGGCGACAACAAATCTTGAGTATCCCGAGAAGGAGAACCAATGGCAAAGCCCACCGCCAAAGAACTGCAGCAGGCCGCCGCAGCGGTCGATCTCGACAGCTTCGACTACGAAGTCACCCTTGAGACCTCAGCCGGACCGATCCGGCTGACGCTCGACTCCGGTAAGGCTCCCGGCCATGTCCGGAACATGGTCGCCCTCGCCGAGAGCGGCTTTTACGACAACGGCTGCTTCCACCGGGTGATCAAGGGCTTCATGATCCAGGGCGGATGCCCCGAAGGCAGCGGCCGCGGTGGCCCCGGCTACGAGATCGACGCGGAGTTCAACGACACCCCCCACGAGCCGGGCGTGCTGTCGATGGCCCGCACCAGCGACCCCAACTCGGCCGGCAGCCAGTTTTTCATCTGCCTGGAAGAGGTGCCCCACCTGGACGGCCAATACACCGCCTTCGGCCGCACGGCCGACGACGAAAGCCTGGCTGTTGTCAAGGCGATCGGCAACGTGGCTACCGGTGCTGCCGACCGGCCCCAGCAGGAGGTGACCTTCACCCAGGCGACGGTCACCAAAAAGCCCAAGGGGTAAACCGGCTACTGCCGGCTCTTCAGGATCAGCCGCAGGCCAATCAGTACCAGTGACAACCCGCCGGCCGCCGTGAGCAGGTTCTGGCCATTGGTGAAGACATTGAAGTGGGCCAACACCTCGGCGGGAATCGCAATCTCCCCAGCCGCCAGCCAGCCGGGTGAGGCGGTGACCGTGGCGTCGGCCGGCGGCGGTGTCGCTTGCGTCGGACCAGCAACGGGTGACCGCCCCAGGGAGACGCCGGCGGGTAGCACCCGCGGCCCTCGGCTGTTGCGTGAGACGCTGCTGGCGGCTTCGGACGGCTGGCTGGCAGCAGCTGCTATCGGCTGGGTAGCGGCGCGAGTTGTCGCAACCGGCTGCGTCACCGGCTCGTAGCCGTCGGAGCCGACGCTTGCCAGAAACACCCGCAGCCGGCTGACGCAACTGCCGACCGTCCGGCCCTCCCCCTCGCCAAAGAGCACACCGGCCAGCCGGCCACTGGCATCGAGAATCGGACCGCCTGAGTCACCTTGCCGGGCAGGCGCTGCCAGTTCGACCAGTTCGCGGGGATAGCCGCTGCCAGGGGAGAGGTATTCGGTACAGCGGCCCGTCTGGGCACGGTACGAACCGCGGCCATAGCCGGCGATCGACAGCAGCTCACCGGGGACAGGGTTTCGCGAAGCCAGCGGGAGGGGCGTTGCCGGCGGCTTCCAGATTGAGATCGCGGCCAGGTCCCAGGCCTCATCAAACCGCACCACCGTGCCCGCTGACTGAAAGCCATCGGGAAACTGCACCAGCACCGCCGAGCGGCTATCGCGGATGACATGCCAGTTGGTCAGCACCAGGCCCTGCCGGGTGTTGCTATCGACCAGCACGCCGGAGCCCAACGACACTCCCCCCTGCTCCGGGGCAATGATGCGGGCCACCGCCGGATGGGGCGACTGGCCACTCAGCAGGTAGTCGGCGAACAGATCGGGATCAAAAACCTGCTGCTGCCGGCCCCAGCCCCAGGTGGTTGAATTCTGCGCCGCCGCCCAGTGCGGCTGCGGCAGGAACACCACCGCCGCCAGCAGCAGCCACTGCAGCCGGTCGCGACCGACCCAAGTCCACCGGCCGGGGTTTTGCATCGTTCTCTCCCGGCAAGTTGGCGGCCGTCTCAGCGGGGCATCCGGCGAAGATGCTGCCGCGTCTCCTCACGAGCGACGATTCGGCGCAGCAGTTCCTCCCGGAGCTCTTCCCGCTCGCGGACGGGCGCCAGCCGGCTGTTGGTGGTTGTATGACCGTTTCCAGACAGCCTCGGCTCATGAAACCCCAAGCTTCCTTCATGGCTCATCCCTGCCTCCCTCTGGGCTTTGGTGGCGGCCGGCAACGCCACGTTAATCAGAGGGAATCGA
>Ga0209986_10005516_pt1 | contig 10479 bp, 8 predicted proteins | sample BlataG_FD_183168 | JGI IMG/M metagenome (GOLD analysis project Ga0209986, IMG submission 183168) | Deep subsurface microbial communities from Black Sea to uncover new lineages of life (NeLLi) - Black_00105 metaG (SPAdes) (version 2) | ecosystem: Environmental > Aquatic > Marine > Oceanic >...
AAATTGGATACATCACAAATACCATCCTCTGCCGGTGAAGTCAAATAGAAAAATTGGATTTTTTTTGGAAAATTTATGACCGCTTTTTCACCACCACTGCACCCCCGCCCCGTTAGAAGTCCGGAGAAGCTCTGTCGTTTTACTTCTAATGGGGCAGGCCGAGCAGTAAAGGCGAGAGCCGGTCGAGATATAAAGGCCTTGCGTGGGACAGTAGAGATAAGAGGTGGGAAGTGCGGATAAGCGTTGGCAGGTTTACAGACCAGATGAAAGCAGCCAGGGCTTATGACAAGGCAGCAAAAAAATATCACGGCCGATTTGCGAGTGTGAACTTTGGGACTTAAAGCGCTTATTTCTCAGAAGCCGAGAACGCTGAGGCCGCAGAGGACATGACGCGCATAAAAAAAGGGAGACTCAGGTCATTCGTTAAAAAACTCTTGTCACCCTGTCTCCCTGTTGCGATGTTCCTTTATCGGCCTTATTCCGGCCATAGGTTTGTACGGCGAAACCGCCTATCGCAACCCATACACTATACCAAAAATCACAACGCCAGTCAAGAAAATTGTGCCATTCTCAGCATTTTTGCATCTTCTTCTCAACATCACCGCACTAAAACAAGGCGGCAAGAGAGGTCAAAAACAGTAGAAGTACTGCGATAAAGTTGGTGGAATAGTGTTTCGGAATGTTATAGAATGTTACTAATCGATTTATTTGTGAAATCTCAGTATAATGCTTATAGTCTGAAGGCTGAAACTACAGTGGTGATTCTGCGAAGGAGAAGGTGGACAAGAATGAAAAAGGTTTTGACTACCAATGCACTACTAATCCTGTTTTTTTCGGCAGGATTACTGGAGGCGGCCCAGACGTATTCTAATCCGGTCATATCAGAAATTGGCCCAGCCGACCCAACCGCTATTTTTTACGAAGGCAAATATTATCTGTACCCGACCGGAGATAACAGAAGCTACCATGTTTACACATCCGATGATTTAGTAAAATGGACAAAGGGTCGCAGGGTGTTCAGCCCTGGCGGAATCAACGTTTGGGCCCCTGACGTCTTCTATAACTCCTCGGACGGCAAGTTCTATCTATACTACACTGCTAACTGGAAAATCGGTTTTGCCGTCGCGGACAAGCCGGACCAGACTTTCAAGGACAAGGGTATTTTCATTAACGGCGCAATAGATGCACATATGTTTCAGGACAGCGACAGACGGTACTACCTGTACTTTGTTAAAAGGAATTTCGAAATACGCGTCCAAAAGATGACCGACCCACTGCATTTGACTGGTAATTCGAAATTGATTATTAAACCGACCGAACCATGGGAAGGAAGGGTTACAGAAGGACCCTGGATGGTTAAACACAACAATACCTATTACCTGCTCTATTCAGGATATGGGGCCAATACGAAACATTATGCCGTCGGTTATGCGACTGCGAAGAATCCGATAGGGCCTTTTACTAAATATCCCGGCAATCCGATTATAAAAGGAGGCGATGGGATATATGGGCCCGGTCATGGTTCTGTGACGAAGGACTCTGCCGGCAACTTGTGGCACGTCTACCATCAGAAACAGGGGCCGGCTGTTGGATGGGACCGATTCATTTGTATTGACCCGTTATGGTTTGACCCAAATGGCGTTTTGCACGGCAAGGCCACAAGAACAAAGCCACAACCAGCCCCGATTACTAAGGCCGCGCCCAAGCCACGTTAGAGGTCCGCAAGCCCGCTGCTTCGATTTGCGAATAAAAAAGCGGGGACCGAATCCGACTCACTTTTAACAGGCCCAGCCGAGGCAGAAGGTCCATCTTCATTTTCCAAAGCGGCTCCGGGCTTTGAAGAGCGGGTTGTTATTGGTCACGGCCATTTAAGGAAATCATTCAGAACAGGAGCCGGCTCCTTTTTGGGTATCTTCTTGAGCGGCACGGTCCACAGATAGACCGTGTGTTCGTATTCGTCCTTATTAGAAGTAATCGTAACGACCTTGTCCGGCTTTACTCCCCTCATTGCGAAGTCGTGCGAGACAATCCGCGAGCCGGGCTTGAGCTTCTCCAACTGCGGTATCAGTTTCACATTCAGTTCCGGAAGCAGGTAGAGAGTGATTACGTTTGCCTTGCTGAGGTCGAGGGTGAAGATGTCCTTCTGCTCAATTCCAACCAGGTGTCCAACATTGTTCTTGGCCACGTTTTCGAGCGACTCCTTCACGCGATTCGGGTCTATGTCGTAACCTATAGCCTTGCAGCCGAACCTCTTGGCCACTGTAACTACGATTCGGCCGTCACCACAGCCAAGGTCGTAGACCAAATCCTCCTTTTTGACCTCCGCTAACTCCAGCATTTTGTCAACGACGTCCTGGGGCGTAGGGACAAAGATGACGTCCGGTTCACGGTTTTGCTCGACTTCCTTCTTTACCTCCTCAGCCTCAATACCTAATTTCTTCTGTAACTGGTCAATGGCTGCCTGTAGCTCCTCGTTTCGGGCTTGAAGCTCAACGACCTTTAGCATTTCTTCCGTCAACAGATTCTTCAGGTTGTTCATTGTGATTTGAGCGGTTTTCAACCTGGCAATCGCCTCGTCCTGCTCTTTAGCAAGTTCACCGACCTGCTCTTGCAGCCTATCGCGGTCCCGAGTGACAGCAGCAAGTGCTGCTGCTTCAAGGCCCTGTTGTTCTTTACCACGGTCGCAACCACCCGGAACAAGCGAACAAACCACCACAGTCAGAAATGTAAGAATAAATCCCCGCTTCGACATATCAGTGTTCCTTTCCTTTTCCACAAAGTAAACGGATCTTTCCCTCAATAACTCCTGCCCGGCTACTCAGCCGGACTCGATAGCCATTAAGGGGTATTCCCCGGACAAACCACTTCAAAAGCCTGATAAAAAAGCAAATAATATAAGACAAATTTACAAAAGCACAAGCTGTTTTTTGAAAATTTTTTAACGCTTCTTTTCCACAACATCTCCGCACCCAAGCCCCGTTAGAAGTCCGGACCACCGCTGATTAGATTTGCGAATAAAAACAGCGGGTGGCGAATCTGATTGACTTCTAACGGGGCAAGCCGAGCAGCAACTTTTTGTTTTTCGCCAATTGATTTTATCTCCAGACTTCTTAAACTTCTCTGTGCTCTTTGTGGCTGATTTTCTCTTGCCTCATGCTTCTACAATTTCGATACGTTCCGGGTGGAGACGTTTTAGGCCGGGTAGCTGGTTTCGGCCGAGAGTGGCGTCAATTTGAACAGAACCGTCGCGATATTGCTCTTCTATAATTTGGCCATAGGCTCGCAGAAAGCTCTGGACTCGGCCGTCCGATTGACTGGAGCGGATCCGCAACAAAACAACAGCTCCCTTGTACCTTGCCGACACCGCCTCGCTCAACTGCTCCAGGCCGAGGCCGGTCTTGGCTGATATGCACACCGCATCGGGAAACAGAGTTTGCAGCATCTCAAGGTCACTCACTTTTCTTACAATATCAACTTTGTTGAGCGCCAGCAGTATCGGGTTTTCGCTACAACCTATCTCTGCCAAAACCGTATTCACCGATTCAATCTGATTAAGGCTATCCGGATTGGAGACATCCACGATATGCAGGAGCAGGTCGGCATTGATGGCTTCTTCCAGCGTTGCCTTGAACGAGGCGATTAGTTGATGAGGCAAACTTTTCAGAAAGCCGACGGTGTCACTCAAGAGCACTTCAGCGCCACTGCCCAGCGCCCATTTCCTCGTTCGCGTATCTAAAGTCGCAAAGAGTCTGTCCTCGACAAAGACACCGGCGTCGGTGAGAGTATTCAGGAGGGTGCTTTTGCCTGCGTTTGTGTAGCCGATAAGGCAGATTTTGAACAGTCCTCTTCGGCCGTCAATCTCACGAATCCTGCGCTTATCGATATTTACAAGCTCGCGTTTAAGTTGTGTAATTCGCTTATTAACCAATCGGCGGTCTATTTCCAACTGCTGTTCGCCCGGCCCGCGTGTGCCGATGCCGCCGACAGCACCCGCAGCCGTGCCGCCGCCTGCGCCGGCCACGGTATCAAGGTGCAGCCACATCCTGGTCAATCGCGGATATGTATATTCCAGTTGGGCCAGCTCGACCTGCAGTTTGGCCTGCTTTGTCTTTGCCCTCGTGGCGAATATGTCCAGAATCAGCTCGCTGCGGTCCAAGACTTTAACTTTAATAATCTCTTCAAGCTCACGAATCTGACGCGGCGAGAGGTCGTTATCAAATATAACAACATCTGCTTTGAAACGCTTGACTCGTTCTCCGAGCTGTCCGGCTTTGCCTTTACCTATATAGGTGACGGTACTTATCTTGCGGATTTTCTGCTGAAATTTATCGACAACAATTGCGCCGGCACTTTCAGCCAGGGCCGTAAGCTCAGCCAAATCGTCGGAACCGTTCCGGGCACGCAGGATAGCAGCCACTAAAATGGCCCGCTCTTTTCTGACTTTCAGAGTCTGACGAAATTTCTCCAATTCAAAAATACCTCCAAAACAAATATTCACCGTGTGCTGACTTCTAACACGCGAAATTGCTTTCTTATTTTAGCATATTTACTCATATTACTCAAGAAAGCCAAATACACTGCGGTTATCCGCCATCCGCGGCCGTGGAGACTTCTAAAATGCCCGTTAGAAACATTCGCCTCTCGTAGTTTGGGAAGATTTACGAGCTTTTTAAACTGATAGCCGCGTTTTCAGTTAAAAAGACTCACTTTTACGACAAAAACTTTCGGTTAAAAATTTTTACCTTGATAAGAAGTAGATTATCGTTTAGATTAAATGGTTCTATGTATTTTGTCGAAATAGTATAAAAGTTTCTTTTTAGTACTGGTCTGTTAAACATTTAGTAAGAAAGGGTCTTTTATTTATGCTGAAAATCAAATCGCGAGCAGGTGAATCGGTCCAGCAAATGATAAGACGCTTCAAGAAGCTCTGTGAAAAAGAGGGCTTGATTAGAGATATGAAGCGCAATGCCTATTACGAGAAACCATCTGAGAAAAATCGCCGGCGAATGCGCAAAGCCCAGCGAACCGCAAACTACTGATACAAATCCCTGCTCCCAATTACTTTTATTTACCTTTAATCCGAGCAAGCAAACTTAGCTTGCTCGGCTTTTATTTACAGACAAACCATAAAACCATATCGTCCCCGTCCACCCGACCTGATATTTCAAGATGGGTACAAAGACAAACAGTTATGAATGGAACCGGACGACAACAAACCTATGGGCCATGAGTCTGGGAATGTTTATCAGCCATTGAGGTCGCGTCTTGAAAAGATGACCAGGCCCGCCGCAAACATTACAAAACAATAAACGAGCGACATGGTAATCATGTGCCAGACCTGGGGAGTCCACTGATAGTCCACACCCTGGGCAACCTGGTTAAATATCTGCCAGGAGAAACCTATGTGCTTTGTAAATATGTAAGAATCGACGCCAATAATATGTTTGGTAAAATCAATCAGGTAAATCGTTCCTATTGTTACCGCGACGGCCTGGCCGGATTTCCATACGATTGTAGAAACGAAAATGCCGTACATCACAAGAGCAGCCAACGGAATCCAACTCAGAAAAAACGCCATGAGGAAATTCACAAGCACCTCTTTATTAGAATATATCAGTCCAATCGAGTCGGCTACATCGCCGAATTGGTAGTTCACGGCCCCTAAGCATGTAGAAATGATTAGAGATATGATTGACATGACCATTGCGTAAAGCAGGCCGGTCAATACCTTAGCCACATAAAATTCCCAGCGTAAGACAGGAGAAGATAGAACCGCCCGAGCGGTACCGAAGGCGGTCTCTTCTGCGATAAGCATAGAAGCAAAGACGGCGATAAAAATCAGGCCGATATCGGTAAATACCAGCTGCATTGATAAACTGGTATATCCCCATGCGTTGAGAGTTTCACCGTCCAATGATGCCCCGGTCACAACGAAAATAAGAACGCAAAGTATAGATATTACTAAAAAGCCAAAGTACGGTAATTTCGTTCGCGTCGCTTTAGCAATTTCATTACGCAGAAGAGGTATTACCATGTTAGCCATTTTTTTCCTCCGTTATTGAGAGGAAAAACTCTTTCAATGTTTTTCGCCTGGGGGTAAGAGCTGAAACTTTATAATCCCGGTTCAATAAAAGGTTATTAAGCCAAACGGCATCTCGATTTGCTAAAGTAATCTGGAACATTTCGCCCGGCAAACTCTCTATGTGTTCAATTCCTTCTTCTTTTATGAGGGCCTTTGGATCGGGTGGTTTGCCGCCAAAACTAACGAGCACTACATTGTCGTGTTGGGCCAGGATTTCTTTTACTTTTCCTGAAGAAATAAGACGACCGTGATTGATTACGAAAACTCTGTCACAATACTCCTCGATTTCATAGAGTAGGTGGCTGGAAATAAAAACCGTCAAACCGTCGTTCCTGACCTTTTCCTGAAGAAAACTGAGAATTTCCCGCGTACCCTCCGGGTCCATACCGTTGGTCGGCTCATCGAGGATCAACAACCTCGGCTCCCCCAGCAGGGCCATACCAAGACCAAGCCGTTGTTTCATACCATGCGAATATGTCGACACCTTATCATTTTGTCTTTCAAAAAGCCCAATCCTTTCGAGATTTTCTCTGATTTCTCTGTCGGTGACATTACCTCGCAGCCTGCCCATCAGCTCCAGGTTCTTACGGGCGGAAAGATACTCATAAAAGGAGGGTGTTTCCACCATAGTACCGACATATCGGATGGCACTTTTGAAGTCATCCCACACGTTACGGCCGAATATCTCGATCTCCCCGCCTGAGGGATGAACAAGCCTGGTGGTCATATAAAGACTTGTACTCTTGCCGGCTCCGTTAGGACCGAGGAAACCCGCCATTTCTCCTGCACGCACTTCCAGAGACAGGTGGTCGACCGCAAGGATCCTGCCATAAGACTTGCAAACCTTATCCAAGAGAAGAGCTACGTCATTGACACTCACTAAAAAGGTCCTTTCTTTTGCGAAGATTCAGATAAGAACACGGCAATTTTACCTTTCTCATAATCTATCAGGTAAATGTCGGATATGCCATCACTATTAAAATCTTCCACAGACATCCATCCTTCTGCAGGCACTTCAAGTTTTAGTTTGGAATCCTTTTCATAAAAACCGTTAGCGAGTGAACTCAGGTATATGTCACATTGAGTCTGGGTACGTCTTATTATAAGGTCCGGGCGGCCGTCGGCGTTAAAGTCCCCATCAAGATTTATTGAATCTGCAAACTGCTCGGATACGGGCAGCATAGTAGTAATGTCCATCTTAAAATCAGCCCGATTTGAATATCCTTTCCCTTTTTTGAATTGTCTTATTGTAAGAATCCAGTCCAAACCTTTTGACACGATGGCCTCAAAAAAATTGCTGGCCGATAGAAGTCGAACCTTAAGTTCTATCATCACTACTTCTAAATACCCATCCTTGTTAATATCCACAAAGGGTGAGAAATATGATGGTCTGGGGTAATCCCCTCTAACAGGCATTCCACGACACCTGAGAACCTGACTGGGTTTTTCGGACAGTTCCCCGTCTTTTTGTCTTAGAAATATTATGATGTTTGTTTTAATATCTACGTCCTGAACGAGATGCAATAGAACGACATCTTCATTCCCATCGCCGTTTATGTCCTCCCTGACCACAGAACATGCCTGCATTTCTTTCTCACTTACCTTCTCGACCATTTTTTTAATATAGTCATTTTCCTGCTCCGGTTTTTTTAATTCACTATCCTCAGACTTGCTTTGGGCTATTGTCCTTATACGGATTTGGTCGGATTCCCTCGCACCGATACTCCAACTGTTCCAATTAAATTTTCCCATTGTATTTTTGAATTCATGCTGGATTTTCATGCCTGAATTTAACCGGTAGTTTTCGTCGGTTTTGTAGATAACAGTATGGTCGGAGAAAACAACCGGAATAGCATTTTGCAAGTCATCCGGCCATCTGTTCGGCTCAATAACAATTGGGCGTGGGTCATCTAAGAAGACCTGCCTGGTCTCAATAAGTTTCTCCGGTTTCATTTCAAAAACACCATTATTTTGAGGAAAGTAAATCAGCCCTTCGGTTGTGGAAATGAGCATTTCCTTGCCGGGATGTTCATTGATGTCATATAACGTAATCCACGCCGTGCCTTTAGGCAACTCTATACTTTGGGTCGGCACAGAAGGAAAACCGGAGCCGTTCTGAATATATATAAACGCTTTGTTCTCTCTTTGGACAAGTGCCAGCAGATCTACAAGGACATCTCCGTTAATATCTTTCCAGGATAGCTGTGCCCAAGCCGGCAAGCTCATAGGGACCTGAATGACTTGTCGCTTGAAAGCAGGCGTATTCTCAGCAGAGATAATACCGGCAAGTAAAAACAATAAACAAGTTTTTCTAATCCAATGTTTCATTGTTTATTTTTTCTTGCTGAGAAAAACCTTAAACGAATCCTTCCTGGAACCCACGACTATCAGGTCGCTGATGCCGTCTTCGTTAAGGTCGTCCGCAATAAACTGTTCTACACCCCTTACATCATTAAAATGTATGTTAGCTTTTTTGCTGAATCCATTTTTTCTTGAAATAAACAAGTACACCGATGCTTTGTCTTTCTGGTCCCTTATAAGTAAATCATTCTCTCCGTCACCGTCAAAATCACCATCAACGCATATTTGCGTCTCTAAGTAGTGTCTTCGAGACCACGTTAAATGCATCCCGAAATGGCCAAGGTGAACCGTTATATCTTTTTGACAGTCAGGCTTTTGACTAAAGCCTTTGCTATGATAAAAATGTACCCGAAGGTTATGGTCGAGCTTTTTTGCCGTCAAAGATTTCCTCGCACCATCCCTGCTGTCAAACAGGCCATACCCTAAAACTAAATCCATGAAGCCGTCTCCATCAACATCAACAATTGGCATTGAAGAAATCCAGTCATTTTTTCGGAAAGTGAATGCAGCCTTTCCCGGAATATTTCCATGTGAATCTGACATAAAAATTTGTACTAAAACTTTTCCTGAATATGTCCCGGGAATAAACCAGGGTTCCTGCAGCCACTTGTTCTTAATAACATCAACCTTGCCGTCTTTGTTAATGTCTTGCAGGCATATCCATGTCCGCCAATTCCATTCATCTTCGAAGGATTGAGACGGCTTCATACCAAAAGTGCCTTCTTTTGATTGAGGGTAGACTTTAAATAAAGTCTTTCCATTATTTTCTTCGCATATGACCAGGTCATCCAACCCGTCACCGTTCAAATCACCGATGTTCATATTAAGCCAGTTTTGTTTGGTATACCCGGTTCCTTTACGCGGCCCCCAAATCCGAGTCTCGGGCATACCTAACAATGAATATTCATGATGCCATTCTTTGTCATATTTCCAAATTTCCAGTTCTTTTTCCGTTGGAACAAATATCAGAGGATGATCCTTTGCGGTCTTAGCTGATAATGTGAAAAAAATGACCGGAGAATCTTCGCACTTCTCAGGGATAATCGTCCGCTGATTGATGATTGTACTCCGGGCGGGAGGCGTATTCTTATCAACATAAGCCAGTTTCGATACACCATCATCGGTCATAATGAGAATATTCTGACCCGGATTACTCCCGAGCTTTGCCGGCCAAATAACCGAAGGCTTATCACCAAGTGAGTAGACCTGGTCGGGCTTGTCGGCAAAACCACGAGCCGAGTCTTGAAAAAAGAAAACAAGGTTTGGCTCGTTGATTACAAGAATATCATCAAGACCATCACCACTAAAATCAAAAAAATGGACCTCTTCATACTTTGATTCAAGGTTGTATGACTTGAATGCAGGCTTGGCCCCAAGGGCTTCCAGGGGGAATCCGGCGGTGACAAAAAACAATACTGCTAAAATTAAGAAATGTATCCTGACTTCGTTTTGAAACATTGACTTCACTAAAGTCCCTTTTATGACTCCCACGATTTATTACCCAACAACAATTATATATGATTTTGCCCATAAAATCAAATCCCATCAGGAAACCGAATTTGTAGCAGTTAACGATGTATTCAGGCAACCTCAGCCTCGAAGTTAAACAGCCGGCAGAAATCTGTAAGCTGCTGCTTGTAATCACCATAGAAGAATATCTGGTGAAAGCCGGGGAAGCTCAACACCGGGTACCCACCATCGAATTTTATCCTGACCGATACGACACATCCCCCGGAAGGCGGAACGTCGATGTTGTCCATAACGGTCCCAACAGAGAACAGCAGTTTTGTCTTGCGTTGCTGCTTTGGATCGCCGCCGAATACATCGAGACTGGTGACCCGCTGGCCTTTTCGCCAGAGAGTGCGCGGCACGGCGTCCCTGTTGCCGTGGTGATGCACAATATCGAATGGCTCAGGCGGCTTATCGAAACCGTTCAGACGTGTCGGGCAAGAGCAGTGCGCACCGATGATTGCATCGTACAATGTATCAGCCACAGGGTCCTGCTGAAATCCGGACGGTCGAAGAGGTACTGAACA
>Ga0209986_10005517_pt1 | contig 10479 bp, 12 predicted proteins | sample BlataG_FD_183168 | JGI IMG/M metagenome (GOLD analysis project Ga0209986, IMG submission 183168) | Deep subsurface microbial communities from Black Sea to uncover new lineages of life (NeLLi) - Black_00105 metaG (SPAdes) (version 2) | ecosystem: Environmental > Aquatic > Marine > Oceanic >...
CGCGCTGGCGCGGGACCTGTCCCTGGCGTTGGCAGCGGCCCCCATACGCATCGAAGCCCCGGTTCCCGGTCGTCCCATCGTCGGCGTAGAGGTCCCCAACGTTGACGTCTCCCTGGTCTCCCTGCGTGGGGTGATAGAATCGGAGGAGTTTGACCAGATGGACTCTAGTCTCAAGATCGCCCTGGGAAGCGATGTGTCCGGGGCGCCGGTGGTGGCGGACCTGGGACGGATGCCCCATCTGCTCATCGCCGGGGCTACGGGGTCCGGAAAGAGCGTCTGCATCAACTCCATCGTCACCTGCCTTCTGTTCAACAACTCCCCCGACGAGCTGAGACTGCTGATGATAGACCCCAAGAGAGTGGAGCTGGTGAACTTCAACGGCATCCCCCATCTGCTGGCGCCGGTGGTGGTGGAGATCGGGCGCGTGGTGGGAACGTTGAAGTGGGTTCTGCGGGAGATGGATCGCCGCTACAAGCTCTTTTCCAGCGCCCAGGCTCGCAACATAGACCACTACAACGATAAGGTGCTGCCACAAGGAGAGAGGCCCCTGCCTTACATCTTGGTCGTGGTGGACGAGCTGGCCGACCTGATGATGGTCGCTCCAGACGAAGTGGAGAGATCGCTGTGTCGCCTGGCGCAGATGTCCAGAGCGACGGGGATACACCTGATCATCGCCACCCAGCGCCCCTCGGTGGACGTGGTGACAGGGCTGATCAAGGCCAACTTCCCAGCCCGCATCTCCTTCGCCATGACCTCTCAGACGGATTCCCGGGTGGTATTGGACATGCGCGGGGCGGAGAAGCTGTTGGGACGAGGGGATATGCTGTATATGGCGTCGGACTCCGGCAGGCCCGTTCGCCTTCAGGGCTGCTTTGTGTCGGACAAGGAGTTGGAGAGGCTGGTCCTCTTCTGGAAGGGGATGGAGGTTCCACGCGAGTCGAGGACGGAAGGGCCAGTCCAGCAACTCATGTGGCCCGACATGACGCCGGAACCAGAAGCAGAAGACGAGCCGGAAGATGAGCTCCTGGATGAAGCCATCGCCCTGGCCAGGCGGGAGAAGCGTGCCTCCATATCGTTTCTCCAGCGCCACCTCCGCATCGGCTACGTCAGGGCGGCGCGCCTCATAGACCTGATGGAAGAGCAAGGCGTTGTGGGACCGGTGCAGGGCGCCGGTCGTCCGCGCAAAGTACTGGAAACAGAGAAGGAGATGACATGGTCGACAATGTAGCCGCCCTGCGGGGCAACAAGATGAAGATCTGGCTGGCCGAGGTACGGATACCCTTCTTCACCGCGACGGTGGTGCCCATCCTGCTGGGAGCGGTCATCGCCTGGGCCAGGACGGGTAGCTTCCACCTGGGGTATTTTCTGCTCACGATGCTAGGAGGGCTGCTCCTCCACACGGGCGCTAACGTGTCCAACGACTACTTCGACCACCGTAGTGGGACGGACGAGGTCAACGTGGAATTTGTGCGTCCCTTCACCGGGGGCAGCCGGATGATCCAGGAGGGCCTCCTCACGCCCAGGGAGGTGATCACTGGCGCCCTCGCCGCTTACGCTCTGGCGGCACTGCTGGGCGTCTACCTGGCCTACGTGGCGGGACCGATGATCATCGCCCTGGGGCTCATCGGAATCTTCTCCGGCTTCTGCTACACGGCCCCACCCATAAGGTTGGTGAGTTGGGGGATTGGTGAATTCTTCATCGGGCTGAACTTCGGGCTGCTGATGACCGTGGGCTCCTACTATGTACAGACGGGCTACCTGGCATGGGAACCGGTCGTGGCCGCCATCCCTGTTGCCCTGTTGATAGCTGCCGTCCTCTATATCAACCAGTTTCAGGACACACCCGCGGACGGGTCTGTGGGCAAGGACCACCTGGTGGTCAGGCTGGGCAGGAGACGGGCCGCGCAAGGGTACGCCGTCATCATGGCGGCTACGTACGCTTCCATTGTACTGGCCGCGCTCCTGAGGATCACCTCACCCTTCACTCTGATAGCATTGGCCACCCTGCCGGTCGCCATCCGGGCCATCGGCGTGGCCCGGGCCCACTACGACGACCACCTCCAGTTGGTCCCTGCCAACGCGATGACGGTCTTCATCCACCTGCTGACGGGACTCCTGCTTTCGGCGGCATATCTGCTCGATGGAGCGGTGCGAGCCTTCCTGTAACATCCCTGGCCCCGCGCGGAGATTCTCTGGAAGGTCGGCAAGACGAATGACGGAAGGACGAACGACTACGTCCTCGAGCTGGCGGCCACGCTGCCGGTGGTGATCAGACAGGGGTGATGGGCGAGTTGAAACCACTCACTGGCTTGGACCCGTCAACATCAGACCTCGGAGGTTTTGGAAACCTCCGAGGTCTCTAGGACAAGTTGCCAACCTGTCCTACGGCTCCCGTGTCACACTCCACCGACGGCAGGGTGCACGCGTGCTTCCCTGCTGGACCGGCCACACTGCACGTCCTACGCCCCTACAAGGGCAGGCCGCGCCTCCTCGCTGGGAGCTTCCATCATTCCAGCGGTCTTCGAGCAGCACCTCCCCACGTATTTGACAATTGAGTTGAAGGCATGTACAATGGAATTGCTAAAGTAGTAAGTTACTAATGCGGCGTTCAAGGAGTTGAGAGTATGGCAACATTGATCAAGGTAACCCGCAATGGGCAGATCACCATCCCAGCCGCCATTCGGAAGGCACTGAGCATCAAGGAGGGCGATCACATCGAAGTCAGGGTGGCGGATGACAGAGTGATCCTTATCCCCAAACAGTTGGTGGACAAGAGCCAGGCCTACTTCTGGACCGAGGAGTGGCAGGCGGCCGAGCGCGAAGTGGACGAAGACATTGGTGCCGGTCGGGTGGCGGTTTTTGAGAGTGTTGATGAATTGCTGGCTGATCTCGACGAGGAATGAGCGGCGTGAGAGTCGCCCGAACGCAGCGGTTCAAGCGAAGCTACCGCAAAGTGAGCCCGGAGAACCGAAGGCGGGCCAGGAAAGCCATCCGTCAGTTAGTAGAGAATCCACGTCATCCTGCTCTTCGAGTGAAGCGGGTGAAAGGGACTCGGGGTATCTGGGAGGCTCGAATAACCCGTTCCTGCCGTCTGACCTTTGAAATGCAAGGTCGTATTTGCGTCCTGCGCAACATCGGCGAGCACGACGAGGTGCTCGGCAAGCCATAGTCTCTCTATGGCGGAACCGAGGTACAGCTTCTCTACCTGAGGGCCAGGTACTACTAGCCGGGCACGCGCACGTTTGCCGCGAAAGACCTGCGCCTTCGCGATGTGGGGCACGCAGACATGCCGAGTACGCACGTCTACGTGCAGAGCAGTCCGGTGGATTGCACCGATGCACGAAGTCTCGTTGCCAACAGCCTTGAGTGGGCTTGTGTTTTGATGTGTACTATGGCATATTCAGAGCAGACGGGGCATCGTGGACAATTGCAGACAGGAGACGAGGACATGTGCGCCATTACGATTGAGATCCCGGATGACCTGGCAGAGAAACTGAAGTCATGTGGCCGCGATGAGCTGCAGCTTGTGCTGCGTATTGGACTGGAGCAACTGGAGAGAACGAGCCAACGTCACCGCATTGTGGACGCGCTCCGCTCTGGTGGACTCATAGAGCCTCTCGATCCTCAAGTCGCTCAGAGCTATCTGGAACGTTCCCCTGACAGGCGTGGAACACCTGTCAGAATAGCGGGGAAGCCGGTCAGCGAACTCATCATCGAGCACAGGGGAAGTCGTTGACAGAACGGAGAGAGGACACTGTCTACTTCCTCGACAGCAGCGCTGTCGTCAAACGCTACGTTGAGGAGGTTGGTACCCGCTGGATCGAGGACTTGTGTGATCCGTCGGGCGGTAGCGCGGTTGTCTTGTCTCAAATCAGTCTGGTAGAGGTCGCCGCTGCCTTTGCTAGCAAGTATCGGCGTGGTGTCATAGATGAGGAAACGTATTATCAGCTCATGGCTGATTTCTTGTACGATGCGCAACGCGAGTATTTGCTGGTGCCATTGAATCAGGCGATCGTCGAAATGGCGATCCGGCTTGCCCGACACCATCAGTTGCGGGCGTATGACGCAGTCCAGCTATCGAGCGCCCTCATAGTGAATCGCTTGTTGGCTAATAGGGAATTGGGGCTTGTGGTATTCGTATCGGCAGATGAGGCTTTAATCGAGGCAGCACAGGACGAAAAGCTGCTCATCGGCAATCCTCTTACAGCCTCAGAGTAGTGCCGTGCTGCACACAATCAGCATGCGCCCTCTTCGACTTGGCTAGGTAGAATCCTGGGGCCGCAGCACTCGCCAAATGGAGCCCCAAGCTCAACTACCCCTCGCACGACCGCGGCAACCTGACCTCTGACGGCGTCCGCACCTACACCTACGACCATGCCAACAGACTCACCCAGACCACCGGCAGCTCCTTGATAATCCAGTTCGACTACGGCGGGGCTGGGGTCAGGATGGCTACGACCAATGACGGAAGGACGAATGACCAAGTCCTGGATCTGAGGGCCACCTTGCCAGTCGTGATGAGCGACACGGATGCGATGTACTTTGTGGGGCGTGGACGTTGTTGCTCGCCATCCTGAACCGACCGATGTCCACCCCTTCGAACACCCGCACTATTCTGCGGAAGCCAATCGGCACCCCATGGTGCAGCCGTCGGGGCAGAGTCCAGCAAGGCGTATCAGGCAGGTTGCACTTCTGGGAACCTCATGATACAATACCGTCTGGAAGGGGAAACGATATGGCTAGTAGAACACACACCCAGCAAAGCAAGAAGGTGACTCTCTCGCTGCCTGTCACCCTGATGGAAAAGGTCCGCCAGTTGGTCCGGCGGGGTGTGGCGCCCTCGCAGAGTGCTTTTGTGACCGAGGCTTTGGAGAAAGAGATCCACGCTTGGCGAATGGCTCAATTGCGAGAGGAATTCCAGCAGGCTGCGGCTGATCCCGACTTTCTGAAGGACATCGACGAAGCCATGCGCGATTTTGCTGCCGCCGACGAGGAAACAGCCAGGATGATCCCATGAGCGAGGGGGCATTCCAGTGGTGGGTGTTCCGTGCGAATCTCGACCCTGCCGTCGGCTCAGAGCAAGCGGGCCACAAACCCGTGCTTGTCGTGTCCAACGAGATCATGAACCAGGCTCTGCCCATGGTGACGGTGCTACCGCTCACGTCTCGCAAGCCAGGGCGGCGCATCTACTCGACGGAGGTCCTGTTACCCGCCAGGGTTGCCGGACAGCCGGCGGACTCGATCGTCATGGCGCACCAGATCCGAACCATCTCCAAGAGACGATTGCAGGATACCTACGGGCAACTGGAAGACCCAGCCCTGCGCCAAGCTGTGCAAGCAGCCATCTGCCTCTACCTTGATCTCGAGGACTGAATTCCACGCCATCCCCGAAGGTCCAATCCTCCGTCGGGACACTCGTGCGGATTCGAAGGTTGCTACGGCGATCACGGCGGGCCGCGAATCGTGCACCAGCTTGACTACGCCACTGGCGACATAGCCACCAACTACGCCTACGATCCCTTCGGCGTGCCGCTGTCCGGTGGCACGGTGCCCAACCCATATCGCTTCACGCGGGAGGCGTGGGACCCCGAGGTGGAGCTTCTCTACCTGCGGGCCAGGTACTACCAGCCCGCGATGTAGAGGTCTGCCAGCACGGATTCCCACCAAGCCAGACCCGTGAGAAGGCGGCTTGACATGCTGTCCGCCGCAGAGGTAGAATCTGGAAGTGAATGGGGAAACGTGCCTACAGATCCCAGGACTGCACAACATGCTTGTTGCTTCAGGGGGTTGCAGTGAAGTACAGGGTCAAGCTCGAGACAACTGACGAGGGCTACGCCGTGTGGTGCCCTGCACTACCAGGATGCTGGTCCCAGGGCGCGACTGAAGAAGAAGCACTCGGTAACATCAAGGATGCCATAGAGACATACCTGGCTACCGTCGAGGAACTGACGAAAGATAAGATCACCCGCCTCGTTGAGGTCCCGGTGTAGCTGTGCCAAGACTCACAGGTGTGTCTCACCGTCGCGCCGTCAAGGCATTTGCGAAGACACGCTTCTGGGTGGTCCGTGAAGGTAAGCATATCTCGATGCCCCAATGGGGAGCGAATTATCATCATCCCTCGCGCAAGTCCGATCAACGCCTTCACCATGGGGGGCATAATCAAGGACGCTGGGATGACCGTAGAGGAATTCAAGAAGCTGCTCTGAAACACCATTCATCGACTTGACGTAGTAGTCCCCTCGCCACGATGCTCACTTCGTTTGCGCCCCACAACGCTCAGCCGTTTACCGTCACCCAGAGCTTGCACATGATCGCACCTCAACTCATCAAGACAACTATCGAAGCGCTCGCCCAGGCGCTCGGTCGTCGGCCGGGGCCTTGCTCAACCCGTATCGCTTCACCGGGGAGGCGTGCGATGCGCACATTGTGAAGTACACAAGAGGCTCCCTCTGATGCGCAGAGGGAGCCTTCTCTCTCGTTGTAGTTCGAGGATCTGACTCAACAGACCGGTAGGTCTGCCTTCAGATCGAACCAGCCCGGCCTCCGACCGCTACGCTCGAGCCTACTGTGTGTATTTGACGGTGGCGTAGTCAACTCCGGAGACCACACCGCGGCTACCACCCGTCACGTACACATCTCCACTTGGCGCAACACCAACGTCGTTGCCCTGGTCAAACCCACCGCCCGGCCCGCTGTACCGAGCGACCCACTTCCGGTGGCCACCTGCCCCGTAGGCAATAGTGGCGTAGTCCTCAGCGCTGTTGTTGCCCTCGCTAAAACCAGTAACGTACACCCTACCGTTGCCCGTAGTGATTGCGTTGGCCACGTCGGAGCTACTGGCAGGCCCGTTGTACCGCTTGACCCACTTTTTCACACCATCGAAGTCGTATCTGACGGTGGCATAGTCAGTATCCGAGCCACGACCAAGGCTAGAGCCAGTAACATAGACAGCCTTGTCGTCAGTCGCGATATCCCAGGCCACGTCGGGCCCTCCCGCTGGCGCGTCGTACCGCCTGACCCACTTCTTGTGCCCACCTGCGCCGTACTTGATGGTGATGTAATCCACGTTTACTGCGGTGCGGTAGCTGCAGCCCGTGACATACACGTTGTTGCTGCCATCGACAGTGATCGCGGTGGCTCCGTCATTCCCGTCTGAAGAGCCGTTCCACCGTCTGACCCACTTCCTGACACCAGCAGAGTTGTATTTTACAGTGGCGTAGTCCCAGGAGGTGTCGTCCCCGTTGCTAGGGCCCGTAACATAGACATTGTCATTGGAGTCAATCGTGATGGCCCTCGCTAGGTCACCATTGCTGTCCGGGCCGTTGTAGACCTTGACCCATGACTGCGTCCCGCCTGGGCTATACTTGATCGTGACAAAGTCGTAGGCCGTCCCCGACCCAGTGCTGAAACCCGTGACATACACATTGCTACAGGAATCAATGGCGATGGCCATCGCTGAGTCGTCGGCGTTCGACGTCCCGTTGTACCGCCTGACCCACTTCTGGGTTCCGCCTGAGTCGTATTTGATGGTGCAGTAGTCACCATTGCCGCTAGCGCCAAAGCTACGACCCGTGACATAGACATTGCCGCTGCCGTCAACAGCAATGGCTTTGGCCCCATCATATTTGCCCCCCGGTCCGTCGTACCGCCTGACCCACTTCCTGTGGCCGCCCGCGCCGTACTTGATGGTGACGTAATCTTCGCCGGAGCCGCTTCCGGTGCTCCTACCAGTGACATAGACGTTCCCATCTGCGTCAAAGGCGATGGAACTGGCTTCGTCAACCTCATTGATCGGCCCGTTGTACCGCTTGACCCAGAGCTGCGTCGTCGCCCCATAAGCCGCGGGGAAGACCAGGGTCAGTAGCACGATCGAGAACAGCAACACCCTTACGGTCTGGCGAAGCCTCCCAGATGAGATCCCTCTGTCCATAGCTCACCTCCTCAGTATTCTGCCGCCCGACCGTCCAGCCGCCGGGCAGCATAAGATCCTCAACCATACACAGAAGTCCAGCAGCTTTCCGCGAATCTGTCAAATTGAAGCACATCGCCCATCCAGCCGCCCGTAGGACAGGTTGGCAACCTGCCGCCCCAGACCCACGATTGACACAACCGCTAGGCCACGGATATAATTCCCGTCGCACCTGATACGAGGAAAAGATGAAGGTACACAAAGAGAAGTGCACCGGCTGCGGATACTGCTTGCTCACGTGCCCTGTGGGAGCCATCGAGTCAGACGGCTGGGCGAGTATCCGAGAGGAGAAATGCACCCTGTGCGGCCTGTGCGCCCCCGTCTGCCCCAACGACGCCATCTCCCTTGACGTTCCCCTCAAGGAACCCGAGCGCCAATACGAAACCCAGTACGACGTGGTCATCATCGGGTCGGGCATCGGCGGATTGATGACCGCTGCGGCTCTGGCCAAGGACGGCCGCCGGGTGGCCGTCTTCGAGAAGCTCTCCTTCATCGGCGGCCGCTACACGGAAATGGACCACGCTGGATACGCGGTGACCACCGGGGCGTGGACGTCTCTAGGACCCAAGTCCCATATCGGCGAGTTTCTTTCGGAGTTGGGTGTGGAAGTCGAATATGTGAGCCTCCGAGACGAAGGGTACGACCAGCAGTTCAGCATCCGCTTCAAGGACGGCCGAGAGTTCCCCTCTCTCCAGGCCATGCTGCCCAGGGAGGACTGGCGCGCCTACGTGAGAGCGATCGTGCGCGGCAGGAAGATGGAGCTGGACGAAGCCAGTACGCGCGACTACATCGAAGAGCAGGTAATGAACGACGACCTCATGGCCGCGGTCAACGCCATCGCCGCCACCGCCTCGGGAGTGGACGCAGACAACTTCCCCGCCAGCGAGTACATCGTCGTCTCCAGGGACAGCGCGAAAGCAGGGTTGGACTTCGCCTGCACTGTCGGCGGAGTGCGGACTCTCATCGAAGCTCTGACCGACGTGATCGCCGCCCACGGAGGGCAGATCTCCACACAAACGGAGGTCAGCCGGGTCCTGCTCGAGCGTGGATCGGCCACAGGCGTCGAGCTCGAGAACGGCGATCGGATCAAGGCCGACACGGTGATCCATAACGGAGGGATCGGCAGATTCGTCCAGCTCGTAGGCCCGGAGAATCTCCCGCCGGACTATCTAGCCCGGGTGGAGAAGCTGGTGCCGGTGGACTGCGCAGCGATCATCCTGGGCACGACAGAGCCTCTATTCACGGAGGCCCCCATCCTCATGACCCCAGGCACCGACCGGGTGGTGGGCATCTTCGAGTCCACCTTCCTCGATCCTAGTATCGCCCCACCAGGAAAACGCATGTTTGACGTCTTTCTCCCCCTCTACTCCGAGGACAGGGCCCGCGAACTCGAACTGGCCATGGGCGACTTGCGAGCGCTATTCCCCAACCTGGATGACATCCTGGACATGGTGGTGCCCATGTTCTTCACGGGTGCCTGGCCCGGCAGCGACAGCGGCCAAACCGTCGGGCAGGTGGGAGACCAGCGCCTGGATCCCAGGAGCCCCATTCCCAATCTCTACCTGGTGGGGATGGACGTGATAGGCAGCGGCGCAGCGGGGGATCTGATCCCCGTGGGGGTTCGACGACTGCTCGAGTACTTCCAGTGTGACGCACTAGGATAGCTGCCGTTGGGATTCACCCTTCGATACGGCCTGCGGCCTACTCAGGGTGAATCCATCAGCTCGCGCGAAGACTAGAGATTCCAGGATACCATGACAGATGGTGTCACGCAGGAGGGCGAAATGAGTCAAGAAAAGGCGATGTCGCAGGATCGACCTCGCGGCTTCTACTTCGAGGAATTCGAGGAGGGCGTGGAGCTGGTGACGCCGGCCCGCACCATAACGGAGACGGACATTCAGCTCTTTGCCGGACTGACCGGAGACTACAACCAACTGCATACCGACGTCGAGTTCTGCAAGGACACCATCTTCGGCCAACGCGTTGCACATGGCCTCCTGGGGCTATCCATTGCCTCCGGACTGGGCACCCGCCTGGGCTTCATAGAGGGCACCGCCGTGGCCTTACGGGAAATGACCTGGAAGTTCACGGGCGCCATCTTCATCGGCGATACCATACACCTCAAGGTCAAAGTGGCGCACAAGAAAGCCATGCCCCGCCTGGGGATGGGCATGATCACCTTCGATATATCCCTCATCAACCAGAAGGATGAAGTGGCCCAGAAGGGGCAGTGGAAGGCCCTGGTCCAGAGCAAGGACACCAAGACAAGTCCCCTGCTGCGACAAGACTAGCCCAAACTAGAGCCCGCGGGAGCCCCTTCCACCAGCACAGGACGATGCCCAGGGTGAATTCAACAGCTCGCAGCAAGACTCGACGTCCCGTCATACCGTGACGGATGCTAGAACGTAGGAGAGCGAAATGAGTCAGCAATCAGCGATGTCGCAGGATCGACCTCGCGGCTTCTACTTCGAGGAGTTCGAGGAAGGCGTGGAGCTGGTCACGCCGGCCCG
>Ga0209986_10005518_pt1 | contig 10478 bp, 10 predicted proteins | sample BlataG_FD_183168 | JGI IMG/M metagenome (GOLD analysis project Ga0209986, IMG submission 183168) | Deep subsurface microbial communities from Black Sea to uncover new lineages of life (NeLLi) - Black_00105 metaG (SPAdes) (version 2) | ecosystem: Environmental > Aquatic > Marine > Oceanic >...
TATGATTTTTCAGGGGTTTCTATATAATATTATTGAAAATTGTTGGTCAACTGAGCAACATAATGCACAGTTGAGACTTCTCAGTGCGCAAAGGTTTTCACCCCGTTAGAAAACTTTATCTAATGATTAAGCGAGGGGTTAATGAACAGTTGTAGTTCTCTAACGGGGTTAACAGCTATTTAAGATTTTCCAGTTTATACAATTTTATTTTATTTAATAAACTACGTCTTGATATTCCTAATATTTTTGCTGCCTTGGTTCGATTACCTTTACATTTATTCAGGGCTTTGGAAATTGCTTGTTTCTCCATTTGAGCGGTGGTTGTACGAACTGATTCCTTTAAAGTTTTTTGCTTGACATGCTCTGTTTTTATATCCTGGAGGCCTAGATCTCCTGGCAAAATTTCGTCGCCAGAGGAAAGTACTACAGCCCTCTCTATGACATTCTCCAATTCCCTTACATTTCCAGGCCAATCATAGGACATAATAACAGACATGGTTTGCAAAGACAATTTTTTAATAGAATAACCATCCTTTTTACATAAATATTCAATAAAATAATTTGCGATTTCAGGAATGTCTTCTTTATGGTCACGCAACGGAAGGATTTTTATATTCAATACATTTATTCTATAATACAAATCCTGGCGAAATGAACCGTGCCTGCATGCAGTTTCAAGATCTTTATTAGTAGCAGTTATTATTCGTACATCTACCTTGATTGATTTAGTTCCGCCCAACCTGATAATTGTTTTGTCCTGCATGACCCTTAGCAATTTGGCCTGCATCAATAAGCTCATATCTCCGATTTCATCGAGAAATATTGTACCGCCAGCAGCCAATTCAAATCTGCCTGGCTTGGAGTTTATCGCTCCAGTAAATGCGCCTTTTTCATAGCCGAAGAGTTCTGATTCGAGCAAGGTGTCTGGTAACGCAGCACAGTTAACACATATAAAAGGTCCTTCACTATGTCTACTTCGGTCATGAATTTCTCGAGCAACCAATTCCTTACCAGTACCAGTTTCACCAATTATTAAAACTGTTGCAGAGCTGTCAGCGATTTTATCAATTGTTTTGTATATATAATCCATGTTTGCGCTTGAACCGATGAGGAGTTTTCCAAGAGTTATTCTGTGCAATTTTTTGTTTCTGTATCTGTTGGACGCAATTGCCTTTTTAACCACAAATAATATCTCTTCATTGTCAAATGGCTTTAGAATATAATCATAGGCTCCTTTTTTCATTGCCTCAACCGCAGTATCAACAGTACCATATGCAGTTATAAGAATTACTGGTAATGCGGGATCTATTTCTTTAAGCATGGACAGAAGTTGCAATCCATTAATACCAGGCATTATCAGGTCTGTAATCACCAAGGATATTTTATTGTCCTTGAAGAGTTTGAGCGCTTCCTTTGCATTACCGGTATCATAAATAGAATAACCGGCACGGGTTAGCAATTCGGATAAAATACGACACATATTTTCTTCATCGTCCACGATTAGAATGTTTTTTTTCTCCATATCACTCCTTCCAATACGGCAGATTTATTATAACTTCACAGCCTTTGCCTGGTTTTGAAATAATTCTCATGTTTGAATTATTTAATGCTAATAATTTTTTGGTTATCGGTAAACCCAGACCAGTACCGCCAGGTTTTGTCGAATAAAATGGATCGAATATCTTGGTCTGATCTTCAAAATTGATACCTGGCCCATTATCTTTTATACGTAACGTCACCCTACCTTTACCGTCTTCGCTAATAGAAATTTCAATCTTCCCAGCACCTTTCATTGCTTCTGTTGCATTCAGTAATAGATTCGTAATAACCTGTTTAAAGTGGTCTATGTCAAATTTTATTATTAGAATATTCCCTGGGTGAAAAATCGGCATTTCTATGTTTTTGAAACTTGGGTTATTCGAAATTTCCTTCACGCATGCAAATACCTCTTTTTTAATATCAACTTTGTGAAAAAGTGGAGTGGAGGTTTTGGAAAAACAGAGCAATTTATTAACAACTCGATTCAATTTATCGCATTCGTCTAAAATTAAGTTTGTGAATTTACTATCCTGAATGTTTGAATTAATAAGTTGTGCTGAAGATCTTATTATCGCGAGTGGATTTTTTACTTCGTGAGCTATATACGCCGACATTTCACCTAAAGCTGCTAATTGCTCTAAATTGCGAATTTTTTCAAGCATCCTGAATCGTTGAAGCCATAGGGTACACGTATTGGCAATAAGTTTCAAGGAACGAACATCAGCATTATTAAATGCGCGGCCATTATTTTTTGCTCCAGTGAATATTAGGCCTCCCAAATTTTCCTCAAACATCATTGGAATACATGCTTCATACCCCAGAGTTTCAAATTCCGCCAGCATTTCATTGAAATTCGATTCAGTAATTATCTCAGGGTTGCCAAATTTAAAAAGATGTTTTGCTTCGTCGAGAATTAATGGACCAGGTTTCTTTTTAAACCACTTTATTAAATAATTAAAATCTGGCAATTCGGAGATTTTTATGTTTCTTGGACTTGCTGGCCAGGTCAATCGGTAAACTTGGATATTGTTATCGTAAAGATAAAATGCTGTTTCTGGAATATTTAAATTGTTTTCGAGAATTTCGCTGGAAATTTCAAATAAATCATTGGTATTTTTTGCTGTTTCTAAAATACTATTTATTTCTGCTATTACCTGGTTTGAGGATTTTGACTTTTTGAATAATGTATTTTCTACATAAGACATAATTCTGTTTCCAAATATTAGTATTATTGCTACTACTATAAATAAATACACATACGGTGTAAGGGTAGAAAATTTTAAAATTTCAGAGAGAAAATATGAGGAAGCAATTAATATCAGAAGAGTGAGAAAAAATCCAGTTGCTCTGCGTATTGTAAGATTCACATCAAAAAGGCGGTGGCGAAATATACTGATTGCAACAAGGGATGAATAGAATGCAGTTGCTACATTGCCAATACCAAACATATTTATCCCTAATGCAGAAAAAATATCTTCAGCAAATGCACCCGTTACACCAACAGTACCTCCTATAAACAATAAACCTAATCTTCCTTGCTCCAGAGGTCGGGTCGAGCGGAAATAAGCGCGGCCTATAAAAATAAGGGAGATAATAAATAATGGTAGTACGAAAAGTTCCAACATATAGTCATATGTCCGCGAGGAAAAGATATTCATAATATAAATTAATGATAGCAATACAGCTAATATATAGCATATTCTAATAAAGTACTTCATTTTTCCGGATCTGATTTCAATAAATGAAATCGTAAAATGGAGTGCCAATACAGGTAGTAAATAAAGACACGCAGTCACCAATGGGTAGTATATTTGGTTAATGATATTGAAATAGATTGCGCTGATGTTTTTTGTCTCAATAAGACTTGAAACAATTACTCTTAAATTCCACATAAGGAGGCAGAAGCTCATCAGAACAAATGTTTTATAGACAGTATGACGGCGATTACGGAATGAGACGAAGATAATCAGACCAAGATTTAATGCTGCGGCAAAAGCAGCAAATAATATTTTGATATTCATACCAGAAAAATTTCTCCTTCTTGATTAATTATATAAATATATTGTAATCAAACTACCTAAATTGTCAATACAATGAAGAGAATTCGGAAATAATTTTTCAGAGCCCTCATAATTTTCACTTGACAAGTATCTATTAAAAGATTATAATAAATAAATGAAAGTTAATGAGTGCACCGAAATTTCACTTTTTTTTCACACTTTTCACTATAATATAATAAAGGAGGAAATATGAGAAAATTGGTGTTTGTCTATGTAATCTTAATATGCCTCGCCAGTGCCCAGACGAATTGGGGATTGGTTGGATTTGAGAATGAGAATGTAAAATGTATTGCCCAGCACCCTCAGGATACAAGTATTATGCTTATTTCAATTGCTGATTCAATCTATCGAAGCGTTGATGGTGGCTATTCATGGTCTTTTGTTACCAGATTTTGGGGTTTGCCTGTAAATTGTCTGACCTTTGATCCATTGCAAAGTGATACTGTTTTTGCCCTGATTGGAAATGGTTCATACAGTGATGGGATCTATCGCTCTACAGATGCAGGAAATACATGGGATATACTCGCGTGGTTTATTTCTCCTTTATGTATGACTATTCCAGGTTTCCCATATCCCTTTATGCTTGTCGGATGTGATGGTTTAGGTATTTTTAAGAGTGAAGATTGTGGTAATTCATGGGAATCATGGAATAATGGTCTTACTGATTTACATATATATGCACTTGATTATTGCAATCCGTTTGACAGTTTTCCTATATTCTTTGCGGGCACTAGTCATGGATTATTTTATAAAGGTTTCAATGGTTGGCTGCAGGCAAATGGTATACCGACTAATGTAAAAGTCTCTTCAATATCTTATCATATAACGGGGGCACTTGGATTTGCAACAGTGACTGGTGGTTCCTGGTCAGATGGTATATATAGATCGACTGATTATGGACAGAACTGGCAGGTAGTAGATTGGTGGATATATGCGAGTTGTGTAGCGGTGAATCCGATGTGGTTTCATTATCCAGAGGATACGTGCAGCGTTTTTGCTGGAGATTCTGGTTTGGGTATAAAGCGTTCAACCGATTGTGGGGCGATCTGGAATGAAATAAATACAGGGCTCGGAAATCTGTATATTAATTCACTATCTTTTCATCCAGAAGATACATTGAGACTATTTGCCGCAACTCAAGGTGGTCTTTACAGATACGATTATGAGCCAGGGATTAATGAAGACGTAACAAGTTTGTGCGGTACTAAAATTGAAGTTCCTTTGAGTATTCTACGTGCAGGTGAACCGATTCTTGTTAAATGTGATAATATAAAAGGAAGTGTTGAAATTAAGATTATCAATACAGCGGGGAGAAAAGTTAGAATCGATAAGATAACAGAGAATACGACTCTACTTAAACCATTAAAGAGAAAAGGGATATATTTCATTATTTTTGAAAAGGATGAGTATTATTGCAGCAAAAAGATAATTGTTATTGATTGATATAGATATCCGAAGGATTATCTACAGTCTGTCATTCCGGTAATTACCGGAATGACAGACTGTTATTCATCAAAAACTTGGTTCTGATGAAATGGGCGTGTATTATATTGTTGCATTATTATTCCCATTACAATCAAGATTAAGCCAATTATTGTAGAGATTAATATTTTTTCACCGACTGTGATGTTGATTATGAGTAAAGATAAAAAAGGAGTAAGATAAATCAAATTGCTTACCTGGGCAGTTGTTTCAGATAGTTTTAACGCCTTTAGCCATAGTACAAAAGTAATACCCATTTCAAATAAGCCAATGTAGACCGCACCGGTAACCCCGGGAATTTTGGGTATTATTAATCTTTTAGAAAATACTATAACAATAAATATAAAGATAAAACCGAATAGAAAATTTAAGAATAATTTTACAACTTCATCACGTTTGTCTTTAATATTATAGATCCAAAACAGAGCCCAGATTACTGCACTGCCCAATGCCAATAACACGCCGTACAGGTTAGTAACCCGGAGCGCTAAAATGTCCCCCTGGGTTGAGATGATCAAGATACCGATATAGCTGATAATAATGGCAAGAACACTTTTAAAACTCACTCTTTGCTTAAGTAATGGTATGGATAATAGGACTATCTGTATTGCCCAGGTATAATTTAGTGATATGGCTTGCTGGGCAGGAAGTAATGAGTATGCCTTGAATAAAACGATATAATAAAGAAATGGATTGAGAAAACCGAGCAGGGCAGAATGGAGATAATCTTTTTTCGAATATTTTTTAAGCAGGCTCAGTTTATTTTGGATTATTAAAATAATGAAAAGGATTAAAAGCGAGATAAAAGATGCATAAAATAATAGTTGAAGATAATTTAAATATCTTAATGAAATTTTAAAAACCGAAGCTACAGTTGACCAAATCAATACTACTATTATTGCGTATGCATATGCTTTCTTCTGATCAACCATTGTATTAAAGTATATGAAATTCAGGGGATGTCAATACTTTCGTATTCGTGTTCGTAATTCGTAAATCGTACTCCAAGGAATGATATAATACACGAATACGACGTACGATTTACGAGTACGTATGTAGGTTGTCAAAAGGCATCTTCTATGTAGTTATATTTGATTTTACCAAATTCTTCACTGATAGCCAAGACATCAAAGTGAATTTCACTGTCCATTGGAAGGTATCGGCGCTGCAGCCATATAATGGCTGAATTGCGTATCCTTCTTTGTTTATTTTTTACTACAGATTCCTGGGGCAAGCCATAGTCCAGGGTTCTTCTAAATTTTACTTCAACAAACCTGAACGCCATATCTTTTCTTAAAATGAGGTCAATTTCACCTAATTTGCAGCGGAAATTATGATCAACAATATTATAACCTTTCTTTTTCAAATATCTTCTTGCTAAGGCTTCACCCTTTTTGCCGATGGAAGTTTTATCCATATTCATTAATTGGGGTCAAATCTTGAATCTTGAATGTAAATTATTATATGATTATTCGATTTTCGATTAGTCGTTGTATTCAAGATTCAAGATTTGACCCCATGGAATGTCTTGCGGTGGATCGGACACGGCCCATGTTCCTTAATACACTGGCGATGAAGTTTGGTTGGATACCCTTTGTGTTTATTGAATTGATAGCGCGGGTACACTTTATGATATTCTAGCATTATTGCATCCCGTTTTACCTTAGCCAGGATTGAAGCAGAAGCAATTGAAAGACTTAATGTGTCGCCTTTGACAAGTGCAATCTGCTGATACGGAATATCCGCTATCTTCAGGGCGTCTATTAAAATTATTTCGGGTTTAGGATTTAAACTATTTATAGCTTCCTGCATTGCCAATTTTGTGGCATTTAGAATATTGATTTTATCTATAATAGCTGGTTCAACAATGCCAAAGGAATAGGATAATGCGACTTTTGTGATGATTTTATAGAGTTTTTCTCTCTTTACTACGGAGAGTTTTTTTGAGTCATCAATTTCAGGATGATAAAAATTTTTGGGTAATATTACAGCAGAAGCAACAACAGGACCCGCGAGTGGTCCTCTTCCTGCTTCATCAACGCCCGCGAGCAGATTATGTTTTTTCCACAGTCTTTTGTCTGGGAGCGCCTTCACTCTTATTTTCCTTAGGTTTTTTAATTTTTTGCTCCTCAGGTATTTCTTGCTTTTTCTCTTCAGGTTTAGTCTTTTCCTGCTTTTCAGATTTTTCTGTCTTTGGTTCTTCAGGTACAGTATTTTCCTTCTTTTCAGGTTTTTCGCTCATCTGTTCCTCAATTTTTTCTGGCTTTCGTAATGACTCTTTTATTTTCATTTTCCTTCCTTTACGTTGCCTCAGATAGTTCAATTTTGCCCTTCGGACTTTCCCTTTTTTCTTGATTTCTATTTTTTTTATCATCGGAGAATGAAGCGGAAATATACGTTCAACACCAAGACCAGCAGAAATTTTTCTCACGGTGAATGTTTTGTTTAAATCTTTTCCCCTCATTTGAATAACAATGCCCTGGAACGGTGTAACGCGTTCTTTATTACCTTCCTTGATTTTTGTATAAACCTTAACTAAATCACCCGGTTTAATATCAGGAATTTTTACCATTAAGCACCTCCATTAGAATATCTAAATCAATTTTTGAAAACATCTCTGGTGTTAATAAATCTGGTCTATGGCGGAGTGTCTTTTCTAAAGACTGTTTCCTGCGCCATCGAGCCACCAGGTTATGATTACCACTTCTTAAAATTTGTGGAACCTTAAGTTTTTTATAGATATGCGGTCTTGTATATATTGGTGATTCTAATAAATGTTTTTGGAGAGAATCAGAATCGGCAGAATCTCGGTTCCCTAAAGCACCAGGTAATAATCTGGTTATTGATTCAATCAATACTAATGCACCTATTTCTCCACCCGACAATATATAATCGCCAACAGAAATTTGTAGCGGTCTAAATATGCTATTCACCCTTTCATCAATTCCTTTATACCTACCACATATAATAATAGTATGTTCATTCTTTACCAATTCTTTAACAAAATTTTGATCTAATCTTTTCCCTTTTGGAGTGAGGTTTATTAAACAAGCATTTTTTGTTTTAACATGGTTAATTGCCTTGACAATCGGTTCGGGTTTCATTACCATCCCTGCCCCACCTCCAAATTGATAATCATCAACAACGCTATCCTGAGTGAAATCTCTTGGATTGGTAATGGCGACTTCGATAATTCCTTTTTCCTGCGCAATGCGCAATATACCATAGGACAGAGGACTGTGAAAGAATTCTGGGAAGATAGAGATTATATCAAACTTCATAATACAGATTTACCCCATTAAACAATACATCCTTTTAGTCCACCCGTTCCATTTTTCTGTCGTCATATTTGTTTTCTTCGCCATTATTTATTGTGCTTCTATTTAACGGGGTGAACACAAATTTATTATCAGCGTATATAGTTAAGAACAAAATATTGAAAAAGGCAAAAGATGTTAGTTGTCATTATTCGATTATCTCTATGACCGCGCGCTTTCCTTGTTTCATTGCCGCGGCGGTTATAATTGTTCTGATCGCCTTTGCTGTTCGACCTTCCTTACCAATCACTTTACCCAAATCACCTTCACCGACTCTTAGCTCAAATATAATGCTTTTTTCGCCAGCGATTTCTGTTATAGCAACTTTATCCGGACTGTCAACTAATGCTTTTACAATATATTCAATAAGCTCCTTCATCATTAACCTCCTTCTTTTGCGATTAATTTAGCTACAGTATTGGTGGGCTGAGCTCCTTTGGATATCCAATACTCAATGCGATCCCGATTTAGCTGTAATTTTTTACTTCTAGGATCGTAATGGCCTACGTTTTCTATGTAATTAGCATCTCTTGCCTTTTTCGAATCTATCACCACAATTCTATAAAACGCGACTTTTTTTCTGCCTCTTCTTGTTAATCTTATTTTAACCATAGAATATCATTATATATAAATACTGATATTTGTCAAGAAGAAATTATAAGAAACGGTGACTCGGAGTATGGGTGAAACGGAGACAGCAATCACGCCTCCAGTGTAGATACGCTTTACTGATACTAATAAATTTGCATTTTGCAATTTAAAATAAAAAGTCCAGGGTCATATTTATCAAGAAAATATTACTCAAAGGATTTTTTCATTATTATATATTATTATATATATAGAGACAACCCAGCATTTTTAGAGAAATGCTGGGTTGTATTTAAATTTCGCAATGCTTATAGGAATTATTGAAATTCCTATATCTTAAAATGAAAAGTCCAGGATATCAGATCGGATTTACTCTTTGAAAGGAGGTGATCCAGCCGCACGTTCCCGTACGGCTACCTTGTTACGACTTAGCCCCAGTCATCCACCCTACCTTGGGCCCTCTAAAGAGGGACTTCAGGTATTGCGAACTTCCATGGCTTGACGGGCGGTGTGTACAAGACCCGAGAACGTATTCACCACAGCAAGCTGATCTGCGATTACTAGCGATTCCGCCTTCATGAGGGCGAATTGCAGCCCTCAATCCGAACCATGCCTATCTTTTAGGATTTGCTCCACCTTACGGTCTTGCTTCCCGTTGTAATAGGCACTGTAGGACGTGTGTAGCCCTGGACATAAAGACCATGATGACTTGACATCATCCCCACCTTCCTCCACATTGTCTGCGGCAGTCCCCTTAGAGTGCCTTCATCCGAAGACAAAATGGCAACTAAGGGTAGGGGTTGCGCTCGTTGCAGGACTTAACCTAACACCTCACGGCACGAGCTGACGACAGCCATGCAGCACCTGTGCTGACTTTCCACCAGAGGTGGAATCCATCACCTTTCGGTTTAGTACTATCAGCATGTCAAGCCCAGGTAAGGTTCTTCGCGTTGCCTCGAATTGAACCACATCCTCCACCGCTTGTGCGGGTCCCCGTCAATTCCTTTGAGTTTCACCCTTGCGAGCATACTCCCCAGGCGGTACACTTAACAGGTTACCTACGGCACGCATCATACAACGCATGCCAAGTGTACATCGTTTAGGGCTGGGACTACCGGGGTATCTAATCCCGTTCGCTCCCCCAGCTTTCGTGTTTCAGTGTCAGGACTGATTAATGAAAATCCGAAGATTGAAATTATTCAGCTTCTCATACGAGAAACATACTAGAGAGCCGCCTTCGCCATCGGTATTCCTCGCGATATCCACGCATTCTACCGCTACACCGCGAGTTCCGCTCTCCCCTCATGTCCTCAATCCCGATAGTTTCAGATGCACTTCAACAGTTAAGCTGTTGGATTTCACACTTGACCCATCAGGACACCTACACACCCTTTACGCCCAGTGATTCCGGACAACGCTTGCCTCCTCCGTATTACCGCGGCTGCTGGCACGGAGTTAGCCGAGGCTTCCTCGAGGGGTACCGTCATTATCG
>Ga0209986_10005520_pt1 | contig 10477 bp, 8 predicted proteins | sample BlataG_FD_183168 | JGI IMG/M metagenome (GOLD analysis project Ga0209986, IMG submission 183168) | Deep subsurface microbial communities from Black Sea to uncover new lineages of life (NeLLi) - Black_00105 metaG (SPAdes) (version 2) | ecosystem: Environmental > Aquatic > Marine > Oceanic >...
GTGGATATGCTGGTAGACCTGGATGGGGGTTGGGGAGAAGATATTCTTAACCGGCATCTCGATCATTTCAAATCAGCGGCTCCAAAACGTTTTACCCATTTTGGCGGCATAGATTGGAGTCAATGGTCCGAACTAGGAGACACATTTGGAGAATCTGCAGCAAAAAATCTCCGAATCCAGGTAGAGCGGGGTGCTCAAGGTTTGAAGATATGGAAGAACTTTGGTTTAAACGTGCGTGATCATAATGATCGATTAGTCTCAATTGATGACGAACGGTTGATCCCTATCTGGGAAATGGCAGCTGAACTTCATATCCCCGTGCTAATTCATGTTGCAGACCCCGTAGCTTTTTTTGATCCCCTTGACAATTCCAATGAGCGCTGGGAGGAGTTACACGCCCATACCGACTGGCATTTCCCCAGTCCACCCTTTCCGCCATTTATAACAATCGTAGAGCAGCTTGCAAATCTGGTCGCCCGTCACCCAAAGACGATATTCATCGGCGCCCATGTGGGCTGCTACGCCGAGAACTTGATGTGGGTGGGAGAGCTGCTGGATCGCTGCCCGAACTTCTACGTGGATATCGCAGCTCGTATGGGCGAGTTAGGGCGCCAACCTTATACGACCCGACGATTCATTATCCAATACGCAGACCGTGTATTATTTGGGACGGATCTATCGCCCGATCCGGAGATGTACCGGTTGCATTATCGTTTCCTCGAAAGTGATGACGAATATTTTAACTATGATTTAGATGATCCACCGCCCCAGGGGCGTTGGATGATTTACGGGGTTCACCTGCCAGATGAGGTGTTGGAAAAGGTATACCGAAAAAATGCAATGAAGGTACTCAATATACGGGCTGATTAGAGAATTCGAGAGAGGTGCTATGGATAAGAAAATGCCAAAGACAGCCACATATCAGGAGATCATCACCCAGACAGAAGCCTGGAAAGGTGCTCTACAAGCCGTTTCTAATAGGAAGGAAGCTATCAAAGAGGTATGGAATCCCACAGATATTTCCGATGTCATTTTCACGGGATGTGGATCAACCTACTATCTTTCCTTAGCTGCCGCCTCTCTGTTCCAGCAAATGACTGGGCACCTTGCACGAGCAATCCCGGGTGGGGAACTGTTCATGTATCCCGACACGGTATATTCAAGAGATTGCAGCCCGCTGCTGGTGGCTGTGAGCCGCTCTGGGACTACTACCGAAACAATCACCGCTGTTAAACAATTCCGAGAAAAGCAGCGCGGTCCTGTAATTGTGATCACAAACTACGGTAATTCGTCCCTGGCTGCCCTGGGAGATTTAGCCATTATCATTCCTGAGGGACAAGAGCAGAGCGTCGCCCAAACTCGTTCCTTCGCTTCGATGTACGTCGCGTCAACCGCCTTGGCAACAGTGATAGCTGGTCGAGACGATTTACTGGAAGCCTTGTACACGTTGCCTGCTCACGGTGAGGAACTGATCCACACGTATGAGCCCCTTGCCCGTGAAATTGGTCAGAACATGGATTTGGATCGCTATTACTTCCTGGGCAGTGGGCCTCGCTATGGTTTAGCTTGTGAAGCCAACCTGAAGATGAAAGAAATGACTCTTACACGTAGTGAGCCTTTCCATTTCATGGAATTCCGGCACGGGCCAATGTCTTTAGTTACTGAGTCTTCATTGATTATTGGCTTGCTCTCTGATAATAATCGTCGTCATGAACAGGCAGTCTTAGATGATATGGCGCGATTAGGCAGCAGAGTTCTTTCTATAGGTGAAATGGACACTAACGTTACCTTCAACAGTCGCCTGCCAGAATCCGTCCACAATGTTTTATATTTGCCAGTGCCGCAGCTTATGGCCTACTACAGGTCGATCGCAAAGGGGTTTAATCCTGACCAACCCCACAACCTGACAGCAGTGGTGAAGCTTAATCTTGATTAAATTTGAAAGGAGGTGAATTTGAAGAGTAAATGCCCGTTGAGAAAGTAAATTTAAGAGCTTAATAAACTAGAAATATAAAAATAAAGGAGAAAAAGATATGAACCGCTTTAGAATACTCTCTCTAATCAGCATATTAATCGTTGCAGGGTTAATACTGAGCGCGTGCGCTCCCAGTGTTGAGCCAACGCAGGCGCCTGCTGAAGAAGCTGCGCCGGTTGAAGAAGCTGCACCAGCTGGGGAAAAAGTCACTGTACGTGTGTGGACTCACCAAAATGATGCTTTCAATGAGGGTTTAGAGAATTTAGCCAAAGCATATATGACCGAAAACCCCAATGTGACCATCAACTTTGAGACATTCGACTACGACACCTATATCCAGACGCTGCAAACCGCATTACCGGCAGGCACAGAGGCAGACATTCTGCAGATGTTCGGGTCCTGGGTGTGCAGCTACGCCGAGGGCGGCAACCTGGCAGAGGTACCCTCTGATGTTCTCGGGTTGGATGAGGCGGAAGCACAAATCTTCGCCGCCCAACTTGCTGGATATGTCTGTGACGATAAGCTGTATGGGCTCCCGCAGGAATTCAATATCGAGTATGGGGCAGCCCTGGTTAATACTCAAATCGCTGCCGACGCTGGATTAGCAAACATCACAGATGGGTGGGCGAGTTGGGATGATTTCATTGCCGACGCGAAGCAACTCGCTGAGGTACAGGACGGGGTAATGCTCCGCGCCGGATATAACTTCACTGCCTCGGATGCCATTCCCGCAACTTTCTACTCCCTCATCCTGCAAAACGGGGGGCAATACCTGACAGATGGAGGCTTCAGCGTTAACACACCCGAGGGGATGAAAGCCCTGGAGCTGATGAAGAAGTTCGTAGACGAAGGTCTGGTTGACCCCGTGCTGTTTAACGATGAAGAGAACTGGGTGGGCGATTCCTTCTTCGAAGAGACCAGTGCCATAGGCCTGGTCGGACCCTGGGTTGTCCCGGAATACGCTGGAGACTTTGAAGACGTCGCAGCAGTGACTGAATATGTCACCTTACCCAGCCTATCAGCGGATCCTGTTTTTGTAGCATCCTCGGGGTGGGGGTTGGCGGTCTCGACGAACAGTAAAGCGCAAGACGCTGCCTGGGATTTCGTTAAGTTTGCCGCTCTGAATCCGGATAACGCTGTTCAGTGGAACATCGCCTCCGGAACCCTACCGGCATTGAAGGCTAACGCCACCGGCGCGGCCGGAGAGAAACTGGTAGCCGAATTCCCGTACTTTGAACCCTTCCTGAATATCCTGGAATATGGGCAGAACGAAGGTATGTTTCCAGACAGGGACCTGGTCTGGTACGAAATCACTTACCCGCGAATCATAAACTTTTTGCAGGGGAACGCCACTGCTGAAGAAACCCTCGAGACCATCGAGCGCGAGGTAAACGAGTCATTCTAGACTGAATTTCAGGTCAAATAGAAGTGGCTCCCACGCATCTTGATTTGGCGTGGGAGCCATCCCGGTGTATTGTTAAAGGTGTGATGATATGGAACTGCAAATTGAGAAGCCCGAGCGAGGTGTACGAGCCTTTATTTCAAAGCTCGGGCGTGGTCGTGATTCCGCACAGCGAAAATTTATCTTCGCGACGGTGTCGCCCATGGTGCTTTACATGGCTTTCTGGACGTTGTTCCCACTGCTATGGGGATTAGCGCTGGCTTTCTTTGAATACAGCGCTCGTCGCTCAGGTGGCTCGTTCCTGGGTATGGGAGGTGACAACCCCTTCATTGGCTTGGGGCATTTTCAGGATATGCTCAACTTTGCTGAGGATGCGCCGCTCCCAATTCGCCAATTCCATCTCAGTATTAAAACCACCTTGCTGTTCGCATTTCTGATCTTGCCTCTCAACCTGGCACTCACATTGCCGTTAGCCGTCTTGATTGAAAGCATCCACGAGCGAGTAAAAGGTCTATTCCGTACTATATTCTTCCTGGCTGTACTGGCGCCTTCTGTGGGGGTTGCCATTATGTGGGGATATATTTACCACCCCCAGCGAGGTTTACTCAATGCCGTCCGGACATTGATTGGCGGGAAACTTGTCGCCACCAACTGGACTGGAGATCAAAGCCTGGTTGTTTTGGGTATCCCGGTCGCATTGATCGCCGTGATCATCGCCTACATCTGGCAAGATTTGGGGTACAACCTGGTCATTTTCATCGCCGCATTGCAGGGTATTCCAGAAAGCATCAAGGATGCCGCTAAAATCGATGGCGCCAACTGGTGGGACATGTTCTGGCGCATAACGATACCGTTGTTACTGCCTACTATCCTGCTCGCTTCAATACTGACGATGATTTCATCATTTCAAGTCTTTGATATCATCCAGGTGATGACCGAAGGTGGTCCCAACGACCAGACCCGGGTGCTGGTCATCGATATCTACAATAATGCTTTCCGCTTTCAGCGCATGGGATGGGCATCGGCGGTTTCGGTTGTTTTGTTCTTGATGGTGTTTAGCATCTCGCTCATCCAATCGCGTTTATTACGGACAGAATGGGAGTACTGACCATGGCGACCGCAAATACCCTTCCCGCGAAAAATAGAGATGAGAAGCGATTACGAATATCCGGAGCGTACTTGATTTTGATCCCGGCTAGTTTGGTTATGGTATTGCCGTTTATTTGGATGGTATTTGGCTCGTTCAAGACAGGCCGGGAGATTCGCCAGGTTCCCCCCACTTTTTTCCCAAAAGAGTTCACTCTAGATAATTATCGCACGATAATGAGTGACGAAGACCTCCCTCTGAGCCTTTTTTATCGCAACTCTGCTATCATCGCCATTGCGAATGTCATCCAGGTTCTTTTTACAAGCTCCTTGTTCGGATACATTTTCGCCAAGTTTGATTTCCCTGGAAAGCAGGTTATCTTCTGGTTCATTATGGCGACCATGATGATCCCATTCCAGGTGACGATGATTCCTGGTTACCTGATCCTGGCGCGTCTCAATCTGATCAACAAACTATGGGCGCTGATCATCCCGGCAGCTCTGGATGCCTTTGGTATCTTCCTTTTTCGCCAATTCGCGCTGTCAATTCCCAATGAATTGCTTGATGCGGCGCGAGTGGACGGGGCCAGCGAGTTCCGCATCTACCGCTCTATCGTCTTATATCAATTGGGGCCTGCTCTGGCGACCTTCGGTATGCTGACCTTTATGTTCAATTGGAACGCTTACTTATGGCCATTGATCGTGCTCACAGAGCAAAGGGTGCGTACCTTGCCCATAATCTTGTACTGGTATTCAAATCAGCACACCCAACAGCTACACTTAACCATGGCAGCCTCGGTGCTGGTGATCCTGCCGGTCTTATTCATCTTTATCCTCTCACAGCGCTGGATAGTCAAGGGAATCACCCTGACCGGAATAAAATAATCTCAGCATAGAAAGGAGACCACATGACTAAATTAACTTTTATTGGTGCAGGAAGCCTCGGCTTCACCGGAGAACTTGTTCGAGATATTCTTACGTTCCCCCTACTGCAAGATGCAACCATCAGCCTTATGGACATCGACGCAGAGCGGTTGAAGTTTGCTGAGACTACTGTCGCTAAAATCATCACAGAAGGCGAATATCCTGCCAAAGTGGAAGCCACACTTGATAGAGCAGAAGCCCTTGCGAATGCAGATGTCGTCCTTACTACCATTCTATCCGGCAGCACGGAAATCTGGCGGCATGATATCGAAATCCCCAAGAAATTTGGTGTGGATACCAACGTGGGCGACACTCGCGGCCCAAGCGGTATTTTTCGATTTCTGCGTACCCTGCCGGATATGATGGATATCGTACATGATATGGAAAAGGTCTGCCCGGACGCTGTGCTGCTCAACTACACCAACCCCATGGCAATGCTGGTCTCCGCCATCCAGAAACAGACCTTCATCAAGGTCACGGGGCTGTGCCACTCTGTACAGGGCACCGCCATGATGCTGGCTGATTGGATTGGTGCACCCTACGATGAAATTGATTACCTGTGTGCGGGAATCAACCACCAGGCATGGTATCTCGAATACAAATGGAATGGGTCAGACGCCTACCCACTGATTCACAAAGCCATCACCGAGCGCCCTGAAGTTTATAACGAAGAGCAGGTACGCAATGAGATGTATCTGGCATTGGGATACTACGTCACTGAATCTAGTGGGCACAACTCCGAATACAACTGGTGGTTCCGCAAGCGCCCCGATCTGATCGAGAAGTACTGCACACACGGTACCGGCTGGAACCCCGGCGAGTATGCCTACATCCTCAAAGAATACCAGCACAACGAAGCCACCTGGAAAGACCAGGTCAAAACGCAACTGGCCCAACCTCTCACAGAAGAAGATCTGGAGCGTGGTCATGAATACGCCGCCTACATCATCAATGCCCTCAAAGGCGGTGATATGTTCAAGTTCAACGGCAATGTACCGAATACAGGTCTAATCACCAACCTACCCAAGGATGCCTGTGTTGAAGTCCCAGTAGTGGTGGACAGAGCAGGTTTCCATCCAATCTATGTTGGTGCACTGCCGCCTGAAACCGCTCTGCTCACCCAGCTATCCAGCGGCATCGAGGAACTCGCTATCCAGGCTTCTCTGGAGGGTGATCCTGTGGCGGTCTACCGCGCCATTTGTCATGATCCTTTGACGGCTTCGGTGCTCTCCCTGACCGAAATCAAAGAGATGGTCAACGAACTCTTTACCCAACACAAAGATTACCTGCCGCAGTTCGAGGTACACCATATTTAGATGGCTTTCACATGCTGGAAATTGTGATTAGGCGCATTTTTAGACCAATCACCATCTTTGGATTTTTCATTCCCCTTATGTTGGGATGTTCGCCATCCAGCCCTGAAATTGCCACGCCATCCCCGGAGATAAACACTATACCCGTAACCGCTTCCCCCTCCCCGGCTTCCGATTGGTGGCGGCCTAAAGCAGGATTATCCTGGCAATGGCAGCTCGAGGGTGCCTTTGATTTCGATGTCCAGGCCGATGTTTGGGATATCGATCTGGGTGTACACAAATCGGGCGTGGATAAATTCCACAACCAGGGCGCGAAAGTTATCTGCTACATTAGTGTCGGCTCTTACGAAAACTGGCGCAGTGATGCTGACCAATTTCCCAAAGAAGTGCTAGGCAAGAAATACGAAGGCTGGAGCGGCGAGAGCTGGCTGGACATCCGCCGCATTGACCTGCTGGCGCCCATCATGCTGGCACGGTTGGACGAGTGCGCAGCCAAAGGTTTTGATGCTGTCGAGCCGGATAACATGGAAATCTACACCAACGATACCGGCTTTCCACTTACTTATGAAGACCAGCTGCGCTACGCACTCTGGTTGGCGGAGGAGTCCCATAAGCGCGGTCTGGCTATTGGTCAAAAGAACGCCCCCGACCAGACTAAAGACTTGGTGGACATCTACGATTTTGCTATCACGGAAGATGCCTTCTATTACGGTTGGGCTGAGGATATGCTGCCCTACATCCAGGCTGGCAAACCTGTCTTCGCCGCTGAATATACTGACCTGCCCGGTGAATTCGATAATTTTTGTAACCAATCGAAGGAACTGGGCTTCAGCACCATTCTAAAACGCCGCGACCTGGGCGCCTGGCTGGAGACATGCCCAAGAAATTAAGAATCGACGCCTCTGCTAACTCCACCAGGCTCGACTGTTACGATTTGTTATTGGCTTTAGCTTGTTTTGTTGCCAGCTTGGCGCTTTATATCCGCACACTGACCCCCGGTCTGCTACCCGGTGACAGCGGTGAGTTCCAAACCCTGGCTTATTTATTGGGGCATACCCACCCCACTGGTTACCCGGTCTATCTGGTGTTGGCAAAGCTGGCGACATTCTTGCCGCTAGGCGATGTGGCTTACCGCGTCAATCTTTTTTCAGCAACTATGGGCGCACTGGCGGTGGCGGCAGTCTACCTCTGCGGCAGATTACTGGTGAAATATCGAGCTCTGGCGGTTGTAGGGGCGGCGGTCTGTGCGGTCTCGCCCACGTTATGGTCGCAGGCTGTCATTGCCGAAATCTACACGTCTGGAGCTGCATTTCTGGCGCTCATCCTGCTGGCTCTGCTCTGGTGGGATAAAGAAGACAGCCCGCTAGCGTTGTTCGTAGCAGGGTTGTTGGGTGGGTTGAGCCTGGGCGTCCACATGAGCGTGGCACTGTTGGCTCCAGCGGTGTTGTTGTACCTCCTGCTCCATTACCGGCGCGGGGTGAAGATGTGGACGACGGCACTCTTGGGCGCGATAAGCGGGGTGCTGGTCACCGTATTCATTTTCTGGCTTATAGATCTAATTAACCCCACGGCGAATTACTTCAATTCGATTATTGAACCTTCCCGCTCAGCCTGGGGTCTGGCCGCTGATGAAATTGATGGACCATTGGAACGGCTGCTGTTCGGCTGGAGTGCGCGCCAGTTCCGCTCCTTCATGTTTGCTGATGTCCCCGGTGTGACTTCTGTCCAGGCTGCCGAGTATTGGGCCAATCTAGCCATCGAACTGTCCTGGGTGGTCATTGCTTTGTCTATTCTGGGAGCCATTGCCCTGCTGGTGCGCCGCTGGCGTGTGGGAATCTTTTTGCTGACCGCGTTGGTCTTGCAGTTGTTCTACTTTTTCAACTATGAAATCTGGGATTTGTACGTCTTCTATATCCCAAGCTATGTTTTGCTAGCCCTGCTCGCTGTTGCCGGGATGGGCGCAGCAGCAGATCTGGGGACATTTGTGCTGCGTGGGAGAGGCAATCCCACGCAAATCCGGTGGAGGAATCTCGGTTTGGGCATCGCAGTCGCCCTGTTGGTATTGGGTTTCGCTGTCTGGCCAGTCTTTCGTCCACAGAAAGATGCTGTCATCGCTTGGGAAGTTCCTTTCAACTTCGACGAGTACCCAGTCTATGATGAAAGCTGGCAGAATTTTGCCATCGCAGCGGTTGTGGATATGCCAAAGAACGCAATCGTTTTTACCGATTGGGATTTAGTTTGGCCTTATTATTACGCTGCTCACATCCTGGAGAACCGCCGCGATCTAACTTTTATCGAAACCTATCCCGCGGACGATGTGGACGGCGTAGCCGATTCTGCGGTAGAGTATGCGGCGATAAATTTAACAGATCATCCCATCTTTTTCAGCGAGCGCGAACGAGCGTTGCTAGAAGCTGGGTTTGATTTCACCCCGGTCCGTTTTGGCCCCGCCCGCCTGTTCCGAGTGATAGCGGAAAAATAATGATAATCTTGGATAGTATACTTATGCAGCAAAATATCGGCAAAATCCGCGGCATGCAGCAATCTTCATCCCGGCGTGGGACTTTCACTTGTTTAGCTCTTGACCACCGCCAGAATCTGCGCCGTTCCCTCAACCCCCAATCACCCGGTTCCGTCCCTGATTCTGCCCTGACTGATTTCAAACTTGAAGTCACCGCAGCTTTGGCAGGCGAGTCAACTGCCGCACTGCTCGACCCGGAGTACTCCGCCGGGCGAGCGGTTGGTGCTGGAATCATACCTAAGAACGCCGGGTTGGTTGTAACCTATGGTCAATAACGACCGCCCATTATTTTGGGCGAAGGCGTTTTATTTCTGTTTTTACGCCGCGGCTGCAGCCTTATACCCGTTCTTGGTGCTATATTACGAAAGCCTCGGGCTTTCTGGTTACCAGATTGGTTTTTTGGCTGGCATCCTTCCCTTGATAGCTCTCTTCAGCGCGCCATTTTGGGGTGGACTTGCGGATGCAACCCATCAGCACAAGCGTCTTTTATTACTGACGATTTCTACCTCAATTGTGATCGCTTTTGCCCTGTCAAATGCCTCTGCTTTCCTTTGGTTGATTCCTCTGGTCGTGTTATTGGCGTTTTTTGTCGCCCCGATCATGCCCATCGTAGACAATTCGGTGATGGACCTCTTAGCCGAACACAAAGAAAAATACGGGAAGCTGCGTCTATGGGGAGCAATTGGATGGGGAGTAGCGGCACTGGTCATCGGTTGGTTAATAGAGCGAAGTGATCTGTCATGGGCATTCTTAGGCTACATGATCCTGATGAGCGCAGCCTTGCTCGTTGCATGGAATTTGACGGTGAGCCAAGTTGGCATTGGATCGAAGTTCTGGGGTGGATTGCGGTCTTTATTATCCAAACCAAGCTGGTCTCTCTTTCTGTTCACGGTGTTTATATTCGGAATAGGTTCCTCTGTGATCCATAATTTTCTCTTCTTGTATATGAATGATTTAGAAGCCAGTAAAACTTTGATGGGGCTATCCCTGATGTTCGCCACCATTAGCGAAGTGCCGATCCTGTATTTCTCTGACCGTTTGCTCAATCGTTTTGGCGCTGCCGGGATGGTTATCTTTTCAATGTCACTTCTTGTCTTGCGATTATTTGCCTATTCCATTATCCGAAACCCGATACTGGTCCTGCCAATCCAGTTGCTGCACGGTCCGACATATGCTGCGATGTGGGTTTCCGGCGTTTCCTATACCGCAAAATACGCTCCCCGAGGAATGGGAACTACCGCACAGGGGCTTTTCTC
>Ga0209986_10005521_pt1 | contig 10475 bp, 15 predicted proteins | sample BlataG_FD_183168 | JGI IMG/M metagenome (GOLD analysis project Ga0209986, IMG submission 183168) | Deep subsurface microbial communities from Black Sea to uncover new lineages of life (NeLLi) - Black_00105 metaG (SPAdes) (version 2) | ecosystem: Environmental > Aquatic > Marine > Oceanic >...
TGACGAAGGTGAGAAGGCATGCAGCTCATGCAGATACACTTCCAGGATCGCGTGACCGGGGAGTCCACGGGGATGATGCGGCAGCTCGAAGTCGAAAACCTGGACCAGCTGGCCGCAGCTGCGCGGGAAGTCGTGGCCGAACACAATCTTCCGGAAGGCCAGCAACTGCTGTTCGTGGAAGAGACATCGCGGCACTTCGTGTGGGCCTCGGGGGAACCGAAAGGAGAGACCGATGGAAGATTGGCAACAGCGAGTGATTGAAGAGAAGAAGGCGCTGGACGAGAAAGTGGCGAAACTCATTGAGTTCCTGCGTATCCCCAGCACCGTGAAAACACTGCACCGCTATGACCTCGATCTGCTGCTGGAACAGCGGGCGACGATGTTGCGTTACAGCGACATCCTCGCGAAACGGATTGCCGACTTCGATGCGTTGCCGTTTTGAGCCATGACCCGAGCCCAAAAAGTAGCGAAGCTCCAGCATGCCGTTGCCGACTGGCGGGGCGCCTACGACGACAAGACTGGCAAATGGTTCCGGTCTCCAAAACCGAAAGCCGCTGCCAGGGTGCGACGGTGGCTGGAAGAGCTTGGGCTGGAACCCGAAGAGGCCATGCGGAAAATAGCCGGGTTCGCCCACTACAGGAAGTTCAATGCGTGGTTGAAGGAGATCGGATGATCGTTCACAACTTCATCGTGAGTGTGGTCCAGGCGCGGCAGGAGATGGACGAAGGCTTGAGCGAGCTGGCGATTACCGAGTGGATGGCCGCGCTGCTGGCCGCGGAGGCCGGGTCCCGGGTGTACTCGATCGACGGCGTCAAGCTGCGCGTGGTCGGCAACTCGGGGAGCATCGGGATTGACAGGCTGATCGAGCACAAGAAAGGGAATCCATGCGACTCGTAGACATGACGTTTGCCCGGTCCCAGCTGACCGACAGGCGCACCCTGGCGCACATTGCCGAGCAGGTCCGTGCCGCGGTGGAGACCCTGCCTGTCGATCCCGATATGGGGAGCCATGAAATCAGGCTGACGGTAATCCTGTCCAGCGGCCGACACATCGGGCTCGAACCCGATCCAGACGCCGAGCCGCTGGGCGTGGGTGCCATCAACCTTGCCGCGCTCTACAAAGTCAGGGACAAGATCAGGCCGGGCAGAGCGCCCCAGGTGACGGAGTTCTTGAGGACGCTGCGGCGGGACATGCCGGGCTACGGCGCCGTGGCGAAATGCTGGCCGAGCTACCTGCTGGTAGACCCGGAGAAACGAGTGGTGGCGGCAGTGGACCTTGCACGGGCCCGCGGCAGGGTACTCAAAGGGATCAGGCGGGCATGCCTCCAGGTCCTGGCGAAGATCGGACTGCCAGCATATCGGTGGGAGACGGAGGAAGGCTTCACCCGGATTGGCATGGACAACCTGGGGGAAGTGGACGCGCTGGAGGATCAGGAGTGACCGACAGACTCAACGGGACCATCATAGACGCCATCATCGAGGCAGTCCACGACTACATGCGAGACAACACTTCAATCCCGTTATCCATGCCAAACACGAAGCGTGCGAGCTGTTGCTGGGTCAACTGGTAAGGCTGGCGAATGCGCTATACTCGCAACACGAGGTCGGAGAACAGACGCACGCGATCATCCGGCGCCTGGAGAGCGCGCTGCCAAACCCACCAGAGACCACATGAATAGAGCAATGCAGGAACTGATCGACGTTCACGACGAGAACTCCGACACCCCGCTACTCACGATGGACGGCTTCGACGACTGCATAGTCGGGATCGTCGAGGGCTTCGGGGTCCAGGACGTGCTCTGCTACGATCGTGAGAAGGTCATCGCGAAGAACATGGCCGATGGCATGACCCGCGAAGAGGCCGAAGAGTATCTCGACCACAATCAGAGCGGTTCGGTAGGCGATGCCACGCCGTGCTTCATTACACTTCCGGACGAGCCGGAAACCACAACGGACGAGGGAGGGAAATACCCACCCGAAGTCTACAAATAGGGAGAGCCACCATGGCCGACGAACAAGCCAAACAGATGCCGCCAACCGCAAACAGCCCCACCCCGTGGGAGGACCTGCCGGACGCCGAGAAGATCGAGCGCTTGCGCATGGTCCTCAAGGGGCAGGGCAACACACTCGCTGACCTCAATCAGAAGGCTGCGATCCTGTCCAGCCATCGGCACGGCCAGGATGGCGAAGTGCTGATCCCGATCCATGGCGGGTTGAGCGGTGGGCCGATGGGAGGGCTCGCAGGGGGCAAGGAAGATCGCCCCTGGATTTAGGGTTGCACCACAAGTGGGGACGCGGTACAACCGTGATGGTTGCCGCCGCTATTTGAGCCCATGATGCAGAATCTGCCAGCTGGCTACAAAGAGCGGATGGACATACTCACCCGCAGCCTCGGCGAAGTGTCCGACCGGATATGGGCGATCGTCAGCGAGTTCGACTGCGACAACTTCGAGCTGGCTGGACCCAAGTGCATGGTCAAGATTTTCCCCAAGGACGACACGGACTCGACCACCCATGAAGTGGACCCAGCGGCCACCAAGGCCGCGATGGAAGCGCTCAATGGCCACGCCCAGCTGAGTGCAACCATCCTGAAGGAACTCATGCTGTCAATAGCACACCAGCTCCAGGCCGCGGAACGCGAGGTCCAGGAGATGTACGTGTTTGAGATCAACTGGACCGGGGGCGCATCATTGCGCCTCCGGTTCTTGCGTTCAGGCCCTGGACGATGGAACCTCATACAAAAAGTCAGGGCGAACTAGATGACAGGCACGAAGCCATCTGCCGACAGTGCGGCGACTGCTGCCGGGCCCAGGCAGACCTCAAGGATGGAACCGTGTTCCTCGACTTCCACTGCGCCGCCTGGGACCCCGAAACACGTCTCTGTCGGATATACGAGAGGCGACACCTTCTTGAGCAGATTGTTGGCGAGCGGTGCCTTGGAATACCGGACGCCATACTCAATCTCGCACTGCCTACCAGCTGCCCCTATACCCCGGCTGCTTACAAGACTGCTGAGTATGATCCGGCGCGTCTCAAGATGGTTCCGCGATCGCTGTACCGATACATCAGGATCAAGACCGAGATCGAGAGAATCAGACTGAACCGATTTCTAAAGAGGGAGGCCCGCGATGCCACGACCCACCGAAGGGGAATCAAAGACCGCATTCGTCGAGCGCTGCGCCGAAGTCCGGCAAAGTGAACACCCGAGCGAGTCCAAGCCGCAGAGCCGGGTGATCTGCGCCTCCATGTATGATCGCTACAAGAGGTCCGGGAGCATAACGAAAGACAAGTAACGAGATCGGCTGGCGTGCTGGAACACATCGGATTGAGCCCAACCCAATCATTACACCGTGGCACCCGGCGCGAAATAGCCGAGCCAATACTGAAACAGGGAAGGTCCTCGCTGAGTCAGTGCCACACGCTGGCCGATCGTTGCTTACGGAGACACGATGGCAAAACCAGGACGAACGAAGATCACGCGCCGCGAGCTGGAGCTTAGGCTCCAGGATGTTCTCAAGCACAACGAAGAGATGGGCGTGTTCTGCGCTACGCTGATCGAGACCGTCAAGCTCTGCCACAAAGAAGCCTGCGACGGGTACGATTCCCTGCACTTGGCAATCAGCCCCACGGATCGGAAGAACCGAAAGCGCTTCAAGGAGATGGCGACCATGATGGGCCCGTTCTGTATCGAGATCGGAGCGAAAGGAGAACCAGATGGCGATCAAGCCGAGAGTGGAGGCAAGGCAGATCAACGGCCGCTGGAGAGTGGTGGATCAGACGACGGGAAAGCCAGCGCTGCACCAGCGGTCGGGAAAGCTGATTGACGGCGGCGGGCACGGTACTGACAGGGCCAAGGCTGAACGGCAGGTCGGCCACGTCAACAAGGACGCCGGGGAGGCCATGCCTGCCTGATGCCGCAAGCCGAACAGCTCATTGTCTACCGTCCGGAGCCCACGGCGCTTCTCTTCCACAACTCCGAAGCGTTCGTCCGCGGGCTCATGGGCCCGATCGGGTCCGGCAAGAGTTCGGCGTGCTGCGTTGAGCTGTGGGACCGCGCCTGCAAGCAGACGCCGCACGAAGGAATCCGGCGCACCAGGTTTGCCGTCGTGCGCAATACCTATCCCCAGCTGATCACGACAAGCATGAACACATGGAAGGAGTGGGTACCTGAATCGGTGTGCCCGATCACCATGGCGTCCCCGATCCATGGCGACACCAAGAAGGTCACGAAGCAGGGCCTACCGCTGCCGGACGGCACTTTCATCGACATGGAAATCTACTTTCTCGCGCTCGACCAGGAAAATGATGTCAGTAAATTGAAGTCGCTGGAACTAACCGGACTGTGGATCAATGAGGCATCCGAGGTCGTGCAGGGAGTGTTGAAGATGGGTGTCGGACGATGCGATCGCTACCCGCCGAAGCGGTTGGGTGGCCCGACATGGTCAGGCGTGATCATGGACACGAACCCACCCGACGAAGAGAGCTGGTGGTATCAGCTGTGCGAGATTGAGAAACCGAGCACCTACGAGTTTTTCAAGCAGCCCCCGGCAATCCTTCAGGTGCCCACCAAAGACAAGAGCAAGCCCATGTATGTCGAGAACATGGGCCAGGGGTCCTACCAGCCCGCCGAGAACGTCAAGCACCACAACAGCGGCTACGAGTACTGGATGCGGCAGATACCCGGCGCCGACCCCGAGTGGATCAAGGTCTTCCTCATGGGGATGTACGGATCACTGATGGAAGGCAAAGCCGTCTACGACAACGAGTACATCGACAGCGTTCATTTCACCGAAGAGGAAATGACGATCTACCGCGGCCTGCCGATCATCGTAGGCTGGGACTTCGGACTATCCCCGGCCGCGGTGTTGTGTCAGATCGCACCCAACGGACAGTTCCGCGTCATCGACGAATTGGTGTCAGAGGATATGGGTATTCGGCGATTCGCCAGCGACTTCTTCAAGCCGCACGTCCGCAACAACTACCCCGGAATCCCGCTGATCAATATCTGCGACCCGGCAGGCACGCAGCGATCGGAGACCGACGAAACCAGCTGCATCGACATCCTGCACCAGGAAGGGATCGTCGTCTCAATGGCGCCCACCAATCGGTTCCTCGCTCGCCGGGAGGCCGTGGCCTACTACCTGAATCGAATGATCGCAGGGGCCCCGGGACTGCTGGTCGGACCAAAGTGCCCGATGGTCCGCAAAGGGTTCCAGGGAAGCTACAAGTACCGGACGCTCAGGGTCCAGACGGGCCGCAAGTTCAGCGACGAGCCCGAGAAGAACAAGTACAGCCACCCGCATGACGCCGTCCAGTACGCGGCCCTCAACGCCCAGCGCGGCGGGTCCGGAGCCCAGGCCAACAGCACGCAAGGCAACACGCAGGCGCTCCCCGAGGAAGCCACGCCGTCAGCTGGCTGGGATTGAGCCATTGGTGTCCCACTGCGCCATTGTGTCCCGAATTGTCTTGCTTTCCATTCTCACTTATGATAGACTATGGCTCAGTGAAGATCGGAAAAGGTCGTTTCTCAATGGTGCGACGGATGTAACTTTCTTGTCAGCGCGGTGCTCGTCTCCGGGGAACGCAGCCCCGTCCGGTCGTGCAGCCGGACGGGGCTCCCCAACATAGCGAGGATGTCATGGCGTTAGAGGACATCGTCAAAAACAACCCGACGAACCTGCGATTCATTCCCAATTCCGAACTCACGGAACTTGAGAAGAAGGCCGCTGCCGCACACAACATCCAGGTTTCGGTTCCGATCTCGGCCCTGGCCCGGCACATTCACAACACCTACGAGAGCAACAGGAGGTTTCGCGAGCAGAGCGGTGTGGATCGGGCAATGCTCAATTCATTACATCAGCGCAACAGCGAGTATCCCCAAGACAAACTCGCTGCGATCACGGAGCACGGAGGTTCACGGGTGTTCATCGGCCTTACCAATGTCAAGTGCCGCGCCGCGGAATCATGGGTGCATGATGTTCTCGGATCTGATCGTGAAAAATCATGGGAGCTTGAGCCCACCCCAATGCCTGATCTCGGCGAGGACACACAGCAGGCCATAGTCAGCGAGGTCATGGCCCAAATGACCGCCATGATGCAGGAGCAGGGTGCCGAGGCCGTCACGCCGCAGGACGCCTACAACATGGCCCGCGAACTTCGGGAGAGCGTCGAGGAACGAGTCAACGACGAAGCCAAGGACCGCAGCGAGCGGATGGAGACCACGATCCATGATCAGCTGGTCGAGGGTGGGTGGACCGACGCATTTGATGATCTCGTTACTGACATCGTTACCCTGAAGGCAGGCATTCTGAAACTTCCGGTGCTCCGCACGAGGAAAGTGCTTCGCTACCGGAAGAACGCGCAAGGCAAGATGCGGCCAGTGGTGCAGAGCGTGCTTCGCAAGGATACCGAGCGAGTCAGTCCGTTCGACATCTATCCGTCGAAGGGCATGGTCGATGTAGACGAAGGCGACCTCTGTGAACGCATGAAGCTATCCCGAAAAGAGCTTCAGGCCATGAAAGGCGTGCCGAACTACAACGACGCAGCAATCAATCTTGTCCTCGCAAGATTCGAGAACGGAATGTTCCAGAGCTGGAACTACCTGGATCAACTTCGGGCGATTCTGGAAAAGCAGGACCAGACCGGGGCTGAGCGGCAGACCGATGTTGAAGCCATCGAGTACAGCGGCAACGTATCTGGAATGACGCTGATTCAGGAGGGCATCTTCAACGACGATCGCGGCAACCGGATCAGGGCGAGTGAACTCTACGATGTCAACGCGATCAAGGTAGGCCAATACCTGATCTACATTGCGTTCAATCCTGATCCACTCGGGCGAAAGCCATACTCCAAGACTGGATGGGGGGTCATCCCGGGCTCATTCTGGTATCATGGCGTTCCCGAACTCATGCTCGATCTTCAGTCGATCTGCAACGCCGCGGTGCGGTCCCTGGTGAACAACATGGGGATCAGCTCGGGGCCCCAGGTCATCATCGAGGACATCAACAGGCTGGCGAGCGGGCAGACGATCACGAAGATGCGGCCATGGAAAATCTGGCAGTTTGTCAACCGCATGAACAGTCAACTGAAGGCCATCGACTTTTTTCAGCCCGATTCCAATGCAAGCGAGCTGATGGGCGTGTACGACAAGTTCTCGCAGCTCGCCGACGATTTCACTGGCATCCCGGCCTATACCTATGGCAATGAACGGGTGGCGGGGGCAGGAAGAACGGCGTCCGGTCTGTCTATGCTGATGTCGAGCGCAGCCCGCGGCATCAAGAAAGTCATATCGAGAATCGACCAGGACATTATCAGAACTTCCGTTACCCGGATGTACGACTGGAACATGCTTCATAATCCGGACGAAAGCATCAAGGGTGACGTTCAGATACGGGCACACGGCGCCCTCGCACTGATCATCAGGGAACAGATGGCCGCGCAGCGGATGGAGTTCCTGACGGCGACGGCCAACGAGTATGATCAACAGATCATGGGCCCCGAACGCAGGGCCAATGTTCTTCGCGAGGCGGCGGCAGCTCTCCAGATGGGAGAGGAAGAGGCGGTGCCAGGGAAACGGGAAATGAAGCAGAAGGCAGCGGCCATGGAGGCCGAGGCCCAAGCAGTGCGCCAGCAGGAGATGGCTGCGCAGCTCACACAGTAGAACAAACAAGGAGGCTGGAGATGAAGAGAACGAAGATGTCTGTCGGAATCGTGGTGGTCCTGGTGTCCCTGCTGGCGAGTGGCGTGCATGCCGCGTGGAGGGAACAACTCACCGTTGGCGAGATGACGGTGGAAAAGACGCTGAACGTCACCGGGGCGGCGACACTGGCGAGCAACCTGACGGTGGCGGGGAGTGTTGCCGTGTCAGGCACGATCGACGGTGTGCCGGGCGCGGCGAACAGCGCGACAACGGGTGTCTCCGAGGTCAGCCTGAGCGTGTCGTATGCGCAGGTTCCCAAGTTTGTCATGAACGTCACCGACCTGTCCGTCCCCATCATCAACGGGAACGGTGGCACGGGCACGAACTGGACCGGAGGCGTGAAGATTCTCGACCTCGCCGAAGGTTTGTGGGACATCGAGTCGGTACTGGTTTCCGACGTTATCCTGGCAACGAATCTTGTGATTGCAGCCAGCGAAGGCGGCGACTGGTCGCTGGGGACAGCAATCGCGGCCGGTGACACGCTCACCGGAACCGCGGTAGACCTCTGCCCAGCAACATCATCCGACACATGGGCCACAACGAACAGCGGGTATCTCGCTACGGGGGCCCTGTTCGATGGCACCGCGACGGCGCTGGACGTGTTTTTCAATCTCTCCGTCGATTCGGGAGACATCAGCGCGACGACAACGGCGACAGTGTCATCGGCCACAATCACGATCGTTGGGAAGCAGTGCGGCGACGACTAGACTGAGACAGACAATTTGACAAGAGCCTGACGCTTTAGCGGGCGACAGGTTGAGCGATCGAGAAGGCAGTCCGGTGCCGGAACCACTGGGCTGCCTTCTTCTTGTCGGGGAAACGATGAAACGATACGAGAAACGCGAATTGGAGATCCAGCGACTCCAAGCACTGACCCGTATGGCCAGGGAACCATACGGAATCATCATCATCAAATGGCTGGAAGATTCGCGGCTTGAGCAACAGGACGCCAACGATTTTCTGACGAAAGAGGACCTGCACATCGGGCAGGGCAAATCGCAGACCCTCAGAACGATTCTTGACGAGATCAGGGGGGCCCCGGCAGCTCTGGCGGCAGGCGCGTCAGCGCCAGAAGAAGCGGAGCCATAGGGATACCTCACTGACTACGTAGTAACTGCCGGGATACTCAACTGAGCCCCGGCGCAACTGGTGCATACTGCGAGAGCAGCGCACAGGAGGCCATGATGGCGATGAAAAACGGCATACCGGATGCGGTAGCGAAGCAAGCGGCGGAAAGTGAAGCAGCGATGGAAGAAGCGGCAGCACAGGCGGCGGGACAGAGTGCGGTAATGGCGCTAGACGAAGGCCACCCCGATACTCCCCCGGCGTCCGCGAGTCGGCTTGAATCCATTGCCACAGAGCAAGCGGCGGCGGCGCCCGGGGCGGCGGGGACGAACCAGCGCCTACGGGAACTGGAACAAGCTCTTGCTCTGGAGCAGCAGAGAAACCGAACATTGATCGGTCGGATCGACGCCCATCGTCCCGAACTCGAACACATGCGCGCAGAGATCGAGGCACTGAAAACAAGTCAGGCAAGCGCCCGGCCAAGCGTGCCAGCCTACGCGGCCCTTCTCTCGGAAGAAGAGAGAAAAGAGTTCGAGAACGAAAACGAAGCGTTGGGAGTCTCGGGACGTGCAGTCCTGGGAGTCATGCGAAACGAGCTTGGGCAACTGACGAGCACCCTGAATGCGATACGGGGAGAACTCGCACAGACCCAGGCGGCGCAGGCATCCGATGCGATATGGGACCGGGTTGAACAGATGATCCCGGGTGCCAAAGCGATCAACACCGGGGGGGGCACATGGTTGCTCTTCTTGGAAGAGGTCGATGCCGTGAGTCAACGGACTTACGGAGACCTGGCGCAGGGAGCATACAACGCGGGCGATGTTCAGAGACTCGCAAGCATCATCGAAACATACCAGCAACGCTACGGTACTGCCGATCAAGCAAATGCGGACATGGCGTCCCTCGCGGGACATCTACGGCCGCAACGCATCAGGGGAGATAGTGCGCCAGCCGGGGGGCAAGCTCACGTACAAGAAAAGCCCATGCTGAAGGAATCGGAGATCACGGCATTTTACCGCGATCTGACGATGGGCAAGTACGACACCAACCCGACTTTGGCGAAACGAATTGAAGCGGAAATCGACGCCGCGAATGCAGAGGGCCGGATTGCAGTAGGTCAATAGGGAAGGCTTGCTTCTCGCTCTTCGTTCGTAGGTGTCAGAGGACGGAAACATGGCATATCCAGTAGCAGCAGGATTCAGGAATATCGCTGCCACGACGATGCGTTACGTTCCGGCGATTTGGTCCGGCAAATTGCTCGTGAAGTACTACGCTCGCTCGGTGGTGGCTGCGATCTCCAACACCGACTACGAAGGTGAGATCAAAGAACAGGGCGACACGGTCTATATTCGGACCACCCCGGACATGACGGTTCGGGACCACCAGAAGGGACAGGCGCTCGTCCATGAAACGCCCGTCTCTACCCCGGTCACGCTGTTGGTTGACCAGGGCAAGTATTGGGCATTCGCGACCAGCAAGATCGACGACAAGCAGACGGACATCAAGAAGTACGTCGAGAACTGGACCACGGATGCGTCGAAGCAGCTCAAGATCGCAATCGACACTGCCGTTCTCGCGAACGTGTATTCGGATGCGCATGCGAGCAACCAGGGCGCCACGGCGGGAGCGATCTCGGCGAACATCGACCTGGGCGTGACGGGTTCCCCCGTTGGCCTGACGAAGGCCAATGTCCTTGACTACATCGTGAGCTG
>Ga0209986_10005522_pt1 | contig 10473 bp, 7 predicted proteins | sample BlataG_FD_183168 | JGI IMG/M metagenome (GOLD analysis project Ga0209986, IMG submission 183168) | Deep subsurface microbial communities from Black Sea to uncover new lineages of life (NeLLi) - Black_00105 metaG (SPAdes) (version 2) | ecosystem: Environmental > Aquatic > Marine > Oceanic >...
AAGAACAGGGTAAACGATGTATTGCTACAACTTTTTTAGTTAAAGTAAACGATGTTGTGCAACTTAAGCGGTTAACGATGTTATGCTATATGACAATTATACAGTGGGTTTTTTAGATGAAGCCCTTTTTACACTGTCAGAGAAATCTCTCTTTCAGCTTTGAAGCTCAGGTAGATTTTCATAAAAATCCAGTGATTCTGGATTTTTCAGGGCATCCCTGTTTAGCACTACCCTGCCATGTATAGTATTGGTAACAGCGCCTTCAACCTTCTTCATATTGAGGGTATAGGGTATGTCAGGTGTTTCAATGATCTTGGCTGGAACATGTCGAGGAGAGGCATTTGCACGAAGGGTCTTTTTTATCTTATTTTTTAACTCATCTGTGAGAGTATGACCCTCAGCAACTTTAACAAAGAGAATAACCCTTTGATCTCCCTGCCAGTTTTGCCCTATTGCAAGACTATCAGCGATTTCTTCCATTTGTTCCAGTTGATTATATATTTCAGCGGTGCCTATGCGTACTCCGGATGGCTTTAGCACTGCGTCAGAACGGCCATAGAAAGTTACCCCACCTGTTTCACTATTAATCGTAATATAGTCCCCGTGGCGCCATATATTGGGATAGACATTAAAGTAGGCATCTTTATATCTCTTGTTTTCTGGGTCATTCCAGAAGTAAAGTGGCATAGAAGGGGCAGGTGCTTCACATACAAGTTCTCCCTCCTGGTCAACTACAGGATTTCCATTTTCATCATATACATTTATCTTCATAGCCAGTGCAGGAAACTGTAGTTCTCCTGCATATACAGGGCTTGTAGGGCTTCCAGTGCAAAAGCAGCCGTTAATATCTGTACCCCCTGCAGAGGAGTTGAACCAGAGATCTTTTTTGATCTCATCATATACATACTCAAAGCCTTCAGGTGAAAGGGGTGAGCCTGTTTGCCATATTTCTTTTAATGATGAGAGATCGTAATTCTTCCCGGGCTTGAGACCTTGGCTTTTGATAAAGTTGATATAGCTTGCGCTGGTTCCAAACATGGTGACCTTTTCATCTTGAATGAGCTTCCACATAGCATCGAGGTCTGGATAGTTGGGATTACCATCATATAAAATAAGTGTGTTTCCTGTAGCAAGGGAGGTTAGCATCCAATTCCACATCATCCAGCTACAGGTGGTGATAAAGAATTGAATATCATCTCGTTTCAGATCGGTTTGCAGTATCAATTCCTTTAGTTGATTAATAAGGATTCCCCCTGCTCCCTGGACCAGACACTTTGGCTTTCCGGTTGTGCCGGATGAGAACATGATAAATAAGGGATGATCAAAAGGTAATTGTTCGAACTGAATTTCAAGCCCACTCTCTTGGAATAGAAAATCGTTAAAATATACGGAGTTCGGGATATTGCTGATGTCAGGATTCTCTTCCGTATATGAGGTTACTATGACCTTTTCGATTGATGGTATTCCCTTTGCAATCTCAGCTGCATTGCCGAGGGAATTAAAGGCCTTAGCCTTATAAAAATATCCATCAACTGTGAATAATACCTTGGGTTCGATCTGATCAAGGCGATCTATGGCTGCACCTGAGCCGATGTCAGTGGCACAGGAAGCCCATGTAGCACCAATACTTGTAGCAGCGAGCATTGCGATAGCCGTCTCCATCATATTAGGCATGTAGGCAGCAACACGATCTCCTGGGGAAACTCCTATCTGCCGGAGTGATTTTGCAAGGCGCGCCACAGTGTCGTAAAGTTCTGCATAGCTCATTTTAGCTGATTTTTGGGTTTCACCTTTAAAAATAAAGGCTGTATGATCATCTCTGTGTCTTAGAAGGTTCTCAGCAAAATTTAGCATTGCACCTTTGAACCATTTAGTCCCTGGCATCTTTGTTAGATCATCTACTATTGAATCATAGGGCTTGGAGTATTTTATATCCGCAAAGTCCCAAAAAGATGACCAAAATTCAGGAATGTTTTCAATCGACCATTGATACAGGGGACGATATTCTGTAAAGTTAGTCCCATATTTCTTGTTGATAAATTGTATAAATTTGTACATATTGGAATTCTTGATCCTCTCCTCTGATGGTTTCCATAACAGCTTTGCCATATACTACCTCCTTTGAAAGATGTTTTTTAGTTTTACCGAAAAGCAAAAACGTGACACTATAGTTAAGAAATTATTTCCTTAACATGTTGATTTTTTAATCTTTTTCTTTTGTCTTGACTAAAAAACATAATTAGATTAAACGTAACAACCTATAAAATAAAAAATGTAAACAATCAAGAAAAGATTCATTTTTGGACGCAGATGAACGCAGATTATCAAGATTTTAAACATAAAGAATTAACTGAAAAGATTATTAATATCTTCTATAGAGTTTACAATAAACTGGGTTATGGTTTTCTTGAGAAGGTTTATGAGAATGCAATGATGATAGAATTGAAAAGAGAAGGTATTCTTACAGTTTCTCAATCTCCAATAAAGGTATTTTATGATGGTGAAGTTATAGGAGAATACTATGCCGATATACTGGTTGATAACAAGGTGATTGTAGAGATAAAGGCATCAAAACGATTGGTAGAAGAAAATGAAGCACAGTTATTAAACTATTTAAAAGCAACCGATATTGAAGTTGGACTTTTACTTAATTTTGGGCCTAAACCAGAGGTTAAACGTAAGGCATTTGATCATACAAGAAAATAGTTTTCTGCGAGTATCTGCGAAAATCTGCGTCCTAATTAATCGGAAGGAATTTTTTATTAATGGATGAATCAAGTGGAGTTATCAAAGAGATAAAGAAGAAGATTAAGGATTTACGGGAAAAGGGATTTAACCTTTATCCATCAGGCTTCAGAAGAGATATAACAGTAGAGGAAGTGGTACGCCGTTTTGGTAAGATGGATAATGATGAACTGAAGGAGATATCTGATACCTTTGCCTTGGCTGGCAGGATTATGTCTATTAGGGATTTTGGTAAGGCAGTTTTCATCCATATCAAAGATGGAACTGGGCAACTCCAGGCATACATACGGAAAGATAGAGTTGGAGAGGAGAATTTTAAGATCTTTTCATTTATAGATATTGGCGATCATGTGGGACTAAGCGGTCAGTTTTTTAGGACAAAGACAAATGAATTAACCATCTTGGCATCTTCAGTTGTTCTTCTCACAAAGGCCCAAAGTCCATTACCAGAAAAATATCACGGGTTAGTAGATATAGAAACCAGATATCGCCAAAGGTATCTCGACCTTATTGTTAATGATAATGTTAAGCACACCTTTATCCTGAGAAGTAAAATAATCCAGGCTATACGGGAATTTTTTGATAAACAAGGCTTTATAGAAGTTGAGACCCCTATGATGCAATCGATTCCAGGCGGTGCGACAGCTAAACCGTTTAAAACATATCATCAATCATTGGGCATAGATCTTTATTTGAGAGTAGCTCCGGAGCTTTATTTAAAAAGACTTGTGGTAGGAGGTTTGGAGAGGATCTATGAATTAAACAGAAATTTTCGAAATGAGGGGATTTCAACTAACCATAATCCGGAATTTACTATGCTCGAATTTTATGTTGCCTATGCAACATATGAAGATCTGATGGATTTAACAGAAAAACTTTTTCTATATCTCCTCACGAAGCTCTTTAACAAGTTGACTATTACCTATCAGGGCGATCGTATAGATTTTACTACCCCATGGCAGAGGATCTCACTCACTGATTCTCTGAGAGACATTGGTGGTATAGAAGAGCGTGCCCTTTTTGATAGCAAGACCTTAAGAGATGTTGCCAAATCAAAGGGTGTTGAGTTAGAGGAAAATGAAGAAGATGGAGGGGTATTAGCAAAACTTTTTGACCATATCGTTGAACCAAAATTAATCCAACCCACCTTTATAATCGACCATCCAATACAAGTCAGCCCACTTTCCAGGAGAAAGGATGATAATCCCACAATCGCGGAGAGATTTGAATTGTTCGTAGGTGGAAAAGAGATTGCAAATGCCTTCTCTGAGTTAAATGACCCAGATGATCAGCGGGAGCGATTTCTTAAACAGGCTCGTTTAAGGGATTCGGGAAATGATGAGGCTCTCTTTATGGATGAAGATTATATCAAGGCATTGGAATATGGGATGCCACCCACAGCAGGAGAGGGAATTGGAATAGATAGATTGGTTATGGTCCTAACAGATTCCCCTTCTATTAGGGATGTTATCCTCTTTCCTCAAATGAGGAAAAAGTAAAATAATGTCGGAATGTCTATAACTCATTGTTGAGAATTTTTAAAGGAAGCTGCTATATTCCATCCAAAATGGAATACTGGAATACTGGAGTACTGGAGTGTTGGGCAGTAGAAAAGGAAGAAATCATATTAATTGCTTTTCTTCCTCTAAACCCATTACTCCACCACTCCATTACTCTCCCGCAATCTTGCGGGAAGGAGCAAAGCGGAGCTAAATTCTATGTCTTTTGAAACATTCTTTTCTATCAGATATTTAAAGGCAAAGAGAAAGCAAGGGTTTATCTCTATTATAACTGGTATTTCCATTTTGGGAATAATGATAGGGGTCATGGCCCTGATTGTAGTGCTGGCAGTTATGAACGGTTTCAGGGAAGATTTACTGAAAAAGATACTCGGGGTAAACTCCCACGTACTCATCTTGAGTTATAAGGGGGGTATCAAAGATACAGAAGCTGTTATGGAGAAAGCTTTGGAGGTAGATGGTGTTTTTTCAGCAACACCATTTATTTATAGCCAGGTAATGATTAAACGAGCTGGTAGTATCTCAGGGGCTATTCTAAGGGGTCTGGACCCTACCACAGCAGGTAAGGTAATCAACATTGACTCGATGATAAAAGGAGGCTCCCTTAATGTTTTAAAGAAATCTAAGGCCGACCCCCGAGGAATCATTATCGGTAGTGAGTTATCAAAACAGATAGGAGCGCTGCCAGGAGATACCGTAACCCTGGTATCACCTATTGGTAAATTGACGCCATTGGGGAGAGTGGCCAATGAGGGTAGATTTGAGGTAAAAGCCCTTTTTGAGTCCGGCATGTATGAGTATGATAGTTCCCTTGTGTACCTCTCTGTAATTGATGCCCAGGATTTTCTCTCCCTTGGGAATGAGGTAACAGGGATCGAATTAAGGGTTAATGATATAAATAAAAGTGATAAAATAGGCGAAATCATTCAGGAAGAACTCGGCTATCCTTACTGGACCAAAGACTGGAAAATGATGAACAAAAGCCTATTTTCCGCCTTAAAACTTGAAAAGGTGACCATGTTTATTATTCTGACCATGATAATTCTCGTAGGTGCACTTAATATAATCAGTTCCTTAGTTATGATGGTTATGGAAAAGACTCGCGATATAGCGATACTTAGAACTATGGGGGCATCGTCAAAGAGCATCATGTCTATTTTTATCTTTCAGGGCCTATTTGTTGGTATTGTTGGTACCTTGCTGGGGCTCATGTCCGGGTCCTTTCTATGTTATATCCTGGCAAGATATAAGTTTATCAAGCTTCCTCCAGATATATATTATATAACTACCCTGCCTGTTAGAATAGAATGGGTAGATATTGTCTCAATCGTATTGGCTGCAATAATTATTTCTTTCATAGCCACTATTTACCCTTCCTGGCAGGCCTCTAAATTAAATCCTGTAGAGGCATTGAGATATGAATAGGAAAGAAACCCATGCTACAGATTGAAAATATCTATAAAAGTTTTGAAAATAATGGCCAGATAATCCAGGTGCTCAAAGGGATTAGCTTGCATGTATTACCGGGTGAGTCTTTCGGCATAATAGGTCCTTCTGGGGCGGGCAAGTCTACCTTGCTTAATATTATAGGAACATTAGAGCCGCCGTCTGAGGGTAATGTTTTTTTTAAAGACCTCGATGTCTATCAGATGGATGAGATGGGCCTCAATAAGATCAGAAACCGGGAAATAGGCTTTGTTTTTCAGCTTCATCATCTTCTGCCTGAATTTAATGCTGAGGAAAACACTATGATACCAGCCCTTATATCAGGTTACAGTAAGGCGAAATCCGCTGAAATGGCTTCAGCCATACTTTCCCAGGTGGGTTTAGAAGATAGATTAAAACACCGAGTTGGAGAGCTTTCTGGAGGCGAACAACAAAGGGTTGCAATTGCCAGGGCCTTGATTATGGGTCCTAAATTGCTTTTGGCAGATGAGCCTACAGGAAACCTTGATAAGGCGACAGGTGATGAGATAACAAAGCTGTTACTTTCCCTTAATAAAAACAGAGGCCTGGCCTTAATTATAGCTACTCATAATTTGGAACTGGCACATAAGATGTCGAAACAGTTGTACTTAGTTGATGGCAGGTTTGGATGATTCAAAAGACATTCTCTTATTTTGGCCGTGTATTACGGCCTTTTTCTGTTTTATTACTTCTCCTTCTTTTCTTGATACCTCCCGATGTAATGGCACTCTTACCAGAGAAGATAGCAGTTCTTCCTTTCAAGATTTATATGCTGAAGCCTATGGATCATCTTGTTTTAGGCCTCCAAGAGATACTAACAGCAAGATTGGCAAAGGAAGGATTTGACCTTATCAATCCCGCGACGATAAACAAGGGTGAATTATCAAAGGTAAAAGTATCAGAGTTAGATGTTGCAAGAAGGATGGGAAAAAAGAAAGGTGTTGATTGGTTAATAAAAGGGAGTCTTACTCAGATTGGAAAGAAGATCAGTCTCGATCTTGCAATCATTCCCATATCAACTGAAAAGAGACCTTTCTCTATTTTTGTCGTAGGGGACAGAATAGATAAATTAGATCAGGTAATGGAGAGGGTAGCAGCAACAGCAACAAACCGAATTAAAGGTGTTGTCCAGATAGATTCAATCTCTGTTCAAGGAAATAAGAGAATAGAAACAGATGCCATCCTTGCAGTCATTGAGAGCCAGAAAGGGGCAAAATATGACCAAGACACCCTCAATAAAGATCTTAGATCCATATATCAGATGGGTTTTTTCGAGGATGTCCAGATAGACACTGAGGAGAGTCCAGGAGGTAAATCGGTAGCCTTCAAGGTGAGTGAAAAGCCATCAATCGGAAAGATTACACTATTGGGGACAAAGAAGATTGATCAAAAGGATCTAGTGGAGGTTTTAGGTATTAAAAAATATTCTATTATTAACATGAAAGCTATCAAAGATAGCATAGAGAGGTTAAAAGATCATTACCATCAAAAAGGATATTATCATGTTGAGATAAAAGAAAGCCTTGAGGATCTTCCCAATAATGAAGTATCCCTCATTTATCAAATTAAAGAGGGCGATAAGGCCTATATAAGGGAAATTATTTTTGAAGGGAATGTTGCATTTGATGATGATGATCTGAAAGATCTTATGGAGACAAGCGAAAAAGGTTTTTTCTCTTTTCTTACTGAATCTGGACATCTGGATAAAAAAAAGCTGGAAGGTGATATATTCAAGATAAAATCATTTTACCAGAACAATGGCTATATAAAGGCAAGAGTGGGGGAACCAGATATTTCTTACAAAGAAGATGAGGGGCTTATAATCACTGTTACCATTAATGAAGGCCCTCAATATGCTATTGGTAAGGTGATGCTTGAGGGAGATCTCATCAAAGATGTTGATGAACTTTACCAAGCACTTAAAATAACAAAAGAGAAGGTGTACAATAGAGAAGTTATTAGGTCTGATACATTATCTTTAAGTAAGATTTATTCAGACGAAGGTTATGCCTTTATTGATGTTTCTCCTGATATCAAAGAGGATGATAAAGCCCATAAGGTTGATATTACGTATAAAATTGTTAAGGGAAAAAAGATTAGATTTGAGAGGATTATAATAACTGGAAATGATAAAACAAGGGATAAGGTTATTCGGCGGGAATTAAAAGTTATTGAGGGGGGATATTTTAGTGGGGAAAAGTTAAAGAGAAGTAGTCAGAATCTTCATCGCCTCGGTTTTTTTGAGGAGGTGGAGGTTAATACAAAAAAAGGAAGCAGTGATGAAGAGATGGTCCTTGATATACATGTCAAGGAGAGACCAACCGGTATGCTTTCCTTTGGTATTGGATATAGTTCAGCCGAACATACTATAGGGACACTTCAAATCTCACAGAACAACCTATTTGGCCGGGGGCAATCGCTATCAGCTAAGGCCTCCCTGAGCAACAAGGCTACTAGGTATACCTTAAGTTTTACTGAACCATGGCTTTTTGATAAGCCGTTATCAGCAGGTATTGATCTTTATGACTGGGAATATGAGTATGACGAATATATCAAAGACAGCACTGGTGGAAGGTTGAAACTTGGTTTTCCATTAGGACTTGATTTCACTAGGGGTTCAGTTATCTATACATATGATGATGCTGATATCTCAGATGTATTAGAAACAGCCTCTCAGATAATAAAGGATATGATAGGAAGAAATGTTACCAGTAGTCTGACCCTTGGGGTTTCCAGGGATAGCAGAGATAGACGCTTTAATGCAAGACAGGGCTCTGTTAACTCCTTTACTGTGGAATATGCAGGGGGCTTCCTGGGAGGAGATAACTATTTTACCAAATACATGGCCAGATCAGCCTGGTTTTTCCCTTTTTTCTTGGATTCAGCATTTTCTATCCAGGGAAGATGGGGCTGTATTGACCAGAGGCCGGGAGGCGAATTGCCCGTTTACGAAAAATTTCGATTAGGAGGAATGAATACGGTAAGGGGATTTCGGTATGGCACTATTTCCCCTATTGATCCGACTACTGGTGATCGGATAGGCGGAGAAAAAATGATGGTCTATAACATTGAGTTCCGTTTTCCTTTACAGAAGGAACAAGGAATAATGGGTGTTCTGTTTTTTGATGCTGGAAATGTCTTTACTGCGGATGAGGACTATGCCTTTGCTGGAATTAGGAGCGGTGCCGGTGCAGGTATAAGATGGTATTCACCAGTAGGGCCTCTAAGGTTGGAATGGGGAAAAAATCTTGATCCCAAGCCTGGAGAGGCAGAAAGCACATGGGAATTTACCATCGGAACACCATTTTAGTGCCTGTTGCATTTATTATGATCCCAACGTAGTTGACTAATATACGAGGAATAATGTAGTATTCAGCCTGAGTTTTTCGTTAACTTATTTTATAACGACCAGCCATTACATTAAAAAATGGAGTTAGTGATGAAAAAGAGTTTCTTTTTTTCTACTATTATTATTGTAATCCTTTTAACTTACAATGTAGTTTTAGCAGAGGATTTTTCCAGAGTTGGTTTAATTGACCTTCAAAAATGCCTTAAGGAATCTAAGGAAGGACAAAAGATTTTTCAGATTCTCAAGAAAAAGAAAGATGATCTCCAGAAGAGGCTTGATACAAGACAGAGAGAACTTTTGGAATTAAGGAAGGAATTAGATAAACAGGCTATGATGTTGAGTTTGGATGCACAGGAAGATAAAAAGAAGACTATTGAAAGGAAAACCAGAGAATTAGAATATCTTTACAAGGATTTAAACGAGGAGATGGCAAGGGCACAGGGAAAAGAAAAAAAGAGGATCTTTAAAGAATTAGAAAAGGTTATTGAAAAAATAGGCGCTGAAGGAAACTACGTCTTGATAATGGAAAAGCGGGCAGGGGGTGTTTTGTATTGTTCTGAATCAATCGATATTACTGACCAAGTTATCAAGGCCTACGACCAGGCAAATGAAGCAAATAAATAATAATCGTGGTAAGCGTTTCCAGGTTCAGAGTTCAGCCCTGCCCGACGGATGGCAGGCGGGGTTCAGGGTTGCCTTTTTCAATTCAGGACTCATTAATACATGGTTCAGACCTGCCCGCCCCGATTATATCGGGACAGGCGGGTTTCAGTTAACCCTGAACCCTGAACCTTCGAATCCATGAACGGTTAATAATAGGGTGAGTCGTTAAATAAAGGCATACAATCGTAAACGTATAATCCTGATCCAGTTTCCCTGACCTATAATTTTAATCGATTGATACGTGCACATAGCGCCTAAACAAGTAGTAGTTTGATTTTAGCACTTCGCACCTCCCGATCCCGGACCGGTCTCGGGGCGGGGAGGGTAGGCTGGCCTAGAGGCTTACTACCTTAATTGAGCACGTATTGACTTATCGATTTAGTAGATTGATTAAAAGCGACTAGCGCGATGGTGGATCTCAGTAAATATTAGGTACTGGTTAACATTGGAAGTAACCCTTAAGCATATAGCTGAATCAATATGTGGCACTGTAAAAGGTGATGATCAGGTTTTAATAAAGGGGATCAATTCCCTTGTTTTGGCCGAGAAAGGAGAGATATCCTTTTTTTCAGATCCACGATTAAAGGATCAGGTCAGGATAACAAAGGCATCTGCTATTATTGTTAAAGAAGTCATCAGTCTCTATCAAGGGCCACAATTGATAGTTGCTGATCCCTCTCTTGCCTATGCCAAAGTTGCAACCATATTTGCCCCTCCGATTCCTCGTTT
>Ga0209986_10005526_pt1 | contig 10469 bp, 9 predicted proteins | sample BlataG_FD_183168 | JGI IMG/M metagenome (GOLD analysis project Ga0209986, IMG submission 183168) | Deep subsurface microbial communities from Black Sea to uncover new lineages of life (NeLLi) - Black_00105 metaG (SPAdes) (version 2) | ecosystem: Environmental > Aquatic > Marine > Oceanic >...
TCTTAAAATAAGAGACGCTCAAATACCAGGATTGGACAAGATGACCCTCACTCTTGCTAATGCATTATTTATAAATATATTTAAGTTTCTTTTGACTTAAATAAACCAGGTCTCAAAATATATCATAAAGAACTATGGTAGTTCTGTCAAACAGGTAACGTTAAATTTTTCAAGCTGGAGATTACGCGATTTATCTAAAGGGAGTATTTATGTAGTGTGATTTCAGTGTCCGAATTGATCGATTTTTCAGTTCCCTTCAATGGTTTTCGATATCACCAGACACTATTTAATACATAAGGTTTGGTAAAAGAAGAATGATCTGAGGAAAAATCATTAAAATAATAACACCAGCAATTACTGCGAGCAGGAAAGGGAATATACCTTTGAAAATGGACTCTAGAGGTACCTCACCAATGACTCGTCTGGCCACACCAAAAACCACGTAAACATTAATCCCTACTGGTGGAGTGATAACACCCATCTCTGTTACCATCACAATAATGATGCCGAACCAAATTGGGTCGTAGCCAAGTGCCATGACAATATGAAAAAAATGGGGACGGTGAGGGTTACAAAGGCAAGTGCGTCCATGAAACAGCCGCCAACAAAATAAATGAGCACAATTATTGCCATGACAATATATGGTGGTAAGTCAAACCCGCCAACCCAGGTGGCGATATCAAAGGGAATCCTGGTAACAGCAAGGAATTTTCCAAAAACAACAGCTCCTCCCTATTAATAATCTAGATTTAAGAGCCGTATTGATAGCCCTTTGTCAATCAAAAATGTTTTCTTTTTTATAACCAGCCTCAAAGACCTTAAGGTCTATATCTTTGAATACACAAAAAGATTGACAGTACCATGAGCCGTTGGTAGGTATGTAGTAGAATATCACGGCAATGGGGCTGTGATGGGACTTTCAAACATTTTAAGAGGAGGTATTAACGATGAGACAGAATAGACTATTGATCGTGGCGGGGATTCTTTGCCTGGGATTAATAGTGGCTGTTTTACCCTTCCAGGGGGCCTATGCCGCACCAAAGGTGATAAAGTTAAAATTTGCCAATTTCTTCCCACCCCCAGCAAGACATTCAAAAATCTGTCAAGAATTCATCGCCGAAGTGGATAAGCGTACCAATGGTAGGGTGAAGATTCAGTACTTTGCTGGCGGCTCATTACTTAAAGCTCCCGGGATATACAAAGGGACAGTTGCGGGAATTACTGACATAGGCTTTGCTCATATTGAGTACACGCCGGGTCGCTTCCCCATTACCGGAGCTTGCGAACTGCCTCTGGCCTATCCTAGTGCCTGGGTATCTAATCAAGTTGCCAATGACTTCTACAATAATTTTAGGCCAAAGGAATGGGATGAGGTGCGCGTGCTCTGGATGCATTCCAGCAACCCGAATCTCATTATCTGTAAAAAGCCAGTCTACAAGCTGGAAGATCTAAAGGGACTGACAATAAGGGCCCCGGGGATTGTCGGTAATACGGTTGCCGCACTGGGGGCAACTCCGGCTCCCACGCCCATGATGGAAGTCTATGATGCGATGAGAAAAGGTGTTATTGATGGAGTGAATACGCCCTTTGAGACACTTAAGACGTTCCGGTTCGCTGAAGTCGTCGGTTATACCACGGCAAGCTGGCAAGTTGGCAACGTCTATACCTTTTATGTGGCGATGAACAAGAAAAGCTATGCGAAGTTGCCACCAGATATTAAAGAGATCTTCGATCAGCTTTGCGGAGAGTTTAAGGAGAGATTTGCCTTGATGTGGAATCTGATAGATGCCGAAGGAAAGGAGTTTGCCATAAAGAAGGGTGTAAAAATCATTGAGTTATCCCCAAAAGAGGTGGTCAGGTGGAAGAAGGCCACCGCATCCGTTGTCGAGGACTATGTAAAAGAGATGGTTGGTAAAGGGCATTCAGAGGCAGAGGTTAGAGGCTGGATCAAATTCCTGCGGGAGCGAATTGACTACTGGACGGCAAAGCAGATAGAGTTACGCATCAAGTCTCCAACTGGGCCTGCCGAGATGAGGCCCTGAACAGATTAGGCAGTGCATGAAGAAGCTGACCTGACCTGCCTTGGGGGCTTAAGCCTGACACGTTCCCATTTTACAAAAGCTTATACTGCTGTTGGGAAAGCCTCAAGGCAGGTGCGTGAAGAATAGTGGAGTAACGTGAAGTTTATGAAGGTGTTAGGCAGATTTGAAAAGTTTAATCGGTTATTAAGTGGCTGGTTTGAGTGGATAGGGCTTGCTGGGCTCCTTGTGGTGATGTTTATCACTTGCATCGATGTAATCGGAGCCAAGCTATTTCTCCGGCCCGTCTTTGGTGCCCTTGATATAGTGATGCTTTCCCAGTTAGTGGCAATCTCTTTCGCTACCGCCTTCGCGCTAATTCTTGGCAGACATATTCGGGTAGAGTTTTTTGTCACTAGGCTCCCAAGGCGTGCCCAAGCAGTTACTGACAGCATTATTTTTTTTCTTGGATTAGCCTTCTTCATTCTGATTATTTGGCGCCTTTGCGTATACGGTTATTCCCTTCAAACCGGAGGGGAGGTGAGCGCAACTGCCCGCATACCCCTTTATCCTTTCGCTTATGGCATTGCCCTTGCCAGTATTCCAGTCTGTTTGGTGTTTTTACTGGAGTTTCTTAACTCGCTGGCTAGGATGGTAAAAAGATGAGCCCAGTTACCGCAGGCATTGCCGGTATCGGGCTTCTCCTCCTACTCTTTCTCCTCAGAATGCCGGTTGCTTTTGCCATGGGTTTTGCTGGACTTGTTGGTTTTGCCTATTTAGCCGACCCGGGACCAGCCCTTAGCCTTCTCGCCCATGATATCTTCGAGCAATTCTCCTCTTACCCCTTAAGTGTTATCCCCATGTTTATCCTCATGGGTACCTTTGCCTTCGCTTCGGGAATTAGCCGAAGGCTTTACGATACAACCTATATATGGGTAGGGCAGCTACGTGGCGGCCTGACCATGGCCACTGTGCTTGCCTGTGCTGGTTTTGCTGCCATATGTGGGTCGACTGCGGCTACGGCAGCTACAATGGGTAAGATAGCGCTTCCGGAGATGAAGAAGCATAACTACGATGACACATTAGCCACTGGTACCGTTGCTGCCTCCGGCACCCTTGGCATTCTTATCCCACCAAGCACCATCCTCATTGTCTATGGGATATTGACCGAGGAATCCATAGGCAAGCTTTTCATCGCCGGGGTATTGCCGGGGCTGCTTCTTAGCCTATTTTTTGTGGCAACAGTGGTTTTTCTTTGCCTGCGCAATCCTGCTATCGGTCCCCCTGGAGTCCCAACCAGCTGGAAAGAGAAGCTGCGAGCGACTACGGGAATTATTGAGACCATTATTCTATTCGTTTTGGCCATCGGGGGGTTATTCCTCGGCTGGTTCAGCCCCACTCAGGCAGGAGCAATTGGAGCCGGTGGTGCTTTGCTCATTGGCTTGGCCCGACGACAGCTCAGTTGGCAGATATTTCTTGAGGCCGGCAAGGAGGGCTTGCGAACAGCTTGTATGGTTATATTCATTATCACAGGGGCTGTAATCTTTGGTCATTTCATGGCGGTATCTACGATACCCTTCGTCCTGGCTGAGTGGCTTGGGGGACTTCCCATACACCCGATGGCTGTCATGGTGGTCATCATCTTTATTTACTTTATAGGCGGCTTCTTCATGGATGCTATGGGCTTAATTGTGGTTACCATCCCCATCTTCTTTCCGGTAGTTATGAAGCTCGGCTTTGACCCGATCTGGTTTGGGGTGATAATTGTACTGGTAGCCGAGATGGGGGTAATCACGCCGCCGGTAGGGGTAAATGTATTTGTAATTAAGGGGATTGCTCCCGACGTACCCCTTGAGACTATCTTTAAGGGGATATTCCCCTTCCTTGCCGCACTGATTATTGTTACGGTAATATTAGTAGTTTTCCCGCAGATTGCTACCTTTTTGCCTAGCTTTGTCTCCTATTAAGAGTTTTTTGTCCTATCTCTTTTGCGATCTTCTCAAATGCCATGAAAACCGCTTGAGCGAAGTCGGGGTCATTGATATACGCATCTGACTCTATCAGTGGAATGCGGGTGTCAAGATATTTTTTGAGGGTCTTAAGCAGCGCTCTATCGGCTTTTGGATCCCAGAATGGCCTTCCTCTGCAGTCCAGTGTGGAAAGTCCCTTTTCAGGCCAAAGGACAACGACAGGACCCCGAGATTCATTTAATTTATTCGCTATTGTTTTGCCGAGCAGCCTATTATCTCGTACATTGGTTCGGATCAAGGTAGCTTGCGGATTATGGCTATGTATATTCCTGCGTCCATACTTAGGTGGAACCGTCTCAGGGCCAAGAAAATTGATAAAGTCTGCACTTCCCGGCACAACTACCTGAGGAATCCCGCGTTTTCCTGCTGCAGTAAGGCGGTCAGGGCCGGAAGAGGCCAGCCCTCCCATGAGATCGTTGGTGATTTCATTCACTCCAAGTTCGATAACACCAATCACCTTATTGGATTTCACGTATTCCTCCAGTGCCTCTCCCCCTGTGCCTATGGTATGAAACACCAAGACTTCGTATCCGTTCTTCTCTAACATCGCCTTTACCGCAAGCCCACAGCCAGTAACAGTCCCGTTCATGCTCATTATAACTAGAGGCTTATCCTCACTTTCAGGCACCTCTATCTCAACCATCCCTGATATAGCACCTGCCGCATTTGTTAATATGGTTCTGGTAAGACAGTTAATACCTGCCAGATCTGCAACAGGGGGCAAGATAAGAACATCTTTAGAACCAATGTAGGGGCGAGCCCCTGCCTGGGTTACCTTTGTTGAAACAAGCAGTTTGGGAAAGCCAAATGGTAGGGCCTTTAGGGTAAGGGAAACCATGGCAGAGCCCTGACCGCCTCCAATCGCGAGAAGACCCTGAATTTTTTTTGATTCTACAAGGGAAAGGACAATCTTTTTCAAACCAGCAGCCATTATCCTCTGAGCGAAGGCCTCGTCACCCTTTTCTTTCAGGGTATCAATGTCTGCTCCACCGGCACTTGCAATCTCACGGCGGGAGATATCTGCTTGTAGATCGGGTTTGCCCAGGATACCAGTATCTGCAATCATAACCCTGTGTCCCCTTGCTAGAATCAGGGATCTCAGGAAACCTATTTCCTCTCCCTTTGTATCCAGAGTCCCTATTAAGGCAATTGTTCTATCCATTTACGAACTCCAGATCCTCAGATAAGCCGAATCCGAGCTCAATAAATTGAGGCATAACTCCCTACACATCTTTAAACAGCTCGGACCATTTACTGAGTACTTTTTCCCTCAATTCAGGACTCGCCACGTTGACTGGTGGAAATTTATCCTTCCAATGGTACGGTTTGCAGGCGTTAATAAACACTTTTCCTGTGGTGAAATCCTTTTTTGCACGCTTTTCAGGATCAAGCATGGGGTCCAGGGGGCTGGTCAAAAAGCCCGGGACGATATTTATATATTTCTCTGGATCACATCTCGTGCACACAGCCCACAGTACCTCGTCAAGGTTCGAAGGATCTATATCTTCATCCACGGTGATAATATATCTGCCGGTGCAGGCGCCTCCCTGCAAAAAGGCCCCTGCCAGGGTGGCTATCTGTTTAGCATGCCCCAGATATCTCTGTTTAAGGGATATAACAGCAATGATCCGGTTTCCCGGGCCATGGACATACACCCCTTTAATGTCCATCATGCCCGCCTTTTCCAGCTCATTCCAGAGGAAGGTTGCCGTATGGATGGGTATGGGGAACCATGTATTGACCGGCGGCTTCACCGGAGGCTGTCCAAACAGAATCGGATCGTTACGATAGTACAGGGTCTTGATACAGACCACAGGCTCATTCCTGGTCCCGGAGGCATAATACCCTTGCCATTCCCCAAAGGGGCCTTCTTCTCGGCTATCCTCTTGTGGCGGGGGGGAGAATCCACAGGCCACAATTTCAGCCGTGGCCGGTATAGGGAGTTTAGTTTCGTCATCAATAATAACTTCCACCCCTTTGCCTTTAATATAACCTGCCATATCGTATTCAGATATGCCCCAGGGTAAAGCTATGGTCGACAGGGCGAAGAGAAGAGGGTCTTGCCCAAAACACATGGCCACAGGACAGGGTTTACCTATGGCCCAGTATTTTTCCCGCATTATTGTGGCGTGCTTGCCAGGTGAGGCATAAAAAGCCAACGTGGTTTTATCCTGTATCATAACCCGGTAAGTGCCGACGTTGACCCATCCTTGTTCAGGGTCCCGGGTAATGGTGATAACTCCGGTCCCAATGTAACGGCCCCCATCATGGGTATGCCATTTGGGGGTGGGGAACTTATAAATGTCAATGTCATCTCCCTTCAGGATGTTCTCCTTTATTGGGCCGTCTTTTACCTCCACTGGCGGGACCGGTTGAAATTTGTTCCACTTATCTTTCCAGTCCGCAACACATTCAAGATCGTTCATTTCTTCTGGAAAGCCGAAGGCTAATTTCTGGCCGACCCTGTGATGCATCAAATTGGTGGCCACGCGGAAGCCTTGGGGATAGCCTTCGATATTGTCAAAGAGCAAGGCAGGCCCTTGCCTCTCGGCCATCAATTCATTGATGGTCCCGATTTCAAGATCCCAATCGGCGTTATTGACCTCCCGAAATTTTCCTCTTTCTTTTAAGGCATCCAAGAAACCTCTCAAATCGTCAATCATGAAAAAGCCTCCTTTTATGAAGTTTCACATAATGACAATTAGATTTATATAAAACCCAATCATTTATAAAAACATTTCTTAATTATCACCTCCTCCCTATTAGTAATCTAGAGTTAAGAGCCGTATTGATAGCCCTTTGTCAACCAAAAAAATTTCCCCTAAAATCCTTCCCCTTTTTATAGCCAGCTTCAAAGACCTTAAGATTTATATCTTTCAATCTCTTTGGACTGATTTTATCAATGGTCGTCTTTATATCTTTATACCCAATCGGACCCTCAGCAAAGGCGGAAAAATAACCTAACAGTGCCAGATTTGAAGACCTTGGAGCGCCAAGTTCCTGGGCTATTGTCCCAGCAGGAATTGAGCGGTAAATAACTTCTCTTTTATCCAGAAATTCTTTTACCTCCTCTATCGGAAAATGCTTTGAATTTGTGTTGACATACATCCTCCCTCCTCTGGATAGAAAGGGAAGGTTCCGGTATCCCTCGTTTTCCTCTAGAGACAGCAGGAATTGAGCTGTCCCAGTCCTCACTAAAGAGCTTTCCACCTCTCCGAGCCTTAGGTGTGAAATCACCGATCCGCCCCGCTGGGCCATGCCATGGGTCTCAGCCACCATAACTGGGAAACCATGATGAAGGGAAGCCTGAGCAAGTACCCTCGTCATGAACAGGATTCCCTGTCCACCCAATCCGCTTAAAACAATATTAATGGTCTCCATCACAATTCCTCAAGCTTCAACAATAGCGCCTTTAGGACAAATCTGGAGGCATACTCCACAATCTACACATATTTCCCTGTTAATATTGACCCTTCCCAGTTCCTGGTCATGATAGAGGGCAGGACATTCAAAGCGATCAAGGCAAAAATTGCACTCCACGCAATCCTCCGTTATCGTTACCTTTTTCTTTTGAGGAATGGCCTCATCTGGGTAAGCAATAACACAGGGGTGTCTGGCGATGATTACTGCAATTCCACCTTTAGGATCCTTCACGTATTTAACTGCCTTCTTGAGCAAACTGGTAGTTTTTTTGATATCATAGGGATCAACTACTTCGATGAAATCAACACCACAGCCTGCTACGATCCTTTCAAGGGAAATAGCCTTTCCCTTGCTCCCATCCGCCCTTATTCCCAGGGCTGGAGTTGGTTGCATACCTGTCATGGCTGTTGTTAGGTTATCAAGTATTACAAGGATGAATCGCGCACCGTTATATACGGCATTCAATAGACCGACTGGGCCAGCGTGAAAAAAGGTTGAATCACCGATGGTGGCCACAATAGGCTGCTCTATCGCGTCCTGGGCAAAGGAATGATAAAAGCCGGCTGCTATAGTTATTGCAGCCCCCATATCCAGACAGGTATCCACAACACCCAGATTAAGGCCCAGTGTATAACAGCCGATGTCTGAGGTAAATATCGCCTTTGGCCTGGTCTTCCTTATGGCAAAAAATGCTGATCTCTCAGGGCATCCCGGACAGAGGGTCGGTCTTCGCACAGGCAGTTGGAGATCTTTTACCAATTGCACTGCTTCATGATCATCATCTGCCTGAAAAGGTTCTAAGTTCAGTTCCTCAAGGACATTGTTTATCAATTTGTGGATTACTTGGGGAACAAGCTCCCCTTCAGGTGGCACATGACCAGATAGGCGGCCCATAACCTTATCTTTGTCTCTTAGAAGGTACTCGATGAGGGTGTCTGTTTCTTCGATGACCATCACCTTCTCGCATGCTGACATGAACTCAGCAGCCAAACTTTCAGGAAAGGGATAAGGAGTACCGATCTTGAGCACAGGGATATCTGTCCGCTTTTCTTCCGACAGGAAATCTCGGATGACAGAGTAGGGTACGCCGCCTGCAATGATTCCAAGAGGGTATCTTTTTCCGGATTCAAGATTATGGAAGTTGTATTGAGAGAGATCCTCGAATCTCTTGCCAATTTTCTTCAGTTTTTTATTCAACTCTCCATGGAGTATAAGACGGAAACGGGGTGTGGCTGCCCACCTTTGGGGATTTTTCTCAAAAGAGGCCTTCTGATCATTTTTTTTAATTGGACCGAATGAGATATTTTGTCGCGCATGGCATACTCGGATAGCTGGCCTCAGGATCACCGGAATTCTGAATTCCTCTGAGATATCCATGGCAAGCCCAACCATCTCTCTTGCCTCCTGAGGATTGGAGGGGTCTAGAACAGGCACCTTAGCAAGCCTGGCCATAAATCGAGTATCTTGTTCTGTCTGGGAAGAATGAGGACCAGGATCATCACAAGAGATAATAACAAGCCCCCCTACTGTACCAAGATAAGCTGCACTCATCAAGGAGTCGGCTGCCACATTCAACCCCACCTGTTTCATGCAGCAGGCAGCCCTCTTTCCTGTAATAGAAGCAGCAAAGGCCGTATCTAATGCCACCTTTTCATTGGTTGACCATTCCACATATGTATCAAGTTTTTCTGATTTCACGAAACGGACGACTTCGGGCAGGATCTCTGAACTGGGAGTGCCAGGATACGAGGTAACTATCTGACAACCAGATTCAACTAAGCCTAGTGCAATAGCGCCATTTCCAAGCAAGATCTCTTCTCTAATCATCTTCCTTTTTCACCTTTTTTGCCTTTTCTATCAGGCCCACCAGGCTCTCAATCTTCGGCTTTGGGGGAGTAAATATTTGGTCCAGCTCCGCCTTGGAGTAATGTTCTTCCAGAAGCTTATTGATATCCATATACATCTGCCAGCAACCAACTATCCATCTGCATGGAAGCATGTTATTCTCGAAACGGCAGTATCTAAAATTGACCTCGCCGCCCACTCTGGGGCATCGAATCGTTTTGTCGTCGTGCTCCTCTATCAATCTGTTTACCTCCCATGGTAAAGGAGTGCACCCACAGGGTTAAATGGATAGTGCCTGTGAGTGCACTACCGAAGATCTAAGTCACCTGTCTCTCAACTTTTTAGGTGGCTCAGGTAAGCCTTAGGCTTAATTCGATACCTTGGGCAGTTCAGCCTGTGCCTTCTTTACCTCTTCCTCAGGATAGGCATAGTCTTTGAGTTTACCTGACAGATAGGCATCATAGGCAGAAAGGTCGAAGTGTCCATGACCACTGTGAGCTATTAATATTGTTTTTGCTTCCCCCGATTCTTTACACTTGAGTGCCTCATCGATAGCAACCTTGACATTGTGGCATGGCTCTGGACCGGTGATAATGCCCTCAGTGCGGGCAAACTTTATCCCTGCCTCAAACACGGCAGTCTGGTGCACGGCTACCGCTTCAACCAGGCCAAGGTTATAGAGGTGGCATATGATTGGTGCCATCCCATGATAGCGCAGGCCACCTGCATGAATTGGGGGCGGAATAAAGCCGTGGCCTAGGGTATGCATCTTGGCCATAGGTCCAAGACCGACTGCATCACCGAAATCATAGGCATATATTCCCCTGGTCACGCTCGGGCAGCTTTCAGGCTCAACGCAGATGACACGCAGGTCTGGCTTTTCCCCGCTGATTTTATCCCTGATCCAGGGCAGGAATTGCCCACCGTAGTTTGAGCCACCGCCAATGTTACCAACAATAATATCAGGGTAGGCATCTGCCATCTCCATCTGTTTCCTGCACTCTTCCCCCTGGATGGTCTGGTGAAGCAGGACATGGTTGAGCACACTGCCCAGAGAATAGTGCGTATCATCACGACTTACGCAATCCTCTACTGCCTCACTGATAGCAAGTCCCAGGCTTCCTGGGCAATCAGGCCATTTTTCCAGCATGTC
>Ga0209986_10005527_pt1 | contig 10468 bp, 14 predicted proteins | sample BlataG_FD_183168 | JGI IMG/M metagenome (GOLD analysis project Ga0209986, IMG submission 183168) | Deep subsurface microbial communities from Black Sea to uncover new lineages of life (NeLLi) - Black_00105 metaG (SPAdes) (version 2) | ecosystem: Environmental > Aquatic > Marine > Oceanic >...
CGTTCCGCCGCCCAACTTCGGGTACAAGCAGCACGAGCTTATGCAAGACCTAGCCGTCACTGTTGGTGCCACCTACTTCTCGGAGCGTACTGGCGACGACCTTTCTCTCATCTCCTTCGACGACCTAGGGTTTGCGGACCGCGTTGTGGTTAGCCGCAGCGAGACCATCATCGTTAAGGACGAGCGTGCCGATGGCGTCGAGACCCGCATCGCCGAGTTGCAGGAGGCGCATAAGCTGGCTAAGAAGAAAGGGGACAAAGAGTTCATCAACCAGCGCATCGCTGGCCTCGTCGGAGGTGTAGGAGTGATTGAGGTTGGGGGGTATACCGACCTAGAACAGAAGGAGTTATACGACAGGGTCGACGATGCTGTGTGCGCCGTTCGTGCTGCTATGCAAGACGGCGTCCTCCCGGGCGGGGGCGTCACCCTATACAACCTAAGTCGCTGGTTACTAGACCGTAAGGGCCCTGCGGCTCAAGTGTTGCGTGAAGCTTTGTGCGCCCCCATGGACCAGATAATGGCTAACGCGGGTGCGAGCTACGACTACACTATGTGCGACGACGGGTGGGGTTACGACGTAAAGACGGGCGAGTACGGCGACCTTATCGACATGGGCATCATCGACCCTACGCGCGTCACTAAGACTGCTTTGCAGAACGCTGTTAGCGTTGCCGTCACTATCTTGAGTACTCGGGCCATTATTACACTAGCGCGGGCATGAGACCAATAGGGAAATACATCGTCATCGACGCGGTCAAGGAGGAGACGACCACCAGCAGCGGGCTCCTCTTGAGTTCAGAAGACACCAACCAGATGCGCTATGGGCGTGGCATCGTTGTGGCTTCGGGCACTGAGGTGACCGATATCGGTGCTGGCGAGGAGTTGTACTACGACAAGCGTTCCAGCTACACCATGTTGATTGATGGTGTGGCGCGTACCATCATTTCGGAGCGCGATGTTGTCGTTGTGCTTCATTGATTTGCATCATCACCTTCCGGTACATCTTATCGGTAAATGAGCAATCTCTTTTGAAGACTGGGTTGTTCTGGTCATCGGTGGGGAACTCTTTGCCTTCTATGAGCGAGTATGCGTACCCTACCACGCGCTTGGCTTTGTAGGTGAGGTTATAGACCCCGAGTCTCGACTTCGACTCCACCGATACTTTCTCCACCCATCCATTTCGGCGGAGGCGCTCGAAGCGGTCTTTGTCCCATGAGAAGACTTTATCGAACTCCTTAAACTTCGCTTTGGTGAAGTATGGCTCGTCATAGAGGAATATGAGCATCTCTAGGTCGGGCTGGGTAACGCCGTATTTGGCGTTGATGAAGTAGCGGACTACGCGCCAGTACTTTAAATAGTTCATTGTAATTTGCTGGCACAAGATATCTGATATGGCTAAGAAGATGAAGAAGCGCGACTTCCCGTCGAACAAGAAGCGAGCTCAAATGACAAAGGCTGCTCAAAAAATCAATCTTGCTCAACGGCTGCAAGCGTATGGTGATAACGAATTCCGTACTAACGCGGAGATTGGTCGTGCCGCAGCAGACATGGGCACCGCAGGTTTGGTCCCCAACAAGGCTGGACAAAAGATGCAGGCCAATAAGAAGCTCAAGATGCCGCAGATGGGTCGTGACATTCCACTCCCACCCACTAAGTGACCCGCAAAGAGTTCTCATACAGGATGGTGTGCCTCGGAATGGTCGGGGCTGCTATCTGTATATTGATTGCTAAGTATGGCTGGACGCACTAAGAAGAGTAACAAGATTTGCCCTGCTGGTATCGCTTGGGCTAAACGGACGTTTGACCGTTACCCTAGCGCGTATGCCAATATGGCTGCGAGCAAGTATTGTAAGGACCCTAACTACGCAAAGAAGTGATGGCAAGAGATTACCGAAAAGCTCAGAGGGAGCGCGACAAAAAGAAGCGGTCTCGAATTTCAAAAGGAACCAAGTCTTCCAAAACAGTTCCTTCAACCAAGCCCAGCGGCACGGCCTCCGGGACTAAGTCTTCTCGTCAAAAAACTTACTTGGAAAAAACTAACTCGAGGGCCGCTCTTGTTGGCCGCTCGCCATTCATATACGGCGTTGGCCCGAACAATCAGGGTGTCGTACAGAAAAAAGACCATTACATAGGTTATAAAGGAGTTGCGGTCGCTCATGGTCCTAAGAACATCAAGCCGCTGAAGCCAAAGCCAGCGTCGCCTATTAAAGGCCGCGATATCCCACTTCCCAAAACAAAATTCTGATGCCAAGTAAAGTATATGGCAAGCCGTGTACGGCTAAGGTGAAGGCTAAGACTATGAAGCCCAAGAAGCCCAAGAAATAATGGCTAAGAAGAAGATGACCCGTCGTGACCGGCGGCAGACAAAGCGTGCCGATAGGGAGCGTGCTGTTTCTGGCATGACTCGCCCATACGCTGAGACCTCTGGGCCTATGGGTCGGTCTCACAGAGTTTCAACGTCTGCTGATAAGGTTCCTATTAAACTTGGCGCCGCCAAGGGTCGTGACATTCCTCTCCCACCCAGCAAGTAATGGGCGAGCTCAAGAAGTGGCGTGACGAGAAGTGGGTGCGCATCGGTTTGGATGGCAGCATCAAGGGCGAGTGCGGCACCAGCAAGAACAAGAAGAACCCGGACAGGTGTTTGCCCCTGTCTAAGGCAAAGAGCATGAGCAAGGCCGAGCGTGCTGCTACGGCTCAGAAGAAGAAAAAAGAGCGCAAGCAGTTTGTCCCTAACACCCCTGCTGCAAGAGTTAAACGTAAATAATTATTTTTGAGTATGAGTAAGCAAAAACAAATGTTGGAATGGGTCAAGGCCCGCCGTGAGGCAATCAAGAACAAGACTGTCATCCCTCCTCGTCCAAAACGTGAGTCTAAGTAAAGTCCTCCGGTTTCTTTCACGGCGCATTCCGCGTACGGTATTTAAAGTCTTGGTTCGCAAGGTTATAAAAAGGATGAAGCGCAATGCCAGACAGAAATAAAAGACGAGATAATGCCAATTCCCGCAGGAACAAAATTTCACGGCGTCGCCCCGAGCGTTGACACCCTCGACCGGGGCAGTGCTACCGTGGGCCTTTTGCGCGAGGCGTATACTATCGAGCAGTTGTGCGAGGCTACCATGACTCTTATGGAGCCGTATTTCCAGACGGCTACTCCGGGCGGCAGCGATACGTATACTGCTGATAACAATATCGTTGACTTCACGTGGGTTGGCGGTTCGGGCACGTACGATTTCGTTTTGCCTTCGGCTGCTGCTATCCCTTACCGTGCTATACGCTTCGTCAACGACAGCACCGTTGCTGCCAACGACAAGGTCCACATCGTTCCTCCTGCTGGCGAGACTATCGACGGCGGGGCGTTCTATGAGATTAACAAGCCGTATAACGGATGTATGGTCTGGTCCGACGGCACGGAGTGGATTGTCATCCAAGCTAAGAGTACGTGATGGCGGAAAAAAGTAAGATGAAGTGCAACTCGCCTACGCGGTCGGACCGTGCGGGCAAGAAGATGATGGTCAAGGCATGCTCTGGCGGCAAGGAGAAGCTCATCCATTTCGGAGCCAAGGGCTACGGCCACAACTATAGTGCTGCGGCGCGTAAGAGCTTCAAGGCGCGACACAAGTGTGACACGGCTAACGACAAGCTTACGGCCCGGTACTGGGCCTGCAAGAAGTTGTGGGCTGGCAGCGGCGGCAGCAAGAAGTCCAGTCCTAAGGGTCGGAAGGGAAAGTATTAACTTAGGGGCATGAAAGGTTTAGGCGACGCAGTAGAGAAGGTGACCAAGGCCACCGGAGTTAAGTACGTGGTAGACAAGGTGTCTCAGGCCACGGGCAAGGATTGCGGTTGCGGTCGCCGCAAGGATTCATTGAACCGTCAATTCCCATTTAGTAAGTAATGGCATATCAGAAGTTACAGGTCGAGCGTGCGCTCGAGGTCATCAACAGCAACAGCATCAACATCCCGAATGTTGCTGGGCCTTCGGTTAGCGGCACCACCGATGGTGTTACGGCAAACAAGCTTGTTGACAGCACGGCTTCGTTCACCAGCAACCTACTTGGGTACATCGTGTACAACACTACCGACAGCACTGTGGCTACGGTTACGGCTGTTGACGACGCAAACACGCTTAGTCTCAGCGCGGACATTATGGTTAGCGGCGAGGCGTACACGCTCTACGCCGACGACAATCAAGGTTGTGTGCTTTACGTGGGCAATACGGGCAACGTACGTGTTTTGACTGCTGGCAACGACGATGTTACGTTTGTGGGTATCCCTGCCGGCGCTTTCGTTCCTGTTCAGGTCAAGCGTGTTTTCGTTACGAATACTACGACCACGGATATTGTAGCCCTTTGGTGATATGCCAATTCAGATAGGCATATGCAATGCGATTGGAGCGGGCGGCAATTTAGCAGGCGGTGGCCCCCCGCCCGTAAATACTTTCTATCTTCTGCTTGAAGACTCGAGCAGAATATTGTTGGAGGACGGAGTTTCCTTCCTGTTGACACAAGCGGCACCATAATGGCAGACCAGAAAATTTCACAACTACCGGCGCTTACTAGCGCAGCGGACATTGACGTTATACCTATCGTAGATGTCTCTGGTAACGAGACCAAAAAGATTGAGGTTCAAAACCTAATCCCGACTGTCCCTACCTCAAGCACTATTACAGTTAGTGGGATAACCTCTCCCGGTGAGTATGAAACCGGGTCGGACATTCTTGTTTGGTTTGGGGGTTCGGTCACTGCTGGAGAATGTTACGCTGCCGACCCAGTCACTGGATGGACCGCTACCGACGCCACCAGTGTAGGTAATGTTAGCACCGGGATTTTGGGTATTGCCCCTGTCAGTGGAAATGCTGTTGACGGAATGATAATTCGCGGTATTGTGCGTTTATCTGTTGACCCCGGCGGTAGTGTCGGAGACGTTGTTTATTTGAGTACTACCCCCGGGCAGTTAACCACTACTCCTGTTGCTTCTCCCAATAATGTATCTCGCGTTGTGGGATACAAGATAATGACCAACACAGTGTTTTTTGACCCATCCAAAGATTGGATTGAAATCAGCTAATCATGGCTAGTATATCAGGACAGAGTACAGCTAATATCAATCAGGTCGACGGGTTCTTCACCACTCAGGGAGGGGGGACTTCTCCTGAGCCGATTATCAATTCAAGCGGGGTTCAGATAGCCGCAAACGGCACTTTTCCTTACAACACAAATATTTCGCTTGAGTTTAACAGGAGCGCAGTCGCTCCTTATAATTTTGTTTCTATAGCCGGGTCTGCCTCCTTCAATCAGATTTTTGCTGTGAGAGATGACGGTACTCTTTGGGCGTACGTTCTTGCTACTGCTTGGATTTCCCAGATGAACCTACCCCAAGGACAATGGACTCAATACGGAACTGACACGGACTGGGAGCAGGTTGATTCGGCCACCAACGGATGGGGGTTCATTAAAGGGGGTGAGTATTGGTATGTGGGGTATGGTCTTTTTGGTCTTCGCGGAGACGGCAGCACAACCACTATTGGCGCCCCGCAAATGATGAACAATACTTTTACTTGGACCAAACTGAGTATGGGGTCACAGACTCTAGCTCTTGTGAATAGTGCTGGGGAGGTGTACACCACCGGGTCCAATAATAGTTATGGCACCGGTCTGGGCGTGAACTCTGGAACTACGACGACACTAACTAGGGAGTCTGCCAGTCTTACCGGGGTGACTGACATATCTTGCGGGTATCAGACTTTAAGGATTGTTACAGGGGGTAATGTCTACTCCACCGGTAGTAACAACTACTTAAGTAGCGGACCATTAGCTGTAGGCCCTACTATCAACGGTCCTATCTTAGGGTACAACGGAGGGGATATTGTTAAGGTTTTTGCTGGCCGAGACCACACGGTGGCAATCACTAACACCGGTGAGGTTCGTCATGCCGGAGTAGGATTCGGCAAACGCCTTGATAACATAACCACGAATCTTACGGGATACTCGGGTCAAGCGAATGAGCAATTCACGTTGCTTACTGGTGCGGGAAGCGGATGGACTGATTACGCAACCAGTAATACACAGTCTGCAAATTTCATAACTCAACTTGCGATTAAAAACGGAGAGGTTTACGGCAGTTTTGACAATCAGACCAACGTGTGGGGCAACACCGCTTCAAATGTTTATCAGCGGGTTGGAGCGCTTAATACTGCTACTAAAGTATCGGTGGACCTTAACAGTTTTGTTCTAGTCAACTTTTCGATAGTATCATCATGATAGTAGAAGTAACTCCAGATACAGATTTCGAAACGGGTTGGGTAGACTCTCAGGTTCCGAACATGTGGTTCAATTACGACCAAGCTTCTATTGAAGATTGCGATTACAGCGACGGAAAGTACTGGGCCACCTACCAACCCCTTGTTACAACTGAAGAAAAGACTTTTACATATCTTTCTCCTTCAGGACTCACCACATTTACTATCCCTCCGGGGACGTACGGAATAATTCCATCATAATGCCAATACCTCCCGGTACAAAATTTCACGGCGTAGCGCCCGGAGTTGAAACTGAAAACAAAGGTTCTTCAACTCGCAATGCAGAGCGTGATGTTTACACTATTGAAGAGTTCGGCGGCGGTGGCGGCGGCGTGTTCGACACTGACATCCTATACAACCTTACCAACGGACATACGTTTGGTCGTCTTTCTGGCAATGGGACCTATCCAGTGGGGGAGTCAGGAATTACAGTTACTGATTTCATTCGCGACGTTCTGATTATGCAGAGCGCGACATTTAGCGCCACTCCAATCCCTGCTTGGCAGTATAACCTGACAACAATTGACATCAATGTTGTCTGGCAATACAGTGGCGGCGACAATGCAACTTTGGTTCGCCGAGTTAATGACGGTGCTATTGAGGAATTGCAGACGGGCATCCCTCCGGGCAGCGGGTCCTTTTTGGATAACACGCTACCTACATTTCCTGAGTTTGTCATCAACTATGTTTACTACTACTTAAACGTTTTTGACGCTGATGGGAATCAGCTTTTGCAGGATGTAGCTATTGCTACTCAACAGGCGTATATCGTTCCTGCCGTTACCACCACGGTTACGGCAGACAACAACGGTCGTTCTCCGGACGAGACAGGTCTCATCCGTGAGTGGGGTAATGACGCGAGTTCTATCGAGGGTGTCGGAACTAAGATTTCTACTTATGTACCGATGACAGAGCTTCGTGTGTATCGAGGCACCACTGAGCTCTCTTCGCTCACTATTGTAGGCGACCCTAGTAGCGAGAGCATCACCATTTCTGGAGACAACCCGGGTAGTCCTACTACTGACTTTGTTTACGCCACCGAAGTTTCTGACACCCAGAGCGACTTCGACGGATTGCAATTTGCTAACAAGAGCACCGACCAGACGGTATCTATGCGTCCACCTATGTTGTTTGTTGGCACCCCCGATACTGGTTCTAGCCCCAGTATTGCTCAGGATATTTACGATTCTTACAGCACAGCTACAGACGGGTACTTCAGGTTGTTTGATGGAGAGTTTGCTAATACGTTCTCTACCACTTCAAGCATGCAGAACTTCAGCAATTACGCTTGGATTCTTTACGACAGTTCTCTTGGTGACGCAGAGCTTCGCCAAGGAGGTCCCACAGGCCCCATTGTAAACTTTGATAATTACGGAGTACACAGTATTGTAAATGATTTTGGAGTGACTGTTTCTGTTCGACTTCTTCGCTCTCCGTTTACGGGGCCGTTCTCTACGGGCACAAACTTCTATATCTCATCTAATGGCTGAATTTCCAGACCTACTTATCAACCCGAATCCGAACGCGCCTACTCTAGACGCTTCGGGCAACCAAGTCCGTGGAATCAATATTTTTGAGACTACGGCTGAGCGGGATGCGTTAAACATCACGGTTCGTATACCCGGCGCATTGGCGGTCATCAAGGGGTCTGATGAGCTTTACCAGTACACTGCTAATACCGTCGATGATGCAGCTTGGCAGAACGCAAGCAACTGGTTGGGTATTGGTTCTGCTGGTGGTGCTGGCGTACAGAACCTAAACAACCTTAATGGTAACCTCACTCTCGTCGGTGCCGGTTCGGTCACCATCACTGACGACGGCAACAGCACGATTACTATTGACTCTACGGGCGGCGGCGGCGGGGTTACTGATGTTGACGGAGAGACGGGGAGCATCAACCTTACTGCCGGCGACGGTATTGACATTGATGTTGTCACGGGAACTGGAGAGATTGAAATCTCCGCCCCCGCATCAAGTTTTGTTGGACTTACCGATACACCCGCAGCATATACTAACGCGTATGACAGGCCCGTATCAGTAACCGATGTAGAAAGCGGGTTACAGTTTTCGGACTATGTATACACCAGCATTGCTGGAGATACTGTAGCATTTAGAACAAGAAGGGACGAAAGCTTTTCAACCGCAGGCGTCGCTGAGGGCCTTATGGTTAAGCCCGACTATGTGCTTGGAGCGCCCGCTATTACTAGTCAACTTGCTCATTTCTGGAACGGAAGTGGGTGGAGTCAGATGGATAATACGTCAGCATCTACTTGTACAGGCATGGCGGCTATGGGAATAACAGCATCAGGTCAACCCCTCGCTCGAGCTTTAAGTCAAGGGTTTATAAAGCTGGCCAGTAATCCTACAGGAGCTACTGCCGGAGGTTTGCTGTACTTCGGTACCTCCGGAACCTTAACAGGGACTGCTCCAACAGGTATCGGAGAGGTTGTTCGAGTGGCTGGTCACGCGATGGATACTAACGGCTTTATTTACTTCAACCCCAGCGACACCATTACCATCAATGGCTCTGGCGGCGGTGGGGTTAGCTCCCTTGAGAACCTTACTGGCGCCCTTAATCTCACTGCTGGATACGGCGCGACTATCACAGATAACGGCAGTGACACCATTACCATCGGCACCGACCTTTATGGGCTTTTCGGCTACGACTGGGAGGTTTTGGTTGCCCAAAGTCCACCTTTTACGACGGTAGGAACTTATGAAGGGTCGGCTGTATATATGCAGCCCACCGGTTCTGTCAATAGGGTTGCCGGTCAAGTTCAGGTTTTCAGCTCTGGTACATGGTCTGTAAGTAGCGCCTCCAGTGTAGCTGGTGCTACAGGTCTTTTGAGTATAGGTACCAACGTAGGTGTTAGTAGGGTCGTGAACGGGCTTGTGTATATGGGCGCCGGTGCGGCACCGGGTTCACCCGGGGATGTTTTGTATTTGAGCATATCGAGTGGCTTGCTTACGGCTACAGCCCCTACAGGCAGCGGAGAGATAGTCCGGGTTGTAGGCTACAACGTTGACGGAGACCGTATCTACTTCAATCCGAGTGTGGACTGGATTGTCCTTGCGTAATGGCTCTTGTTCGTCAATCTTCTGGTGCTCCGACCGTCAGGGCAAGTAGTATTTCTGGGGCTACTACGACTCCACATCAATATAAAAGCGGTGTAGAGATACAGTGGCTTGACCTTGAGTTCGACCCCTCTATAGACGCGAACTTCAACAACGGCCCCGGAGGAATGTATTTTTCTGTAGTAAGGGACACTACGGGAGCTGTTTATCAAGACATCTATACTCTCCCCACAGCAAACGACGTGGGCAGGACGCTTGATTGGGAAAGCGCATCCGGACCCGTAGGAAACCCGACAATAATAACAGTAGCATCCCCATCAGTAAACCCGTTCGACCCCGCTACAACTTCTGTTCGGATGCGAATTTTAGGCTCGCGTCTTGTTTCTTACATAAGTGCATATTTTGGAGGCAGAAAGTTTACAGACGTACACAACTGGAAAGCGCAGTATAGTGGGTTTGATAATTTTTTTTACGAATCTCCGATGTCTAATTGGTCGGCTAACGATGAGCCGAACTGGGAGGAGTGGTACGCGACCTCGTCCAGAGCCCAAAATCTATTTGGTCGTTGGGAGCTCATGAATTCCCCCAAGCTTCTTAACTGGTCTCCAGACGTAGGAAACTATGATGGATGGTTCAGTAGGACTGATAGTCTTACTCAACCTATTGATGCGGCTTGGAACTTGCAGCCTCTATCAGGAGAGCTAGACTATAGCAGCCTTTTTTCATCTTCTAATTCTATTTTAGTCTGGGATTCGGGAGCCTGTCCAACTAGGGCGGAGGCGATGTATCGTAATTCCAGCATTACTGACGCGCAGGTATCAGCACAAATCCTGTACTGGAATGGGTTGTCGACCATAAATTCAGGTGTTAATGCTTCCCAATGTTTTAACATTACTGTACCCACACCAAGGACCATGAGCATAGCAAGCTACAACGCTGCTTACAATGCTTACTTGAACTTGCAGAACACTTACGGCTGGAATTGGGGCGGAACTATCAATTGGGTTTGATAAAATGCAGCTTCAGTACATTTACATAGGCGGGGGTCACAATTCCTACAAGGTGGTGTTTGAGGCTCCTGATTATGAAAGGAACGCAT
>Ga0209986_10005530_pt1 | contig 10461 bp, 18 predicted proteins | sample BlataG_FD_183168 | JGI IMG/M metagenome (GOLD analysis project Ga0209986, IMG submission 183168) | Deep subsurface microbial communities from Black Sea to uncover new lineages of life (NeLLi) - Black_00105 metaG (SPAdes) (version 2) | ecosystem: Environmental > Aquatic > Marine > Oceanic >...
TGATGATACATATGCGGGCACAATTCTCTATTGAAATAGATTTACAATATATCCGACAAATAAAATTTCTATATTTTTTCTTTATTTTCAATACTATCCTTATATATAATCCAATTATATTTTCGATATGGATTACATATTTATAGTAAACCAGATTTCATATCAAATAAATATATCGTTCTATATATTGTTTTTATAAATCCATATATCTCCTTACCTAAAATAGAATATCATATCAAGTCGGTTTTTGTGTTGACAAAAGTAAAACGTTTGTGATATTATTAGGGGGTAGGGTAGTGGTACTTTTGATAAAATGTTCGACAATTTTTGGTTAAACGATACCACTCGTAAATTGAAAAAACAGAGGCTAATCGGAAAGGAGCTTACGAAATGGCAAAGCTAACGCCAGCACAATTTCAAGAGAAACACGCTCGCAGACTTAAAGCGTCTGTTGAGGACGTGCGACAGGGTATCGACCGTGTAACGGAGTCTCCCACAGAAAAGGCGGCGGCAAAGCAAGATAAAATGCTTACAAACCTTACCGCCGCTGTTAATAACGGTAAGTGGGCGGCGGGACTCAAGAGAGTAACCCTTGAACAATGGAAAAAGCAAACCAGAGACGTTGGTGTGAACCGTATCGCCGCTGGTATTGACGCCGCAAAGGACAAGGTGGTTGCTTTTGCCGAGGATTTGTTACCGCATATCGACAGGGGACAAGCGAAACTCGCTGGTATGCCGGACACGACCCTTGACGACAATATCAACCGTATGACGACTTTTGTTCGCCATATGGCCGAAATGAAACGGTCGTAATACTTTCGATTGTTACCTTGTGTGTTGTTATGGCACAGGGTATAAAATAGCCACAGACACAATTTATTAAGGAGTTTGTGTTATGCTACGTCAAGCTGATTGTATAAAACGAGCGTTGAACACCGCAGGTTTGACGCTACAAGCGGACGCCGGAGAGTCATTTCTGGTAAAAGCTATCTACGTGGGACAGTGCACGACAGACGCCTATCTTGCGGCTAAGATTGACAACGTATCTGTCGCTTATTATCAGGTTAAGGGAAAATCTGGTAACAAACTGTCCGGCACTCGTTTGAGTTATCTCGGTATTAACCTTATGGACTTACTCGTTAAACGAGGACTACCGTTTGCGTTACCTATTGCCGAGGGACAAAAATTAACGATACCCTCTCTTGACGGTATCGGGACGATACAAGTCGTGTACGATACGTATGACGCCGGAGACATCCGAGCGGATATGCCTAACGGGACGGAGTGTAAGTCGTTTGGATTTATACAACACTTGAGAGAAACGACCGTTATCGCAGCGTCCGGCGATATGCTACTGGACAAGTCCAACACTCCGGCTGAATTTCCCGATTTTCCGGCTGGAAAAGCCGTACCGAGTAAAATGAAAATCATTTTACACGGTATTGAGGGTTGTCCGTTTGCCGACTTTACGTCAAGTAGTAACGGGTTTTACACCACGTACTTAAAGCTCATACGTGAACGGACGGTTTTACTTGACGAGGATAGACTCGGTATCCCGTTTTTGGGTTATGCAAGTGCGACAGGTGCTCAAAGTTATGCGAAAGCGGAAACCATTGTAGGTTTTTGCGGTGAACACGCCACACCGAGCGGAGATTACAAGTTAGCTCCGCCGCTCTTTTTCGACCCGCCGTTGGAGTTTGTATCGGGAGAGGAGCTTAACGTTTACCTGTCGTTGATAAAAGTCGGGACGCATACTTTAGCGGCTAATACACCAGAGGTAAACTTAATCCTCGAAGTCGTAAAAGAATAACCAATACGTTGTCGGTAGTGAAAAAAACATACTAATTAACATCGGTTACGGAGAATTACTATGTTAAAATATATCAAGAAAAAAGTAACACCTACGGACGGTGAGGAGACGCTCGTTAATATCTTAGCGGGTATGGCGGGTAAAAACCGCAAGATTGTTACGATTTATACCGCTCCTCTAATCAAAATATATCTACGGGTATATCGAGACGCCGAACAAATAGTGGACGCCGATAGTCTGATTTGTACGAGCGGACATCCGTTGTTACCTATGGATTTACCTCTTGCGGACGGTCAACAGTGTGAGGTAGGTTTTTACAATGACGGAACGGTTGAAACAGCGAAATATATCACAATCGGCTATACCGAAGCCGAGTAACATCGAGTAACGCAAAGTAACACGCTGATTAACACTGAAAGAGGTAAGTTATGAGTACGATTAACAAACCGATGGACGTGTCCGAGCTTAATATACAACCGCCGTTAAAAGGTAAAACTCGGTTGTCGGACGATATGCAACAAACGTTAGCTCTGCTAACCGCTTACGGAGCGGACAAAAGACGTCCGTTGCGTTGTTCGGAGTCCGGCGTCTTAAACATAACCGACCCTCGGATTAAAGACATCGAACATTATACAGGTGTCGGAGCTAACGACACACAAACGGGAGACGATTTACCTTGCACAACGGTTATGGTTATGGGACATCCAGACAACACGGGTAAGGTTTGGGTACGTCCCAACAAGACCGCTACTGTTGACAATTCGTGGCCGTTAGCGGCGGGAGAGGTTGTTGGTTTTACACTTGACAACCTTAGTCAATTACATATGCTTTTCGCTGTTGACGGTGAAAAGGTTATTGTCGCTTATACGAGGTAGCACTATGTTTGCCACAGGTAAGGCTGGACATAAACTTATTAGTCGTGGTGATTTCGATAGCATAGATTTTAACGAAACCGATTTTACTTTTGATAATACGTGGCGTGCTTTAGATTTATCCGGTATTGTACCAAGTAATGCTAAGTTTGTTTTAATGTTTTTAGTACATCAGAGCGGAACAGAAGGAGCGGCTTTTAAGTTAGCAGGTAGCGGTATTAGTAATTATGAAAATATATTTTACTTAGAGTCCCGGCCAATACAGACAGACCACCACGCAGAATGTATATTAAATATAGACTCTACTGGTGTTATACAATACAAAGGAGAAGCCCAAACTAACCCTATAATAGCCTTAAGTGTTTTAGGCTGGTTTGTTTAACAAAAGGAGATAAAATGAACACACTAACAAAAATATGGAGTATTATTGAGAAAAATCGCTGGACTACAATTATACCCGTTGTCGGGATTATATTGTGGATTGTAGTTAGTGTATCTTGTACCCCTACAACCGAAAGTCCTATCGGGAGCGGTGTTAAAGTAAACGCCGCAGAATTGGAGCGGGATTACGAAACGTGGAAAATCAGTATCGAACAAACCGCTAAAAGGTTTGAGTTTGCCGCCGCTGATATTGAAAAACAGCGGGAACAATGGAGTAAAATTACAAACGTTTTAATGCAAGTAGCAAGCGGCGGAGTAACGAGTCATACAGGATTGTTAAACGTTGTATTGGCAAGCGGGTTACTCGGTGTTGGTGCGGACAATGTTCGTAAAAACGGCGTAATCGGTGGATTGAAACGAAACAAGAAACCTACAAAAACGTAAAAGGAGAACTATGGAAACCGAAACAAACCCCCAAATAGTAAAACAAGTGTGCACAATACAGATAGCGTTTCCAGTCGAAACAGATGAACAAGCTATCACGTACAAAAAGAAAATCACCGAGGTACTTGCTGATATATCACAAGCACGTATCGAATTTAGTCTTATGAGCTTACCACCCAGAAATAACCCTAATGCCCGAACCACTAACAACATATAATACTGATGTATGGATTGCGTATAATTCTTTATCCTCGGCTATGAATAATTGGCGTAATATCTTTTACGCTTTAGGTGATAATATAGCCGCACAGAATTGGGCACAATGCGAGGTTTTATGCGACCAATTAGGCGATGATTTTAGCACGTATGTACGAGCTAAACTTTGTGATAGTGGTGGTGTTAAGGGTAAAACATACCAGAGTTTAGATTGGATTGACGATAATTGGACTGATGTATCCGACCCCTACGAATTAACTATGAGTAAAATCTTAGACGCTTTGTGGGACGCCAAGCCCCATCAGTGTCTTTTATTTATACCTATGATAGACGCTATGAGGGGTTCAATTATGGAAAAAACCGTAACCCTTGATTATATGGCAAGAGCTTTAAGGCATTTTCAAGAATGAGTCTAAAATCTCCTATAACCTACGCCGAATTTTACTGGAAATATGCTGTTCAAGCGGAAACGCTTAATGCTGAATTAACGGAGAAAGAAATTTCGCCGCTTGTTAAGACTTTAATTAGCGATATTACAGCTATAGAAGATTTACCAGACGGCTTTCGTAAGGTGTTAGATACACTTTCCGAACCTACCGCCCAAAAATTAGGTGGTTTTGGTTCTAATTTATTAGGTGAGGTTTTTGGAAACGCTTTAGGTACTATATTAGAACAACCTTTGAAAAAATCACGTTATAGTATGGGTAGGCTATTCTTAGGTGAACGGATAGACGCTTCAACAACGGCTTTACTTTGGCAAAGGAAAAAGATAGAGGAGTCTATGTATGAGGAGCGTTACGGCGGTTTGGGATATTCTGTCGCTGAGTGGAACGCTTACTATGCAGGACAACAACCATATCCGACAATCCCCGACTTAATGCTTTGGGCACGTTATCACGGCGACCCTGATAATACAAGAGATACGGTTTGGGAGAAATTTGACGTACCTGCTGTTGATTACGAGGTTTGGGAATGGCAAACTTTACAACGATTAACAACCGAACAATCGCAGAGTCTTTATAAACGAGGATTGTTAGCCGAACCGGAGTTTATTAACGAGCTTGCTCAAATAGGCTGGAGTAAAACCGATAGGGATAGGATTAAAGACTTAGCTTTCCTTTTGCCTAACGCTATGTTACAAATACAAGGCGGGTTAATGCAAGGGATAGCAGACGAAAAAATACTTGAGGATATTAGTAAAAGCGACATACATCCTCAATACGCCCAAAAATATTTAGACGCCGTTCTCACAAAACCCGCAAGTCAAGATATTATCGCTTATCAATTACGACAAGACCCTAACCTTACAACGTTACCGCAAGAGCTAAAGAAAATCGGGATACATCCCGACTACTCAAAATTATATAAAACGTTAGCGTATCCAATACCACCGACCGCCGACTTAATTATGATGGCGGTACGAGAAGCGTTTACTCCGGACGTTGCGGCTAAGTTTGGCCAGTACGAGGATTTTCCGGCGGAGTTTGAGAAATACGCTGGTATGCGGGGTTTGTCGAGTGAGTGGGCGGAGAGATACTGGGCGGCGCATTGGAATTTACCTTCGCCCACTCAAGGATTTGAGATGTTACATCGAGGAGTTATTGACAGAACCGAGCTTAATATGCTTTTACGGGCACAAGACGTTATGCCTTTTTGGAGAGATAAACTAATTGAAATAGCGTATCGACCCTTGACCCGTGTTGACGTGCGGCGTATGTATAAGTTAGGAGTGTTGGACGAGGGAGAAGTTTACGAGGCTTATCTTGACGCTGGTTATGCAGACGAAAACGCTCGGCGTATGGCGGAGTTTACTGTCAAGCAAACGTTAGCAACTCAAATGAAGTTTAAGTCCGGCGATATTGTTAAAGCGTTTGTCAAACGTATGATTAGTCGCTCCGAGGCGGTTAGTTTGTTAGCTATGATTGACATTAGCTACGAGAACGCAAACCAGATAATACAAACCGCAGAGTATAAACGAGAGTGGGCGTTTACCGAACAACAGATTAGGGGTATAAGAAACCTATATAAGAAAAAGGTATATGACGCTGGTACGGCACAGGGTAAACTTGCTGGACTTAACTTACCGAGCGACCAGATACAAATACTTATGCAACAGTGGTATTATGAGATTAAAGACGAACCGACTCAAACGTGGACGACCTCTCAAACGTTAGGGTTTGTTAAAAAGGGATTGATTACGTTGGAACGTGGACGATTAGAATTACATCGAATAGGGTATGACATCGAACATATAAACGTTTATATGGAGTCGATAAAATGAAAGAGATAGAACATCTTAAAAACACGGCTAAAGATTGTATGGACGCCGTACAAGGTAAATTAAAGAAACTTGACGAGGGTATTGAAAAGGTTAAAGCTAAACGTCAAGAACAAACGGGCAAACCTTACCGTCAACAGTAACCGTACCTTTTGTATATTCTCTTGTTAAGTGTTTAGTCATTGTCTTAATAGTGTACTCGTTAGCATTTCCGCTCCTTAATATCCCCTTGAGTGTTGACCATTGTTCTTGTTGATAAACTCCGTCCGCTATTTTTACTGCGTTTCTCCTTACGCCTTTTATAACTGTTTTGGATGGTAATGAGTAATCTTTCAATCCTCGTATGGTTAAGTGATTGTATCTTTCCTCTATCTTTAGGCTTCCGAGTTTTGTCGGGTTTATGTGTGATTGCAAACATTTCAAACCTCTTTCGTTTACGATTAGTGAGTCGGTGTCGCAATAAAAATAATTTCCTTTTCCGGCTATTTTCATAAGTTTATATAAATACAATCTTGCGTATGCGGTAACGTGTGCCGCTATTGCAGGAAACGAGTCGAAACATTCTCCTTTTCCTTTTAACTCAAAGATTTCTCCGAGTAAATAACGTAACATACCTCGTTTGTTTTCTGCGGGATAAAACGCTTCTATTGTTCGGTCTGGTTCGTCTGGGCAATCACCAATTTTAACCCACTCCTCACCTTTTTGTCCGAATTTACCATATAAAGAGTTTAGCATTTTCTTGCATAACTCCTCGTACTCTGCTACGCCGGCGGACTTAAACTCTTGTCGGAGTGCGTATAATTTCGTTACGTAGCTACGGAATAGCTCCGCTTGTTCATAAATAACGGTTGTGTGTATAGTTTCGATATGATTACGTTGTAGTGCATATTTTAATTCTGGTGTACAAAGCGTAGTCCAAAACCTACCGAGCGGAAATATAGTACGGGATTGTTTTACAGCGTAAGCGGGTTCGTTAGTGTTTACCAATACTTTCGATACAACCGCCTTATCTTTGAGCGATGTTCGCAGAGCTTGTAATCCCATTTGTCGTACAATTCTGATATATTTCGTAGGATATAGGTTGTTAGACATAACAAACGGATATAAGCTATTAACATCGACCGTATAATAGTTTTCATTTTTAAGCTCACCAATATAAAAACATTCGGTTCGACCGCCTTTGTAGCTTTCACGCTCAAGGTTTATCGCTTGCTCGTTATTATGTATGTAAATAGGTGTCGTATAGTGATTAAGTAAGTAACAAGACATAGCAGTAGAACCACGAGTATAACACAAACGAGCGATACGGTTCGACTCAAGAAACCTAATAAATAGTTTGAAATTCTCAAGCTCAATCTCAACATCACGGTAACAGTATGTTGAAAGCTCTTTTTTTGTGCATTTTTCAAAGTTAATCTCCAATTTTGGGAGTCCTATACGTTTACCTGTTTTCTTTAGGGACTCTACAAACCAATTCATAGAATCAAGGAAAACTATACTCTCTGATTTTCTATAAACGCTGATAATAGTTGTTGTACCCGACGAGTAAAAGAATTTGAGTTTATACCCTCTCCGTTTAAGGTAACGCCACCCTCGTACAACCGTAAAGTCGAAAGAAATGTTACGTGCAATAACCCAAATCTTTGTTTTACGTCCAGTATGAGAAAATACAAAGCCCCAAAAGGTAGTATCATTGTAAAACTCTTTCCACTCCATTGTCTCCAAGTGTCGTCCGTGAGGACGGGAGTAGTAAACTCCCCATCCCAAGCGTAAGCGTTGTCGTATTGTCCCATTATCTAATTTCTCCGGTTTAGTCTCTGTATCGAAAAAGATTAAATGCCGAGGTATCGCTAAAGATTTCTCGGCTTTTAATATATGAGGTTTTCTATCAATACTACTCACTATAATACTCTTTTATACATTTCCCACGCTGTAATACTAACTACTTGTTCTATTAGTTTAGGTGATTGTTCTCTAATCTCTTTCCACGCTAACTCCTCTACTTCAATCGGTGTTAAAGGTAAATCATAATGTACGGCTTTTACTTGTTCTATAATAGGTTCTTCTGGAGCTATCTGCCTACGTGTTTTAACATAATACATATACTCTTTAGGTAGCTCCCAAGATACTTTAGCCATAACCCTCTCTGACGGTAGTCTGTCTTTACGTACATATTTATATAAGTCTCTTTTAGTCTCAATTTCGGCGTAGGTTCTCCAATCACCTAACATAGTTGTTTTACGATAGGTTAATCCTTTGGTTCTTAGCTCACGTAAAAAAGAGACACGGGATTGTCCCTTGTCAATAGCTCTCCGCATTAAAGGGATTGCCGCCGCTCGTTTAATAGACATAATGGTATCGCCTTTGATTTATAAGAACGTATTGGATTGTCTGAAAAGCGTTAGTTTATATCTTAGAGTAGATACCTTGTGCCACTTTGTCGAGTATTTCGACACCTTTTGCTAACGCTTTAATTGCTTTCGATAGAGTAGGGTTTTTGTCCATTATCAACGTTAGACACGATTGACAATGATATACAATCCAATCAAAGTTTTTGTGGATACCCTCGAAATGTTCTTTTAGGCGTCCTCTTGTGTTACCCGCCATTTTTACACTCCTTTTATAAAAATCGGTAAGGCGGGTTCACCACGTCCGCCTTACCAACGTGAGAGGGGAAATTTTCCCCTATTGGTTCATACACTCGTTAGCGGCGGCGATTGCATCGGTGAGTAAGTCCGGCTCGTAGTCCGTCTTAACCATAGCAAGCAATTTAGCCGTAATCTCCTCGTTGTCGTAAATCTTTACATCATAGGTGCAATTTACGTCTCCCGTTTCGCCGTGGCGGACAACGATTAGAGTGTTAGTCTCGAATTTATCCTCGAATTTCGAGATTTTACGACCGACACGCTTGCCGCAAACGAATAAAGCAAACCCGTCCGCTGTCATAATAGGACAACCGATACGGTCTTGCTCTTTACCCTTGTATTTACCGTGTAACAACACGGGGTCGTCTATAACAGCAAATACAAGGCACTCTCCGTCTGACGATAAAAACTCCAAGTTAGCACCGCCAAACTCTTTCATTTTGTCTTTCCAACCCATAGGCACACTCCTTTTATAAATATTTGTTAATATAGACTTTTAAGGCGTAAACGATTGTTTCACGTAAAAACGCTGTTGGTCGTCTGCCGAGTCTATTAGCAATACGGATAATTTGTTGACGTTCTTTGTGTGTGAGTTTTAACGTCCAGTGTAATTCTTTGTGTGCAAAGATTTCGATAGTGTTACCTCGTTAGTCTTGTTTGGAGTTAAAGAAAAAGTTTAATCCCCAACGGATTATCTCTTTCAGTATTTTTATATTAGTGGACGAGTACAAACCTCGTAAGTGTTTTAACTCGTCATTCTCATTCTCGTTGAAAGATACTACATAGCGGCGTTTGCCTATTACATAAATAACCATAATAACCTCTATAATTACATACCCACCAACGTCCCCGCCGTTCTAAGGCGTAGCACTTACGCCACGGCTCACCAGTTATCGGTGATAGGCTAACACAACGCAAGGTAAACGAAAAACGCTAACCATAGGATTGTCTTTAGCTCTGTCCAACGATTCATTTCGACCCCCTTACAGCTCGATTGCGGACTCTGCGGCGGCTGTACCCGTGAATTTCTTTTCAAGTACAGCAACGGCGTCCGTCAAACTGTTGATAATCTTGTCTGATTGTTCTTTGTTGTAGGCGTAATCCTTAGTCGAACAATTACTGATTAAGGATATAGCTTTGAGAGCTTTGCGGAGTCTCGGCGTACAAACTCGTTTGAATTTGACAACCTTGCTCTCTTTTTCCTTGCTACTCTTGTCGTCCTTGTTTGCGGGTTTGTTCTTGTTACTCATTTTTGTACACTCCTCTTTGCGTAAACTGGATTTATGGTTAAACGAGCGATACGAGTATCCTCGTTATACACGTAATAGTCTAAGTCCTCGATATAGACAAGCTCTAAGGGAGCGATGTTAAACTCCCGCTCGGCTCTGTCTAAAGCGATTATCTCCGCTTCTGCAAGTGTTTCTACGGTTGTCGGAGATACGACTTGTGGGACTTTGTGTCCTATCTTGTAAAGTCTGATTGTAAACATATTTTCACCGCTGAATTGCAGACTAATTTACCTATTTCATAGTACAATTTTTCTCTATCATCCATAAAATCACGTTTAAGGAGCGTCCCTGCCGCTGTTTTACTACAATCGTTTATAGAACGGGTTAGTTTTATTGCTTTGTTTCTCCTGTTATCTATCCACTCGATTAACTGCATTATATTAACCCTCTTAAAACAACCTCTTGCTCATATAGTAAAGTATAGCATATTGGTTCGGGGATTGCAAGGATAATATAATAAAATCTCATTGACACGACTCTCTCTAATTTCCTTGACAATACACTTGTGTCCGCATACGTATCATCA
>Ga0209986_10005531_pt1 | contig 10459 bp, 15 predicted proteins | sample BlataG_FD_183168 | JGI IMG/M metagenome (GOLD analysis project Ga0209986, IMG submission 183168) | Deep subsurface microbial communities from Black Sea to uncover new lineages of life (NeLLi) - Black_00105 metaG (SPAdes) (version 2) | ecosystem: Environmental > Aquatic > Marine > Oceanic >...
GCCAGCCAAAGCCGCAGGCCGTAGCATAAAGCGAACGGTGCAGCCTCGTAAATCAAGGTTGGACAGGTATAGCTGGGAGAGTCCAACTGTGGGAAAAACCCGGCAAAGCCGGGATATCCGCCGATCCCCTAATCAATGGGAGAAGGCCGGAGTCTGTGGGGAAGCAAAGTGAATGGGGTTAAACCTTGATCATTGATTATAGCAGCTTAAATTTGCGAAAAAATAAGAAACGGTCTTGAGCGTGAACGGAACGGCTTCAATCTTAACTAAAAAAACATGAGGGTCAGGTAACAGTTAAATAGTCTTCGAATTAAACGTCATAAATCTTCATTCTTGACAAAACACGATGATTCTAAAAAATTACCTTCACAAATTATCAAATTTAAGAACGGATAAAAATCGTAATAGGTATCCTGCCTATACCTCACACCGCGCGCCTCACAAACCTTTTCTCTTGCTGTCCATCATGGATTTGATTGCCCAGGGATCAATTACCGAAAATTTTATTGTACCCTCCTTTGAACTGCTCGATACTTTCAACGGCTATTGGAATAGTATCATGCCACTTGGCTCAAAAACGAGCATGGCCTACCCCTACCCTCGTCTTAAAACCGATGGTTTCTGGCATCTGGTTCCAAATCCGACCCTTGAGAACCAAATCAATATTAATTTCAGCTCCATGACAAAATTGCGTGAGGTGTGTGCCGGCGCCCGAATGGATGAACAACTTTTCCAGTTGCTGTGCAACCCGGAAACGCGGGAGCAGTTACGGGCGGCTCTGATTGAAACCTATTTCGCCCCTGAGATACGTACAAAGGTTCTAGAACAGGGCCATTTAAACTATGCTGCGTATCGATACAGCGAAAAACTGCTTAAAGTGGCTGAATGGAAAAAAGATTTCGGAAAAGCAAAGGAGGAATCCGAGTGGCAGAAAAAGATTCGGGACGGCGGGTTCCGCAGAACCATTGTCACCCTGTACCGGCACCGCTGCGCCCTGTGCGGCATTCGCATGCTCACCCCCGAAGGCCACACCATTGTCGATGCCGCCCACGTAAAGCCTTGGAAAGACAGCTTTGACGACCGGCCTACCAACGGAATGGCGCTTTGTAAGCTCTGTCACTGGTCTTTTGATAAAGGACTCATGAGTGTCGGTAAAAAATACGAGGTATTGGTTTCAAAACGAGTTGTTGTGGAGAAAAACTATCCCGGGCATATTCTTACGTTGACTGATCGCCCCATTTTCAGGCCGGAAAAAGAAAGTTTCTGGCCGGCCCAGGATAATTTAAACTGGCACAGACGAAATACCTTCCACAAATGAAAATTAAAAAGGCAACTGATGAGCAAATATGCCATTGTATATGACGAAAAGTTAAAAGAGTACGATCTCGGTCATGTGCTAAAACAAGACAGATATCAAGTTTTCGTTAACCTTTTTAAACAAAAATTAGGCCATCATTCTGATTTCGAAATGGTTTCTCCTTCTTATGCTACAGAAAGTGATCTTAAACTCATACACACCGAAGCGTATATTCGACGAATTGAGAAGTGTGAAAGCAAAGATCCTCACGATACCCCACTTTCTCCCGGATTCGTGAGGGGCACAAAGCTTTTGGCGGGTGCCGGCAAACTTGCAGGTGAACTGGTTCAATCCGGAAAATACGAAAAATCATTTGTTGTCGGAGGAGGGGTGCAACATGCCACCCGGAATCATGAAAAAGGCTTTGGGGTTTTCAGCGATGTGGGGATCTGTGCTGAAAACTTAATGAGAAACTTTGGTGTAAAGAGGATCTTGATTATAGATACGGATGCGCATGCGGGAGATGGTATATATGACATTTTTTCAACGGACTCACGGGTTTTATTTATATCCATTCACCAGGACCCCCTGACGCTTTACCCTGGAAAAGGGTTTGTGGATGAGATTGGGGAGGGTAGTGGCATGGGATATTCGGTGAATATACCCATGCCCCCCGGATCCGGTGATCATGCCTATGAGTATGTGTTAAATGAGATTTTTATACCGATCGCCGAAGAATTTATCCCTGAAATTATATTGATGGTGGATGGAAGCGATCCTCACTTCACCGACAGGATAACGCAGATGGGATTGACGCTTCAAGGTATTAGATCCATAGGTTCTATTATTGGACACGTGGCTTCCAGGATATGTGACGGGAAACTTGTTGATTTCATTGGCTCTGGTTATAGCCATAGCCTACAGATTGTATCATCGGGATGGCTGGCTTCAATTGTCGGGGTTACCGGAATTCAAATGGAGTTAGAAGAACCGAATCGCATTTCACAGGATATAAAGCCAGACCAAGGATTAAAGGAAGCGGTGATGATCGTTAATAAAGTGAAAAGTAAACTATGCAATTATTGGGAATGTTTTAGTTAAGTGATTGGGTCAAACCTTGATCCTTGATTAAAATGAAGATGCTGGAGGAGAATATTAATTTCAAGGACACGGATGAAACATTCATGTTAAAAATTTTATGTGTGTAAACTTCTATTAAACCAATATCTAAAGGGACTTTAATTATGACCGGGTCCATACTTTCTTATAATCATGCATATTCCGGCTGATACCGACAGTCCAAACTCAATCACAATAGGGGAGGTTTTCCATTGTGCCTCGCATCAAATTAGACGCTAAAGATCGGTACCAACATATTTACAAAACTGCTATTGAGGTGACCGATTTAAATTATGGCAATCACATGGGGAATGATGCCATGGTAGGGATCATCCACAGGGCTCGCGTTCATTTCCTGCACCAGCTCAGTGCCAGCGAAAATAATCTTGGAGATGGAAAAACCGGGATACTGCTGACCGATCTCATTGTTAATTATAAAGGTGAAGGTTTTCTTTTTGACAAACTGATTGTTGAAAGCAGCATTGGTGAACTACGCCCCAAGGGCTTTCGTATGTTTCACAGAATAGTAACTGAACAGAACCGGCTAATCGCACTGGCTGAAACCGGTATCGTTGCTTTTAATTATCACAAAAGGGAAGTAGCACGGGTGCCCGAATCATTTGTCTCTAAGATTGCAGATTCGGAAGCTTAACTTATGATCAGGGGGGATTGAAATTTTGTGCAAAGAAGCGGTGATGTGCCGATTGCTACAGTGATGTGACTGCCGTTGAGCGGAATATGGGATAAGTATATCCTATAGTTGCATAAATAACATGACCAAATGGATTTAAAAGTAATAATTACAAGCCGTTCGACTTTTTTTAACTGTTCTACAGGAATGAACTCCAGATGGTATCCAGAAATCAGTGAAAATCAGCCATGTTATTTACCCTACGGGAAAGCCGATGGCACCGCATCTCCTGCGTTGTCAAGGGCTTGCGGTAAATTACTGCAGCTGCACCCTTGACGCCTTGGATCTGCAGCACCCTCGACTTTTGCAACGTTAAGGTATAGGCTAAATCTATGGCAGAATTCAGAACACAAAAGGCCTTTTCCGAAGCCATAAGATATGTCTTGGGTGGAGCTACTTGAGCCCAAGCCGTCCTTCTGGCAACCCAGCGGCTTCTGGGTTTGGAAAACAGGAAAATATTAAAGGCAGCTACTGGACTGGGTGGTGGTATTGGACATGAGGGAGATACCTGCGGTGCCCTTACCGGAGGGGTCTTATCTTTGGGTTTATATCACTTGGATAATGACTGCAACCGCCTATGGCCTGACTGTATTGAGTATTACCGAAGATTCAACACACACTTTGGTAGCAGCAAATGCAGAGATATTACCGGCATAAAATTTAAAGAAGGCTATGACATCAGGCGGTTTTTGCTAAAAGGAATGAAATGCCTCAGACTTGTCTACACCTCAATAGAATCTATCTTTGACATTGTTGAAATGGCTGAGAGGAAATTCCCTTCAAAAGGCACATATCAGGTAAGGCCTCCTTTTGACATAAAGAAGTTTCATTGTGCCGGTACTGTCCTGTCACATATTGAATCCCGGCTCAACCTTAATATAGACCCCATTTCAAGAATTGCCCGGGGATTTTCCGGGGGTATCGCATTCCAGGGCGATATTTGTGGCGCTTTCATGGGTGGAGTTCTGGCGCTGGGCATAATGTATGGAACGGATCTGCGGAGGACACAGCACAGCAGGCTCTTTAGAGCAGGGCTAGTGGCAATGAAAGAAGGGGGCAGGGTTTTTCAAAATGAGCATCTTCATCCATCTTTTAAAACCAGCTTGCGGGTGGGCATGCTCTACAAGAAATTCGTATCGCAATTTGGCAGCGCGGATTGTATTGACATTTTGGATAAAGTTTCCCGGTCGAAAAACAGAGACTCTTGTGAAAAAGTTGCCCGGATCGCCGCTCAATTAGCATTGGATCTCATGTGAATGGGGTCAAACCTTGATCCTTGATTAAAATGAAGGCGCCGGAAAAAATAAAGGCTATGAAATTCATCGGAGTAGATGGGTGTATAATAGGCTGGTTTTATACCGCCATTAATCATGAAAATGATTGGGAGATCGGTGTTTTTGAACATATTGAAAAATTGTGGGAAACCCACAAAGATGCCTCTTTGATCTTAATAGATATTCCCATCGGACTTCCATTCAAAGAGCCTAGAGCATGCGATTTAGAAGCGCGTAAATTACTGGGTAAAGGTAAAACTTCCTGCGTATTTCCTCCACCCTGTCGAGAAGCTTTATCAGCTGAGACCTATGAAGCGGCCTGTGAGATTAACAAAAAAATCTTGGGGAAAAAGATTAGCTGGCAAACCTGGAATATCTCGAAAAAGATAAAAGAGGTGGATGACTTTTTAATCGAAAATTGTGATGCGAGAAGAAATATCCGAGAGACGCACCCGGAAATTTGCTTTTGGGCCTTGGCAGGCGGCAGGGCCATGCAGTTTCCGAAAAAGAAGAAACACGGTTTTGATGAACGACTGGATGTATTAAAAAAGGTTTTCTCCCAAACAGAAGCCGTGGTTAATACAGCCTTAAAAAGGTATAAACGAAAGGAAGTGGCCAAAGACGATATTCTTGATTCCATTGCTGCCAGCTTAGTTGTATACTCCCGGGTCAGTTCATTGGCAACCGTTCCGGAAATACCGAACAAAGATGCAAAAGGGTTGCCCATGGAAATCGTTTTCTCCCAATAGACTCTTTGGATCGAATATGATAAATATCTTTTCATGGCCGCTTGACTTGGTCGTGATTGGTTGGGAGGTAATTTTCATGTGCGAATTACTGGGTCTTTGTTTCAACAAAGAGGTTTCCGTTCGTTTGGCATTTTCCGGTTTGAAAGCCGGGGCAAGGGAGAATCCTGATGGGTGGGGCGTGGCCTGGTATGATGAATATGGTTCCCAAATTATAAAAGAATCAAGACCTGCGGATCGGAGTCGTCTTGCCGAAGATTTTCAGAAACACCTTGGCGTTCGGTCGCGGATTTTTGTCTCACACATCCGTCGGGCGACAAGAGGAAAGGCGGGTTACATCAACACGCATCCTTTTTATCGGAGATTTGATCAGAAAACCTGGGTGTTTGTCCACAATGGCACAATAGACAGCAATCAATTGTGAATGGGGTCAAGTCTACTATTGACCCATGAAAGGGAAAAAAGCATACAACACGGGAACCTGCATGATATGAAGAGCTTCAAGGCTTAAAAGATATGACAGAAAAATTAGTTAACAGATATGGGAGATACAGGGGATGTTAATAAGGGTCAAAAGTAGACGTGACACCTTTTTTCTCGAACCCTTCAGTAGAAAAGGTCTCGTAATAAATGAATATAACACAAACTAACAAAAGGAGTAACCGCTATGAAAAAGAGAAATATGTTTATCCGCTGTTTTGTCCTTCTCATGCTGATCGCCACCTTTGTTGCCTGTGCATCGACCCCCACACAGGAAAGCACAGGGGAATACGTTGACGATTCGGTCATCACGACCAAGGTCAAATCTCTGCTTGCGGTTGATGATTTTCTCAAGTCATTCCAGATCAGTGTCGAAACCTACAAGGGCACCGTTCAACTGAGCGGCTTCGTTGGTTCTCAAAAGGCTGTCGATAAAGCGGGTGAAATCGCACGTAGCGTCAAAGGGGTCAAATCCGTAAAGAATGATCTGATCGTGAAATAGGTGAGCGTTATTCTCTCCCGGATGGAGCCTGGCGGCCGGTGTTGACTCGAAGCATGGGTTTTCCGAGAGCCCTCTTTGAGAGCTCCGTGTTTTTCTCAAGCTTTCGATGCCGGCCCTCGCCTTTGCGCAATCACCATGGAAAGGTATCAGCTCTTTATTCCATATATTAGGAAAAATGCTCTGATCAAGAAATTGTTAGAATGTGTTTAGGGGCTCGGTTATGCGCTTCGTTATACATGAACATCACGCTCGCCAACTCCACTACGATTTTCGGCTGGAAATAGGTGACGTCCTAAAGTCATGGGCTATACCCAAAGGTCCGTCTTTGAACCCGGCCGATAAGAGACTCGCAGTCATGGTGGATGACCATCCATTAAAGTACTTTGATTTTGAGGGCATTATTCCAAAAGGTCAATACGGGTCTGGTGCAGTTGTTATCTGGGATTCAGGGACTTACAGTCTTCTTGAGGGAGATAATCCCGTAGAAGCTCTTGAAGGCGGCAAGATAGTTATGGAACTTCATGGTAAAATCCTTAAAGGAGGCTTCACATTGGTTCAAATGAAAGGCCGTGGCGAAAAGAACTGGTTGCTGATTAAGAAAAAAGACCGATATAGCCAAGAAAAGTGGACTCTTGAAAAGGCGCTGACAGAAAAAAGGAAAAACAGCCTTTATGAAAAGGAGCCACCTTGCGACACACATTGATACCAAACCTTACAAAGACCGCAAAAAAACTGTTCTGCACCGACCACCTGTAATGGATCTAGTCGCCCTAAAAGTAATTCTGGGCCGCAGCATTTTCACCCCGGACGAGCAAAAGTTCTGGCCGGCCCGGGATAATTTAAACTGGCACCGAAGAAATACATTCCACAGGAGATGCTATGCTTAAAGTAAAAGACATCATGACAAAAAATCCGATTACCGTCTCGCCGGAGACGGAGATTTTCCATGCAGCAAAGATTCTTCTTGAAAACCGCATCAACGGTGTTCCGGTAATGGACGAAACGGGAAAATTAGTGGGAATCCTTTGCCAGGCCGACCTGATTGCGCAACAGAAAAAACTTCCCGTGCCTTCTTTTTTCACATTTCTGGATGGATTAATTCCTCTGACCTCCATGAAACAGTTCGAAAGGCAATTTCAGAAAATCGCGGCGATCACCGTGGCCCAGGCCATGACGCCAAATCCGGTTTCCGTCAGGCCCGATACGGAAATTGAGGTACTGGCTGCCCTCATGGTTGACAATAATTTTCATACCATTCCGGTGGTAGACGAGGGGACGCTTGTGGGAATCGTGGGAAAAGAAGATATTTTGAGAACCCTCATACCCGGATCAGAAGCATAAAAACCCGGATTTTACGTAAGAGGGCTAAGAAACTTATTACATTACATGACTCAAAAATTGAATGTAATACCCTAAATACGCGAAAGTCGAGGAGGGCGATAATGACTGCCCGATTTAAATCATTGGTGCTGATTCTCTTGACCATATTTGTGGTCGCGAGCATTCCGGAATCCAATGCCCAAAATAAAATTCCGAAAAAAAAGCCTCGCAACGAAGCCAAGGATAAAGAAGTGAACCTGAAAAGCAGTATGAGTATGAATAAAGACCTTAAGGCATTTATCGCCCACGGGGTTTTCGATCTCGTCACCCCTTATTTCGGCTCCGTAGTTGTAACAAGGCAAATGTCACTGGATCCTTGCATTAGTGCGAATCTCACTCTGAAGGTTTATGAAGGGGGACACATGTTCTACACCCACGGTCCGAGCCGAGAGGCATTCTTTGAAGATGCAAGACGGTTTTTTCAGCAGGCCGCGACTCAGACTTCACCGTAACTGCCGATCGATTCCGCTCTGATATCGTGTGAACACCGGCAATGCAAAACTTACACTTTAAACCTATAGCTTTCAATAAGGATAACTCAATGGCATCAAAAGAAATCAATGAGGTGGTTGTCACTGACATAAAAATGTCATTTTCATCAATGGTTGTTTTTATGGTTAAATGGGCCATAGCTACTATTCCTGCCATTATTATTTTAACTGTCGTTGGATCAATAACCTTGGGTCTCCTTAGGGCAATTTTGGATGGTTTTCATCAAAGGATGATGTTTTAATTGTCAAAGAAAATATGGAATCGGGGTCACATCTTGATTAGTGATTAACTGTTGACAATAAAAGGCCGTTAATGGTAATTTCGTATCATGGCAAGACCATGGCGAATAGAATTTGAAGGTGCTCTGTATCATGTGCTTTCACGTGGGAATGAGTAGCGGGACATATTCTGGGACAACGAAGACCGAGTATCCTTTTTGAATTGTTTGGGTGAGATGTCGGCACGTTTTGAAACCGACATATTCGCCTATGTATTGATGGGCAACCATTATCACATTTTGCTCCGGACCAACCGATAATAACGTTCGTGCAGAAAGTGCTTGACGCTCAAAAGAATGGGTTCAAACCTTGATCATTGATTAAAATGAATACGCTTGAGGAGAATAGCAATTTCAAGAACACAGATGAAATATTCCCATTGAAAACTTGATGGTTCAAAAATTTTACTAAACAATCATTTAAAATCTATGAAAGATAAAGACTGATGAAAGATATCCAAAATATTTATTCATCCATTCCCCCCTGCATCCCCCAGGAATTATTCCAAGATATTTTGATAACAGATACCTTTGAAGTTAAGCGGATCGTATCAAAAGGACATGCTTCGCCGAAAGATTTCTGGTATGATCAGGATAAAAATGAATGGGTAATTCTTTTAAAAGGCCGTGCCGGTTTATTGTTTGAAGGAAACAACAACATAATTGAGTTAAAACCTGGTGACTACATAAATATCCCGGCCCACTGTAAACACAGGGTTGAATGGACTGATCCGGACATTGAATCTGTGTGGTTAGAGATCATGTGGTGAGCTTCAGAGACATAATCGATCATTTTGGGTTTGGGTTCTAATCTTGATCCTTGATTAAAATGAAGATGCCAGAGAGAATTAAGGAAATTAAACATTACAAGCCATTTCAAAAAACATCTAACGCCCAATTACTGTGTTGCGAGCCTCTTCAAAATGCTCACATACTCCCATGTATGCTGCGCTTTTTCATCGGCCCGCGCCTTGTCCTTGAACGAAATCTGCATTTTTGAAATGGCTTGTAGTAATAAGGGCTATGAAATTCATTGGTGTAGATGGATGTAAAATCGGCTGGTGTTGTGTTGTGGGACTACCGAATAAGTTGATTGGGGTCAACCATATGATTTGCCTGGATTAAAAAAAGCGATTTGTTTAGTCTGCTTTTAACGATATCTGTAATTAAATTGATACTGAAATACTGGCAAGTTATTCACTGTTTCATTTCGGTTATAAATCTTCAAATTTCGGTAATTGAAGATTGAGGCACGGTATCAAAAATAGATACAAGTACACAGGTCTTAACGGTCATGCCTATATTTGAGAGTTGGTAATTACTCAAAAAACAACAACATGAAGGGAAAAAGGAGGGTAGTGATGCATAGGAAAACACCAATTATTATCCTATCACTTATATTGATAGTCGGACTTTCAATGCCTGGTTTTGCGGCCAAAGTGCCTGCTCCTGAAAAAGGAGGGCATGGATTTAAGGCGGTAGGTTTGAAAGAGGCAAAAAAGCTTTGGGAGGGTGGTGCGCAAATGATCGCCTGCCACAGCCACACGACCGATTTCATGAAAGCTCATCCTCCTGGCACAATTCACATAACATGTATGGTGCCAAAGGATCACAAAGTCACTGATATGCCGCTGAGCAAGGTTGACTTTGACGTGGCGCTGCTTCCAAAAGATAAAAACACTCCAATTATAACCTATTGCGCGAGTGACACCTGATGGAAATCCTATCACTCCGCTAGGTTGGCGGTTGCTAATGGGTACAAGAATGTCTATTGGATGAGAGACGGTATCAAGGGCTGGGGAGCAGCTTTCTATCCCTTGGTAAAAGAACAAGAACTTTTGCACGCCCTCATGCGTTTTAGCAAGAACGATTTTGACAAATGCATCGTCAGCGAAAAGGCTGCCAGAAAGCTGAATAGGCCCGCATTTGTCGATTTTCGTGATGAAGCGAAGTTTAAAGAGGGGCATGCCGAGGGAGCCAGGCACGTTGATTACGACAATATGTTCTCGAAACCTATGATGGAGGAGCTCAATAAAAGAAACAGCCTGATAATTATTCACGACACTCCTGAATTGGCGGGCGTCATTGCATTAACCCTGAAACTAATCCTAAAATAAGCGAATATTGAAACCTAAAGAAAAATTTAGTAGTATTTACTACCATCAATAACAGCTATCAATAATAGTAATAGAAGAGGTGGT
>Ga0209986_10005532_pt1 | contig 10459 bp, 12 predicted proteins | sample BlataG_FD_183168 | JGI IMG/M metagenome (GOLD analysis project Ga0209986, IMG submission 183168) | Deep subsurface microbial communities from Black Sea to uncover new lineages of life (NeLLi) - Black_00105 metaG (SPAdes) (version 2) | ecosystem: Environmental > Aquatic > Marine > Oceanic >...
ACACGAAAGTTAAGAAGGATGAGTTGACAGAGCTGACATTGATGTGTAACCAGTGTGGAAGCAAAATCAAATTGACCGGTTTCATGTCACCATCCAACGAAGCTGGAAGCAAATAAAAGCTACTTCTCTTCTTCAAGTTTTCTGCTAATAACAACAAAGACAAGCCACAGAATAATCGCGTAGAATACACCGTTGAAAACCGCGCTTAAATATTCGACATATTGACTTACTGGTTCTCCAATAAGCATGCAGAAAGCGTTTCCGGGAAACATTGGTGTAGGAATTAGCAGCGAGGCGAATGTGAACATCAAGAAGAAAACTATTAGGATCAATGTTCCCCTCATTACAGATTCACCTGCATCGAAGCTTAACCTGTTTTGTTTCTATAATTTTTTCAGCGATCATATCTAATATCGCAATATTTAATAAATCTTGTTGTCTACACGTCCAACACAAATACAAATAATAAAATGCTTTAGAAAACTGGAAAAGACAACAAGAAGATAACAACCAATAATGCCGCCAGAAGTTTTCTACCAGTTGACAAGCTGGAAACATCATCCAAAGGACCTGGATGCTTCTGTGTGGCCATAAAAAGCACGAATATTGCCATCAGACGAAAGTACGGGTTCACCAGCAATAACAGAATTGAAATCGCTGTCAAGGCAGTTCTTGTTTTTTCGCCTGCTAAGGATCTGGCAATATGTCCCCCATCAAGCATTGCAGCAGGCAGCAGATTAAGCATTGTAATAACCAGGCCAACCCAACCTGCAAACTGAACCGGATGCATGAACAACTCCTCTCCTAGAGCAGGTAGAGGTATCATTCCGAAATTCAGCAGTAATTGAGCAATTAGGATTGAGAGTAACGGCATGGGTAAAGTTCCAACTTGTTCCGGTGGAGGCGCTGGGATTGCCATTGCCAAACCAAGTGTGGTAACTATAGTTGCTACAATGAAGCCTACAATCGGCCCGCTTGATCCAATATCAAAAAGCGCATCTTTGTTTGGAGGAAGCGTCTTCTGCATTATAACGGCGCCGAAAGTTCCGATGCCTCCAAGAATTGGTGGTGGACCTGGAATAAAATAGGGTGGCGTAGCTTCTATTCTCTTTCTATCCGCAGTTATTTTGTGACCCATTTCATGCGTGCCAAGCACCGCCATCATCGCTATTGTGAAGGAGGCTCCGCCGATTAGAGGATTGATCAAGCCTTCAGACAGCATGTATCCTGTGATGAATGTTGTTCCAATAGTTGCGAAAAACAGTATCCAATTCACAAGTATATTGCTTGGTTTTGTGGCGGGTTTTGGAGCAATTTTCAAAATGACGCGCCCATCATTTCTTCTCAGAAACGCTGTCAAATTCATTGATTCCAATTTTTCCAGCAGTTTCAGAAAAGGCTGCTTTGTTTCTTGCGGCTGCTTTAGATAGTATGTGGGAACGTTGTATTCCAGCAGTGTATCTTCTATCTGGAACTCTGTGGAAACTAACGTGGTTATTTGTTCAAAATCAGTCTGCGACGTGAAGGGCGATTCACTTTCGTTAGACATTCCACTCACGGTTTTTGTTCCTTTATTATGATAGTGTTGTATTAAAATATATAGAAATAGAAAAGCCTATTGGAACAGTTAATACCCGTTATTGAAAACTCATTAGATTTCTTTTGGTGCTTGGTCGGTTTTGAGAGGTTTGTTTCTTAATGTTTGGTGTAGCTTGCAGGATTAGTAGCATAGGATTAGCTGTCTGGTTTAGCGCATGACAACCCTGACAGTTTGTTGATTGTGCGTTAAGTGTTAGAGCCGTGTTTCGAATTAGATTTGCTTATATTCGTTTTTTGGGAATATATCGGCTGGAAGAATCAAATTATTATGTATTACTATATGAGATATTGTTAGGAGAACTGAAAAATGTTCAAAATATTCAAGAAAAAAGAATATGAAGAAAATGGTGAAACAGAAGAAAAGGGACAGTTTCCACCGGCTTCACAAGAGCTGGAGGGGGAAGAGGATTCTTTGCTGAATGAACAGCAGGAGTTGCTGGATATGAAACAGAAATTAAACTTGCGAATAGCGGAGGAAGCCGACGTTAGAAAGCGCAGGATAGAAACATTGAAGAATGAAAATTCAGAATTGAGACGTCAATGCGAAGAACTTACCAACTCTCTTAATATGCTGATCCGCAAAAACTCCGCAGACAACTTGTAATATCACAACAGCAAACGCATTAGTCATCAAGTCGTTCTTCAACTTTTTACAGCACAAGCCATTTCAGCTTTCTCCATAATTTGCATTTAAGCATTCATTTTGCCTAGAGCTTTCTTCACTGTTGTCTTTTAACATTTTAATGCTCATTTTATTCCGCGCATACACGTAAAACTGCTTACCTATTTTACTTCTTTTTTCGTTTTCTGTAGTGCTTCGTGGATTTTTAGCGGTTTATTCTTTAATTTGAGATATGCTTTGCTGACGTCAAGTGAAGAGTCTTTTGGTCTTTTGGCAATCCATTTGATCTGTTCGGATGAAACAGGTGTTATAAGGTTTTTATCTAGGTTGAAAGTTTCAGCAAGAAGCTCGGCGAACTCGTATCTGCTTAGACGTGTGGCTCCTGTCATGTGGAAAGTTCCAGTTAGTTTTCGTTCTAAAGCTTCAAGGACCATATTCGCTAGATTGGTGTTTAGTGTCGGTGAGTTCCATTGGTCTGTTACGATTTCAACTTTTTCTTTCTTTTTAAGTTTGTTCAGTAGCCATAATGCGAAGTTTATTTTGCCTGTTGCTGGGATTGAGCCGTAGATGACGCTGGCTCTAGCGATGCAGTAATTATCCAGCAGGTTTTTCACGTGTTCTTCGCCTTTTAGTTTGGTTAGTCCGTAGTGGTTGATTGGAGCTGGTTTATCCGTTTCTTTGTACATGCCTTGTTCTCCCTTGAAAACGTAGTCTGTGGAGATGTAAACGAGGAAAGCCTTGTGTTTACTGCATGATTCAGCTATGTTTCTTGTTCCTTCAGCGTTTATTTTTAAAGCTAGTTCTTTTTCTGTTTCGCATTTGTCCACATTGGTTAATGCTGCAGCATGAACTACAGCATTAGGCTTGATAGTGCGGAATGTTTTTTCTACTGTTTGTCTGTTAGAAACGTTAAGTTGGATGGGTGTTCCGTGGAGGGGTTTATGTTGATTGTATGCAGAGTAAACTTCAATGTTTTTTCTTGCGGCTAGTTGGCATAGTTTTGAGCCGAGTAAGCCGCTTGCACCTGTGACCAGCAGTTTCAATGGGTATCCCTTGTTTTCCATGGTGTGGGATGAAGGGTTTTCTCTGTTGCTAAGGGTTTCCACCACTTTTCATTGTGTGTGTACCAGTTGACAGTTGCTTTTAATGCTTCTTTGAAGGAGAATCTTGGTTTCCAGCCTAGTTTAGACTTGATTTTTGATGAGTTTAGACTGTATCTTACGTCGTGTCCTGGGCGGTCTTCTACATGAGTTATTAGGTTTTCAGGTTTACCTAGCAATTCAAGTATTTTTCTGGCAATTTGGATGTTTGGCAGCTCGTTTCCTCCTGAGATGTTGTAGATTTCACCTGATTCTCCTTTTCTCAGGACGAAGTCGATGGCTTCACAGTGGTCTTGCACGTAAATCCAGTCTCTAACGTTTTCTCCGGAGCCGTAGATTGGGATTGACAGGTTTTTTAGGGCTCTGATGATGGTTTTTGGCATGAGTTTTTCTGGGATTTGATAGGGCCCATAATTGTTGGTGCATCTTGTGATGGTTGCGTTTAAACCGTATGTTTTGTGGTAGGCTGTTGTGAACATGTCTGCAGCTGTTTTGGAGGCAGAATAGGGGTTGGATGGTTTAAGCATGTCATTTTCGTTGAATGATCCCTCGTGTATTTCACCGTAGACTTCGTCTGTGGACACTTGGACAAGTTTAGCTTTGCTGTTATGTTTCCTTATGGCTTCTAGGATGGTGAATGTTCCTATGGTGTTGTTTTGGATGAATGGGGTGGGATCAGCTATGCTTCTATCTACGTGAGTTTCAGCTGCTATGTTTACTACTGCATCTACTTGCTTGATTATTGTGTTTATGAGTTTTGAATCGCAGATGTTTCCTTTGATGAATCTGTATTGTCTCTCATTTTTCATGTCTTCGAGGTTAGCTGGGTTGGCGCCTATTCCTATCTTGTCTATGTTTATTACTTCATCGTTTGGATGTTTGTTGATAATGTGCCTGCAGAAGTTGCTTCCAATAAACCCTAACCCGCCTGTTACAAGAAGCTTCATAAAAGTTTCACCTGTACGGTGGATAGTTCCAGTTCCAAGGTTTGCCAACTCTTGGATCGGTTTTTTTGCCGTTTATCGATTTTGGAATTAATGTTTGATCGTTCCACGGTCTCCGTTCTTCATCAGGATTCTGATGGTCGTAGAGCCGAGTAGTGAAGTAAAGGAGGAAAGCTGTCTCGTTGCCTACTACCTTGAAACCATGCCAATAATGTCCCGGAACCCTAACTATTTGCGAGTTTTCGCCTACAGATATTATTTCGTCCAGTTCTTCTGTCTCTTCATCATAAGCGCATATTTTCAGGGCGCTTTTCAAGGCTATGAAGTAGTCTGTTTGTCCTCTCAGATGCCGGTGCCAGGCTCTGATGATACCTGGGTAGCTTACTGAGAAATTAGCTTGGACGGGTTGGTCTTCGTTTAGAAGGTTTTTCCAGTCGTTTCTCATCAGCTCTGTAAACGAACCTCTTTCATCATTGAATCTCTTTAATGGTTTAACGGTTATTCCTTTCAGCATGCTCTACACCTTTTTATAGTTCGGTTTATGCATTCATCGAATAAATAGTCTTTTTGTTTAAGTTTGATTCTTTTCTGTTTTTTTTCGTCGAGTGTTGCGGGAATTCTAGCTATTTTAATGGGATGACTCGAATGTTATCTTCTTTTACTATGAGTATGTGATTTTCTATTGGAATTTCGGTGGTCAATAGGTGCTCGATTCTTTTAGCTAATTGTTGAGGAGATCTCGGGATAAATCGTAACAGAACTAAGCCTTTAGATTTGAGTTTCTCTTTGAATATGAGTTCGCCGAGTCCTTGTCAAAAGTTACCACGATTCTTTCTTTTCTGTTAGCTATATTGAGCACTTTTCTATCGCTTGAACCCGGCGAGAACTCTGTGACTGAAATTATGTTGATGCCTTTCCTTCTTAGGGCATCTACGGTTTTAATGGGTATGTTTTCGTCGGCTAGAAGTTTGATCAAGGTAGTGGATAAACCTTCTCTTCCTTCAGGATCTCGGACGCGTACTTTAGAACTGCCGTTACGTCCTCTTTCATAAGTTGAGGATAGTTTTTCAATATACTTTCAGTGGTCCAGCTGTTGGCGAGTAGGTCTAGAATAAACTCGACGGCTATTCTGGTGCCTTTTATAATCGGTTTCCCAACTAGGATGTTGGGATCAACGGTTATCCTGCTCTTCCAATCCTCAGTCATTCATAGCACCTGTAATAGACAATTGAAGATACACGGTATAAATGTGTTTGCGGAGAAGAAAAACGCATTTTATTTTTTAATTTTACAGTTTTATGTGTGTTCTTTCGCCTATGATGAATTTTTTTCCGTGTGGTGTATTGTTGTTAGAGATTATTTTTGAGTGAGATGCGATTAGGCTGTCTGTGATTCTTTCGTTTATGTTTATGGTGCAGTTGTCCATTATTATCGAGTTTTCTATTTCGCCACGTTTTATTGTGCAGTTGTTTCCTATGCTTGTGTATGGGCCTATGTAGACGTTTGGTTCTATTGTTGTGTTTTCTCCTATTATGGCGGGTCCTCTGATTAGAGCGTTATCTTTTACTGTCGTGTTTTTGCCTACTGCTACTCTACCTTGGATTGACGTGTTGTTTTTGATTATGCCTTGTATTTCCGGTTGTAGTTCATCTAAGACTAGCCTGTTGGCTTCAAGGATGTCTTCGGGCGTGCCAGTGTCTTTCCACCAGCCTTTCACTGTTCGGTAGCCTACGTTGTAGCCTTTTTCCAGTAGCAGTTGGATTGCTTCTGTTATTTCTAGTTCTCCTCGCCATGAGGGTTTGAGTTGTTTGATCATTTTGAGAATTACTGGTTTAAAGAAGTATATACCAGTTAAAGCGTAGTTGCTGGGTGGTTCCTTTGGTTTCTCTATGAGTTGCAGGAGTTTTCCGTTTTCGTCGAATTTTGCGACGCCGAACTGCTCTGGTTCTTTTACTTGGCAGAGTAGAATCATTGCATCATGGTTTGAAGTTTCAAATTTATGCACGAGGTTGCTGATTCCGCCTTTTAGAAGGTTGTCGCCGAGATAAACTACGAACGGAACGTTCTCTAGGTGTTTTTCGCATAATCCCACTGCGTGGGCAATTCCTTTTGGTTCGCTTTGGGTTATGTATGTGATTTTAACGTTGAATTTGGCTCCGTTTCCGTAGTACTCTTTAACTTTTTCTGGGTAGGTGTCTCCGAGCACTATGGCTATGTCGGTTATTCCAGAGTTTTTCAGGTTCTCCAAGACATATTGTGATATGGGTTTGTTAGCGATTGGAATAAGCTGTTTTGGGCCTGTGTGAGTTAGTGGTCTAAGTCTTGTTCCGTGGCCACCGTGAAGAATAACACCTTTCATGTAGCATCGAAGAGCTATCTTTTGTTAGGGCTTTTAAAAGCTTTCCGAGATATTCTTCTTTGGATTCTCAATCAGAATTGCTATATGATCAGTCTATTGATAATTGCGAGTTAACATGCAACCAATCGTGCATGTCTTAATTGTTGTTCTTGAATTGAATTCGCACACGCGGGTGATAGCTTTAACAAAGCCACCTTTCAGATTCCTTATTTTAACTGGGCATGTCTATGACGTTTGGAAACTGTCTTTGTCTACTGTGAACAGGGAGTCATTGTTTGTCAAGTATAGTAAGTCTTTTATTTTTTCACCTAGAATGTTATCTGGGATTACGTGATGAATCATAAAAAGTTCTGCATGTTACTTAATGAATGCGGATTTGACTTTTACACCGGGGTTCCCTGTTCTGTCCTAGGTAATATCATTAATTACTTATCTGAGAGTGATAGGTTCATGTATGTTCCTGCCACCAGGGAGAGTGAGGCGCTCGGCATTGCAGTTGGAGCTTATATGGGAGGAAAGAAGCCTGTTGTTCTGATGCAGAATTCAGGGCTCGGCAATTCTTTAGCCGCATTGACTTCTCTTGTTCTTTTGTATAGGTTTCCAATTCTTTTGGTGGTCTCCTGGCGTGGTTACTTGGGAAAGGATGCGCCTGAACATTTGCTTATGGGCAAGTACATGCTTGATTTCTTGAAGGTTATGAACGTGCCTACGAGGGTTTTGTCAGCGGATGTTTTGGAAGAGCAGATAGTTGATTCTGTTAGAGTGTTGGCAGAGGAGAAGGTTCCGGTAGCTTTGATACTGAGGAGAGGTGTGGTTGAGTGAGAAGATACGACGCTGTCAAGGCAATTGTTGACTGCTTGGATGATGAGTTCATTGTGGCGTGTAATGGTTTGATAAGTAGGGAGCTTTTTTCTGTTAAGGATAGAACGAGAAACTTTTACATGTTGGGTTCAATGGGATTATCGTCAGCTATAGGATTGGGAGCTGCATTAGCTAGGCCTGACAAGAAAATCGTTGTTCTTGATGGTGATGGAAACATGCTTATGGCTCTTGGAATCCTTGCTACTGTTGGAGTGTTTTTGCCTAAGAATTTTGTGGAAATCGTGTTAGATAATGAATGCTATGAATCAACTGGAGGACAGGATAGTGCAAGCCCGGTGACTAAATTTGATGCGATTTCATCTTCATGCGGTTTCAGAAACAGTGGGTTTGTGGATTCCTTGGATGATTTGAAGAAGATGTTGACGGTTTTTTTGAATTCAGATGGTCCGTCGTTTATTCATGTGAAGGTGGATAGGGGAAGAGTTAGTGTGCCGAGAGTTTCAATAAGTCCGGTGGAGATTAAAAATAGGTTTATGAGAGAATTGGAATCCTAGTATACCATTCCCTTTGCTGTCTCGTAGTCTTTTTTGTTGTGGATTTCAATCCATCCTTTGTTTGTTTCTATGAAATGAACTTTGAAGTTGCGGTCAATCATTTCCTGAAGCATGTCGACGATTGATGCTGTTTCAAAGCTTTTGTTTTCATGGAACCTGCCTTTATGGTTTTTCGCGCAATCTTCATAAACCATTATCAGGTTCTGGGCTCCGTACGCGGAGAACTTGGCGATTCCGATGAACTCGTGTGTTGCGATGTCCTTTTTGATTTTCTTTCCTATGAAAGATACTTCTTTTCCGATTGTTGGAAGTAGCTCTCGATAGTATTTGTCTCTTTGTTTGCTGATTATAAGGTCTAGTTCTTTGTCTATTTCGTGTTTGTGGAATGGGTAGGAGGCATCCGCTATTATTGTTATGTCTTCTTTGCTTCTGAGAAGGTTGTTGATTATTGACTCGTCGAATATTATGTCTGAGAATATCATTGTGAAGCCGTTTTTCATATCTTCTTTTGCAGCAAACAAGGAGGACAACGATCCTTTTCTGTAATTTGTTACGTCGTAGTATTTTACGTTACTAACAGTGATTTTCTCTTTTTCATAACCTCTGGCAACTGCTACGTCAGTGATTCCGCATCGTTTCAGTACATCCAGTTGCCTTTGAAGTAGGCTTTTTCCATTCAGATCCAGCATGGCTGTTGGCAGGTCTTTGATTATTTCTTCCTTTGGTTTACCTGCAGCCAGTATGATCACCTTGGCTTTGCTGCGTTCCTTCATGGTTTCAAGATCTCTCTGCTTTATCTGTGTAAAGCCGACCATGTTGAACAACTTATCAACTGGGGCACAATAAGGTTCAGTTTCGAAAGCACGGCCATTTAGTAAGATCAACTTGCACACTTGCTCCATCGAGTTTACTGATGCTCTTAACAGATGATTGGCGTAGATAACGATGTTGAAGCCGTTTTTTTTAAGTTCCTCTTCTGTAATCCTGTTGTAGGTTGTTGGTACGCAGATTAAGGGTTTGCGGAAACCGAGTTCTTCACAAATTTTGTTGTATTCCGCCGCAAATTTCAGCACGCTTACTGGGTTTCTCTCTCTGGAGTGTATCATTATTCCATCTATGCTTGACTGCAGGTATTTTTTTGCTCTCAATAACGCGTCTTCAACGCCGTAGCCTGCGATTATGCTTTCTATTCTAGCAAAAATCATGAAGTCATCTGAGAGTAAAGCATCTTTTCCCACTTGGATCTTGTTTGCAAAAGCTTTTGGATCTTCAAGATTCTGTATGGCATCTGGATCCAAACTGTTTCTTTTAGGAAAGGTTTTATCCTCAACCACGATGGCAGATACGCCTAATCTTTCGAGTCTAGTAACAAAATATTCAAAGCTGTCAGGATCTCTACCTGTATCACCATCCACAATTATCGGTTTATTCGTGGTGCTTATCATCTGCTCTATAGTGACAAGTCTTGAGTCTAAACTTATGATTTCTATGTCTGGGAGTCCTTTTGACGTGGAATCTGTGAAGCCGCTTGCCCAAATAGCGTCAAATTCTAAAGTTTCGTTTTCACCGTCATGGTTTAGTTCGATCTTGATGTCGTTTGCTATTGATGCGCTTATTCCATTGTGGGCTTCTATCACGCGTATTAACTGTTTTTTGTTGAGAAGTTCTTTAAGTTTTCTGCGCCTATCTTCAGGCTTAATTTTGCCTTTCACAGTCATTTTAAGTCATAAATATAATAAGAAAGAGAACTTTGATATTAGATTTGTGAGAATAATGGAAAGCTGGAGTTTTCATATACCGACGAAAGTGGTTTTCGGCGTTGGCTGCCTTGAGAGAATAGCCGATTTTGCTGAATCCTTCAAGCCCCATAGAATAATGCTGGTTACAGGCAGGAAAAGCATGAAAGAATTAGGTGTAACGGATAGGATTGTTGGTTTTTTGAAGAATTATCAAGTTGTTGTTTATGATAAGGTTGAACAAAATCCTACTATCAGCAAGGTTGAGGAGGGGGTTCAGCTTCTAAAAGCTGAAAAGTGTGATCTAGTGATCGGGCTGGGAGGTGGGAGTGCAATAGACACTGCTAAGGCGGCTTCAGTACTAGTTAGGAATAGTGGTCGTGTAGATGAATTTCTTTCAGGATATAGAAGGATTGTGAATAGAAGGTTGCCGCTTATTGCTGTTCCCACTACTGCTGGCACTGGAACAGAGGTAACCCAATATGCATCTGTTATTAATGAATTGAAGAAACGGAAGCTTTCTTTAAGCCATGAGTACATTCATCCCGATGTGGCTATTGTGGATCCTCTTCTTACAGTTAGCATGCCGAAGTTTGTTACTGCGACAACAGGGCTGGATGCACTGTCACAATGTATTGAAGCTTACTGGTCTAAGCATCATACACCTATAAGCGACGTTTTCGCGTTGAACGGTGTCAGACTAGTCTTTGAGAATCTGGTAGA
>Ga0209986_10005533_pt1 | contig 10459 bp, 12 predicted proteins | sample BlataG_FD_183168 | JGI IMG/M metagenome (GOLD analysis project Ga0209986, IMG submission 183168) | Deep subsurface microbial communities from Black Sea to uncover new lineages of life (NeLLi) - Black_00105 metaG (SPAdes) (version 2) | ecosystem: Environmental > Aquatic > Marine > Oceanic >...
AAAGTAGTAATATTAGAGGTATTAATTGAAAAGTACGGTTATTAGAGATAGATTTTTAAAATTCTTTAAAGATAAAAATCATTCAATAATTCAATCATCAAGCTTGATACCAGTAGATGATCCTACTGTTCTTCTAACAACTGCTGGTGTGCAACAGATCATGCCTTTCTTTTCAGGATTAAAAGAGCCTCCATCAAAAAGATTAGTATCCTGTCAGAAATGTTTCAGAACAACTGATATTGATAATATAGGTTTAACTCCAAAGCATCTTACTTTTTTTGAGATGTTGGGGAATTTCTCAGTTGGTGATTATTTCAAGGAAAAAGCGATTTACTGGGCATGGGAATTTCTTACCAGGGAATTAAAAATTGATTCAGATAAATTATGGGTAACAGTATTTGAGGGAGATGAGGAGATACCTGCAGATGATGAAGCGGTTGCGATATGGAAAGAAGTTGGAGTTAGCCCCAACAAGATTTATAAATTTGGAAAAGCTGATAATTTCTGGGGTCCGCCTGGGGAAAAGGGACCATGTGGTCCATGCAGTGAAATACATTTTGACAGGGGAGAACAATACGGATGTCAGAAAGATAAATGTGGACCTAATTGTGAACAGTGTGACAGATTTATTGAAGTATGGAATTTGGTTTTTACCCAGTATAATTTTGATGGAAAAAAATATGATATTCTTCCTCAAAAAAATATAGATACGGGAATGGGTTTAGAGAGATTAGTAGCTATTATGCAGAATGTAGAATCTGTTTTTGATACTGATTTATATAATGAAATAATAAAAGAAATTGAAAGGTTATCAAATAAGAAATTTGGTATAAGTTCCGACCTCGGTAGGTCATTTAGAATTACTGCTGATCATCTAAAGGGAGCAACTTTTTTAATTAGTGATGGAGTTTTTCCTTCAAATGAGGGAAGGGGTTATGTTTTAAGAAGAATTATAAGAAGAGCAATTACTAATGGAAAGAGTTTGGGTATTAAAGATGAGTTTATAACAAAGATATCAGAAATAGTTATAAATATAATGAGTTCTGTTTATCCAGAACTTAAAGATAAAAGAGATTATATACTTGATGTGTTAGAAACAGAAGAAAAAAAATTTTATAAAACACTTATTGAGGGCACTAAGATTCTTGAAGAAAATATTAAACAATTAAAGAAGTTAAAAAAGTCTGTAATACCTGGTGATATTGCTTTTAAATTATATGATACATACGGTTTTCCGATTGACTTAACAAAGAATATAGCAAATAAATACGATTTTACTACTGATACAGAAACATATCGTACTTATATGGAAGAACAGAAAAATAGATCTCGTTCTGTGAAAGGTTTTTTTGATAAAGACGAAGAAGCTTTAAAACTCTATTCATCTATTGTAAAGGGTAAAAAAATAAAGTTTGTTGGGTATGAAAAAGATTTTGTTAAAACTGATGTAGTGGGGATAATATCTAAAGGTGTTGAAGTGCAAAAAGTATCTAAAGGTGATGAAGCGGAGATTATAATAAGTGAAACTCCATTTTATGCTGAAAAGGGTGGCCAGGTTGGTGATATTGGTCATATAGTATCAGAAACTGGAGAATTTAGTGTAGATAATACATTTCCCATTGATGATATTCTAAATTCACATCAAGGAAAGGTAATTGATGGAGAAATAAAAATAGGTCAAATAGTTGAAGCTAAAATTGATATTAAAAATAGAATTTCAATATCTAAAAATCACACAGCTACTCACTTACTTCATTGGGCTCTCAGAACAGTATTAGGTGATCATGTGAACCAATCTGGCTCTTTAGTAGAAGCAGGAAGATTAAGATTTGATTTCACACATCATCTATCACTATCAAATGAGCAGAGGGAAAAAGTGGAGAATTTAGTGAACAAGATGATATTTGCCAATCACGATGTAAGAGCATATATAACAACACTGGATTATGCCAAAGAAATAGGTGCTATTATGATATTTGGGGAAAAATATGGTGATTTTGTAAGAGTTCTCGAAATAGGTGATTTTTCTAGAGAACTCTGTGGAGGGACACATATTGCAAAAACTGGCTCCATCGGTCTATTTAAAATAATAAGTGAGGGTTCTATAGGATCAAATTTGAGAAGAATAGAAGCAATTACTGGCAGAGAAGTAATTAGATATATAAGTAACCAAGATAAAATTATTTTTTCTCTTTCAGAATTATTATCGGTCGAGAAATCGGATATTATAGAAAAAATAAAAAAGCTTATTGATGACTTAAAGAAAAAAGAATCTGAATTGGAAAAGATCAGAAAAAAAACGATCTCATCTGAGCTTGAAGCTATTTTAAATAAATATGAAGAAAAGAATGAAATAAAGATTTTTTCTGGTCTTTTAAAATTTAGAAATATTAAAGACTTACAATCGATGGTAAGAACTATACAGGGAAAATTTAAAGATAGTTTTGTAGTACTTGGTTCAAATTTAGCAAATAAAGCCATTTTAGTAACATCTGCTTCAGGAAAGGCATTGGAAATTGGTATAGATTGTAATGAAATAGCTAACACTATTTCTAAATATATTGATGGTGGAGGTGGTGGAAAGAAAGAATTTGCTCAGGTGGGTGGAAAAAATACAAAAGGAACAAAATTAGCTATTGATAAAGCAATCAAGATAGTAGAAAGTTTACTATAAAATATTATTAAAATTGGAAAGTATTGTATTTGTTTTTAAAAAATTTAAATATGAAAAAGATGGGTTTAGATTGGGGTGAAAAAAGAATAGGTATCGCAATATCAGATGAATTGTTATTTTTTGCTCATCCCTTAGAAATAATAGAAAATTCTTCTAAAACAAAATCTATTTTAAAGAATATTATTCAGAAAGAAAATATTGATGAAGTGGTTGTCGGTTTACCTATCACTCTTAGAGGTGAAATGGGTAAACAAGCAATAAAAACTAAAGAACAGGTTGAAGAAACTTTTAAAGATATGGCAGATATAAAGATAAAGTTAAAATTCTGGGATGAAAGAATGTCAACCAGACATGCAAATAGATTATTAAAAGAGGTAGGGCTTAGAATTAAGGATAGAAGAAAGATTAAAAAATTGGATGATAAAATAGCAGCAAGCTTAATTCTTCAAAGTTATTTAAACTATTTAAAAAGAGAAAATGAAGAAATTTAAAAAATTTATTTTAGCAGTATTTATAATAATTTTAATTTTATTAGTATTTTTAGAGTCTTATATTCTAAAAAATTTTTTTGGAGTTCTATTTATACCACATGATGGTATGGGAAATATAGAGCTTGCAATTGAAGAGGGTATGTCAATTGATAAGATAGTAAATATCTTAGAAGAAAAGAAAGTGATTAAGAATGCACGGCTCTTTAAATATTATGTTAAATATACGAAAAAAAGTACGGAAATTAAATCTGGTAGATATATATTTGATATCAACTCCTCATATGCAGTAGTTCTTGATAAATTAATTCAGGGACCTCCTCAGCCAGAAACATTTACATTGGTAATCCCAGAAGGCTTTACTTTAGAGCAAATTGCTAATAGAGTTGAGGAAACATCTCTCATTTCTAAGAGAAACTTTATATGCGAAGCAATACCAAAAGAGTTCAATTATAATTTTTTAGAAGATGCTGAAAGCTTAGAAGGATTTTTATTTCCAAAGACATATACATTTTTAAAGGAAACATCTGCTCATAATTTAATAGATACATTGTTAAAACAGTTTGAAACAGAGACTAAAGATTTAGATTTTAGTTTAGCCAAGCAGAATGGTATAAACATTAAAGATATAATAACTATTGCTTCATTAATTGAAAGGGAAGTATATATCGCTGAGGAGAGAGGATTGGTTTCTGCTGTTATTTATAATAGGCTTGAAATAGACATGCCACTCGCAATAGATGCAACATTAAGATATGCTCTTTCAAAGTGGGATGATGAACTAACCATATCTGATTTAGATACTGACTCTCCTTATAATACAAGAATATATAAGGGACTTCCTCCAACAGCAATTTGTAATCCTGGGATAAAGTCGATAAAAGCAGCACTTGAACCTGCTGATGTCGACTATTTGTATTTTGTTGTTGATGATCAAGATTCACACAGCCATTTTTTTACTAATTCTGAAACTGAATTTTTTAATTTCTTAAATAGTTTAGAAAGGTAATATGAAAAAGTCTAAATTATGCCCTCATCTTTATTATTCCTCAATATATACTATAGATTTAGACAAGATAAAATCATTAGAAATAAAAGGATTAATCATTGATTTAGATAATACAATACTACCTCATCATCACTTTATAGTTTCAGAAGAGCTTAAATCCTGGTTTAAAAATCTAATAGAAAGAGGATTTAAAGTATGTGTTATTTCAAACAACTCTGTTAACAAAGTAAAAAAAATAGCGGATAAACTTCAGGTACCATTTATATTTAATGCTGTTAAACCCCTTCTATGGTCTTTCAGGAAAGCAACTAAAATTTTAAGCTTAGATAAAAAGTATATTGCAATTGTTGGAGACCAGATGTTTACAGATATTTTGGGTGGAAACTGGTTTGGAATATTTACGATTTTAGTAAAGCCAATGAATCCTTATGAACATTGGTGGACAAGAAAATTAAGAATATTACAAAAAAAACTTTTAAACAGATTTATATCTAAAGGAGAATTAAAATATCTAAATTAAAATAATTTTAATTAATAATAATATAATTTGAAATTTTAACAATTTTGTTTTTTTTATTAATTATTATTTAACAGGTATTTTGATTATATTTATATATTTTGGTTAAAATGGTTGATAAGTATGTACACATTAAAGTAAAAGGTTATGTACACGGAGTTGGATTTAGATTCTATGCTATTAGATATGCGGATAAGTTAAATATTAATGGTACTGTTAGAAATAAATATGATGGCAGTGTGGAAATATATGCTGAAGGAAAAGAGGAAGATATAAATAAATTTATCGAGGTAATTAGAACAGGACCAAGATCAGCTGTAATCAAAGAAGTCATAATTGATGAATATAAAAAATCAAGAGATTATAATACATTTGATATTATCTTTTAATCAAAATTTATGTTTTTCAAGAAATCTAATAATAAAAGAGTTAAAAATAAAAAAGACGATAGCTTCAAACTACCTCTTTCTGCAAAAGATGCAGCACTGGCTTCAATAGTGGGAGCTATCTATGTTGTTCTTACATTAGGTTTTGCTCCAATTAGTTTTGGGCCTATTCAATTTAGAATTGCTGAGATTTTAACAGTACTTCCATTTCTAAGGGCATCTACAGTCTGGGGACTATTTGCTGGTTGCTTAGTAGCAAATATAATAGGAGGATTAGGACCATGGGATTGGTTCTTAGGCAGTCTTTGTACATTAATTGCTGCTTATTTAACTTCAAAAATGCCAAATATCTGGCTTGCTCCATTACCTCCGGTAATAATAAATGCTTTTTGTGTTAGCCTTTATCTTAGTAAAATTTTCGGATTCCCCTATTGGCTTACAGTGTTATCAATTGGAATTTCTGAAACAATCATCTGCTATTTATTAGGTATTCCTTTACTTTATTTTCTTAAAAAGCAAAATTTCTTAGAAGAAAACATCTTTAAGTAATAATATACTTATTTTTTAGAAGGCGATGATAACTTAAGGTATTATTATTACCATCTGGACACAGTAGAGGTGAGTGCTGGTAGTAGAGTAAAAACAATGTTTTGTAAAGACAGTGAGGTGTTAAAATGATGATAAACAAATTAAGTTATTCAGCAATTTCTACCTATTTAAATTGTCCACTACAATATAAATTAGTGTATATTGATGGACTGAAATTACTACCAAAACCCTATTTCTCTTTTGGAAATTCCTTGCACAAGCTAGTAGCATATTTTTTTAAGGATATGTTTTTAAAACCTCCTGCTTTAGATGACTTTTTAAAATATTATAAGGATAATTGGTTATCTGAAGGATATGAGACTAAAGAAAACGAGAAGGAACATTTTTTGCTTGGTGAAAATATTCTTAGAGAGTTTTACAATTTAAACAAAAAAGATTACAAAAAACCTATAAGTGTAGAATATTATTTTAAAGTAGATTTTAATAATATAATCTTGACTGGTCTTATCGATAGGGTTGATAAACTACCCTCCGGAAATCTTGAAATTATTGATTATAAGTCAGGAAAAGTTATTCCAACTATTTATGATCTAAATGAGGATCTCCAGCTTTCTATTTATCATATTGCAGCAGAGGAAACATGGAATATTCTTCCTGAAAAATTAACTATATATCATTTGAGGTCAAATACTTCACTATCTACTAAAAGAGGAATTAAACAATTAGATAAAGCGAAAGAGTTGATATTTAAAGTATTAGAAGAAATTAAAAAAGGGAATTTTAAACCAAAAATAGGTAGATTTTGTCCTTGTGATTTTCCTCAACATTGTCCCCACTTTTCTAAGGAAATAAAAGAGGAAAATATTAAAAGGGAAGACAATAATAAGATATTCAAGAAACCCAAAAAAATATCTAAAGAAAAAGTGATGCTTATTAATGAATTATGGCAGTTGATGTTAAAGAAAGGCTACAACAAGGAAGATGCAAAATTTTATATAACATTTAACTTTGGTAAGGAAAAAGGCATTGAACTAACTTTAGAGGAGTTGAAAAGTGCAATAGAGGAATTTAAAGACGGTAAGGATAATTTTAAGAGGGTATATGACTAAATTGTTTTTATAATGAGGTTAATAAAAATGATTAAGAATGAAAAAGAAACAAAAGAATGTCATTCAAATAATAAAGATAAATAATTAAATTAATTTTAAAGGAAGGTAAGATTAATGGGTAAAAATAATAGTGGTTTAAACAAAAGACAGAGAAATTTACTAATTGATTGGTTTGATGATAACAAAGATGAAATTGTTGGGTTGTTTGTAGATGTTGGAAAAATGGTAAAACAGGGTATTTTTAGCAAAACTTTTTATTATTCATTTATAAAATTGAATTACCATGAAAACACAGATAAATGTATAAACCGTTTTCTTCACGCCTTATCAATGGACTATCATCATAAAAAAGAAAGAGGAGAAGTGTGGCGGCATATAAGTAGTCGAAGAAAAAGAAAGAAAGAGAGGGAATCATGGAAGCAATTTATTACTGAGAATGTGTTGTAAAAATTATTTTAAAAAATTTTTTTAAAAAATAAATTTATAATGCAAGGGATTTATTCTCTTGCTTTTTTGTAATTTTTGTATCAATTTTCTCAAAATAAAAGAATTTGACATCTTGACATTTTTACATTTTTACTATATATTATATTTGGTGATGTAAAATGAAAAAAATGACAATATATTTATCAGATGAATTACATAAAAAGATAAAAATAGTTTCAGCACTTGAAAATAAAAGTATGAAAGATTTAATAATTAAAGCAGTTAAAAAAGAAATTAATAAATGGGAAAAAACAAAAAGTGAAACTATTTTTACTGTCTTTCAAAAGTAAAAAAAAGAGAATTTATAAAGTGAGGTAAAAAATGAGCAAGGATTTCGATGTATATTTTAAACTTGATAAGAAAGGCTTAGAAAATAAGTATGTTATTATTGTAAAAGGAAAATTAGTAGCTAAAGGTAAAGATATCGAGAGCATGCTTGATAAAGTAAAGCGAAAATATCCAAAAGAAACACCTTTTGTAGCAAAAGTTCCTGATGATAGAACATTAATTTTGTAAAAAAATATATCAAAGGTTTAAAAATAAATATAGCATGGGCATTAGTAGAAGAGATCCCGATGCTAATGGGGAGAAAGGACATATTTAATAAATTCAGAATAATCTTTGATGAGAGAAAAGGATGGATTTATTTTGAAGAGTAATAATTAACATTATGGAATTTATTTAAAAAATTTAATTATTAAAGGAGCGGAACTAAAAACTGCTCCTATTTTCGTTTATTCTCTTGAATTATAATGATTTAAAGTTATATACATGAAATATAGAACATTTTTTATTCCTAAAGATAGCCCAATTCATAGATTAAATCCACTAACTAAATTAACTGTTTTAGGCTTTATCATAGTCTCTCTGTATACTATAAATTGGATTCATTTTCCAATACTTCTTTTTTTATTAATAATTTTCCCTATTGCCTTTTTGGGAAGAGTTTCTAAAGAATTTTTTAAAATAATTTTAAAAGCGGGATTACCTTTAATTTTATTTGTGTTTGTATTTCAAATCGTTTTTTATCCGGGTGGAGAAAAAGTTATATGGGAATTTTCAGTTGTAAAAATAAAATTAGAAGCAATAATATTTTCATATTTATTAGGAAGTAGAATATTGGTCATAATTTCTTCTTTTTTAATATTTCTTCTCACCACAAATCCAAGTTATATTATGAACTCTTTAATTTCGATAGGGTTTCCACCAACGATATCTTATGTTATTTTATCTACTTTAAATATATTTCCTTATATACAATCGAAAGCAAATTCTGTATTGGATGCTCAAAAATCAAGAGGTTTAGAGGTAGAGGGTAATATTTTTATAAAAATTAAATCTTTAATTCCATTAATAACTCCATTACTTTTTAGTTCAATTTCAGAGGTTGAACAAAGAGCTTTAGCTCTTGAGGTAAGAGCTTTTAGCTCACCGAATCCAAAAACATCAATTTTGAAAATAAAAGATTCGTTGCCACAAAAAATTTTTCGAATAGTAACTTTACTACTTTGTTTAATATTAATTATCTATAAATTTTATTTAGTAATTTTTTAAATTTACAAATAGTAGTTTTTATATTTTTTTATATTAATACTTTATAGAGAGAATTTATGGCTATAAAAATAAAAAACTTAAGTTACAGTTATTCAGGCGAAAAGAAAGAAGCTTTAAAAAATATTAATATAGATATTTTTGATGGTCAATTATGTGGTGTATTAGGAAGAAATTTAACTGGTAAATCAACATTATGTTATGCACTTACTGGATTTATACCACACTTTTTCAAAGGAAGCATAAAAGGAAAAGTGCTTATTGACAATTTAGATACAGCTAATTTACCTCTTCATAAAATTGTAACTAAAGCGGGATTAGTCTTACAAAATCCATTTAACCAATTATCAGGCGAAAAATTTACAGTGTTTGAAGAAGTAGCTTTTGGTCTAGAAAATTTAGGAGTTTCTCGAAATGAGATGATAGCAAGAGTTGAGGAAATTCTTAAAAAAATAAAAATTTATGATTTGAAAGATAGATCACCCTATCATCTTTCAGGTGGCCAACAACAATTAGTTTCTATAGCTTCTGTTTTAGTGATGAAACCTAACATTTTAGTTTTAGATGAACCGACCTCTCAACTTGACCCAATTAATAGTAAATTGATATTTTCATTGATTAAAGAGTTAAATAGAGAGGGAATAACAATAATAATAGTTGAACATAAAATAGAAGAGATAGTTGAATTTGCAGATAGAATTCTATTAATTGAAGATGGTGAAATATTATTAGACGAATCTCCTCACGAAATATTTAAATCTCTGAAAAAATATGAAAAATATATTAAATATATGAAACTACCCTGTTATGTAGAATTGGCGCAAAAAATAGAAGAACAAGGTCTTTGGGAAAAAACCAATGGTTATCCCATAACATTTGATCAAGCAAAAAAAGAATTTGAGGTGTAATTTGCCAAATATATTAATTGAAAATTTAGAATTTACTTATCCATCAGGTTTAAAAGTATTAAAAGGAATAGACTTAAAGATAGAAAATGGTGAATCTGTTGCTGTAATTGGAGAAAACGGTTCTGGGAAGACAACTTTAGTTAAGCATTTAAATGGACTCTTAAAACCCACATCTGGTCAAGTATGGATAGGAAAAAAGAATACTAAAATTTGTACAACTGCTGAACTTTCAAAAACTGTAGGATATGTTTTTCAGAATCCTGAAAACCAGTTGTTTAAAGAAACAGTAAGAGAAGAATTAATTTTTGGACCTAAGAATATTGGATTTTCAGAAGATAAAATTATAGATATAGTAGAGAAGATAGCTCACTTGACTGATATTTATGATATTTTAGATTCAAATCCAAGAGAATTAAATTTTTTTCAAAAACAATGGGTGGCAATTGCTTCAACATTGACAATGGACTCTAAGATTTTAATTCTTGACGAACCAAATACCAGTCAGGATTTTCTTGGTGTAGAAAAATTAATAAAATTGATAAATAACCTTTTGATAAAAAATAAAACAGTTATAACAATTACTCATGATTTAGATTTTGCATTAAAAATTTCAAAAAGATTTGTAGTTATTAGTGATGGAAAGATATTACTAGATAACACACCTCAAAATATTTTTGCAAAGAAGCAAGAATTAATTAAAGCAAATCTCATTCCTCCTCCCATACCGAGATTGGGGATTTTACTCGGTTTTAAATATCCTCCTATAAGTATTGATGACTTTA
>Ga0209986_10005534_pt1 | contig 10458 bp, 10 predicted proteins | sample BlataG_FD_183168 | JGI IMG/M metagenome (GOLD analysis project Ga0209986, IMG submission 183168) | Deep subsurface microbial communities from Black Sea to uncover new lineages of life (NeLLi) - Black_00105 metaG (SPAdes) (version 2) | ecosystem: Environmental > Aquatic > Marine > Oceanic >...
AAGGGCTCTCAAGTCGTGGTGGGATTTGCTCTTGAAACGGAAAATGCTGTCAGTAATGCCAGAAAGAAGTTGAAAGAGAAGAACCTGGACATGGTCGTGCTCAACCAGCCCGGTAAACAAACGGGGTTTGTTTCTGAGACCAACCAAGTAACGCTCTTGATACCAGGCAGGAAGCTTGAAAAGTGGCCTTTGATGGACAAAAGCGAGATCGCCTGTAAACTACTTGAAAAAGTTGCCGCCATGCTGTAGCTTTAAGGTCCCTAGCAGGCAGTGTACTATGGAAGAAGCGCCGGTCAGTTTGCAGGAAATGCTACGTCGTGCCCTCACGGGACAGGTGGAACTGGGCATGGGGGAGATGATCGTTAAGAGTGAGGGAGAGCGCTCATGGAATGGGCACTCACAGGAGAGAATACAAATGGTCAGGAAGTCGTCTGAAACAGTGGACCTGTTTGGAGCGGACGAAAAGGTCATACATACGCCCCAGTTTGATTCCCTTAAGGCTCACTATGACACCATCTGCACCTGTCAACTCTGCCCGCTGGGGCAAACCCGGACAAAGTTTGTGTACGGTGTCGGCAGTACCGAGGCTGATTTGATATTTATAGGCGAGGCGCCGGGGCGTGATGAAGATTTGCAGGGGGAACCGTTTGTCGGGCGCGCCGGGCAGCTTCTGGATCGTGTCCTGGCGGCCATGGGCCTGTTGCGGGAGGAGGTTTATATCGGCAATATCCTGAAGTGCCGTCCTCCCAATAACCGCGACCCGCTGTCGGAGGAGGCTGAGAAATGCCTGCCCCACTTACTGGAGCAGATAACTCTAATAAGGCCCAAACTGATATGTGCCCTCGGGCGGATAGCCGGTCAAATACTGCTGAAGACAACGGCACCCCTGGGCAAACTGCGGGGGCAGTGGTACGAGTTCGAGGGGGTGCCGCTGATGGTCACCTACCATCCGGCGGCGCTGCTGCGTTCCCCAGGGTATAAGAAAGACCTCTGGGCTGATATGCAGGTGCTCAAAAAGCGCTTAGACGAACTTAGGATGGGCCAAAAGACGTAATGATTCATAAACTTGTGGAATAGATTTTGGCTTACAGGACACAAGCAGACAGGGACGTCGAGCACCTCCAGCCGCCACAGTCGCTGGATCTTGAGAAGGCTGTGCTGGGCTCTATTCTGAAGGACACTGAAGCCCTTCACGAAACAATAGAAGTTCTTGACCATGAATCGGTGTTCTATTCCCCCAAACACCAGATCATTTACAAAGCTGTGCTTGAACTCTACCAGAATTCGGAACCTTGTGACATCACAACTATTACGGACGCACTGTTGAAGAATGGGAGCCTCGAGCAAATAGGCGGACGGGTCTACCTGGTGGAATTAGTGGAGAGTGTTGCCTCTACTGCCAATATCAGAAGTTACGCACAAAAAGTATTAGACAAGTTTCTTCTCCGACGCTTGATACAGACTTCCACTGAGGTTGTCAAAAGCTGCTACTCTTATGAAAAAGAAGTTGAGGAGCTTCTGGACCGGGCAGAGCAGGACATTTTTTACATATCTGAGAAGAGGCTTCGCAAAGGATTCACTTCTATAAAAGAGTTGATTCCCTCTACCTTTGAAGAGATTGAAAACCTTCAATCCCCGGATAGCGCCCTGGTTGGGCTCAAAACCGGTTTTGACCAACTGGACATCATGACCAATGGCATGCATAAAGGTGATTTTGTAATAGTCGCCGGCCGGCCGTCTATGGGCAAGTCGGCCCTCGCCATCAACATAGCAGAATACGTAGGCGTCGAGCTGAAGAAGGGAGTGGGCATCTTTTCTCTCGAGATGTCGAACGAACAATTGGCCTTACGGATGCTGTGCGGGCGGGCAAGGATTTCGCAGCAGCGCCTTCGCGCCCGCAAACTGAGAACTGAGGAGTGGCAGAAGCTTACGTTTGCCGGTGGACCGTTGTCTGAAGCGCCGATCTTCATTGACGATTCAGCTACTCTTTCATCTCTGGAAATCAGAGCCAAAGCCCGACGGCTGAAGTCACAGTATGATATTGCTCTCATTATTGTCGACTACATCCAGATGGTTCATGGCTCAGGACGCTTTGAAAACCGCCAGCAGGAAATGGCCAGTATCTCTCTCAGCCTCAAAGCGCTGGCCAAGGAGCTGGAAATCCCCGTTATTGCCTGCTCCCAGCTTTCCCGTCAGGTGGAGCAGCGCGGCGGCGAAAAGGTGCCCCAGCTTTCCGATCTGCGCGAGTCCGGCGCCATTGAGCAGGACGCCGATGTTGTCATGTTTATCTACCGCCCTGAACACTATTATTCTCACCTCGACAGGAATGACCCCAAGTACCTCGAGGTCCAGGGGAAAGCTGAAATCATCGTGGCCAAACAGCGTAACGGCCCTACCGGTCGGGTTAACCTGACCTTCCTGAAAGAGTTCGCGCGGTTCGAGAACATGGCGCCGACCGGCTACCGTGAAGTTCCGGCCGGAGTGGAACCGGTCGAGGGCGGAGACGTTCCCTTTTAAGTATACCCATGGATTACGGACTGCAGGTTATCGGCCGCCGCGGCGTGAACTTCGTCACCAAGCTGGGCGGCCTTTCTCTTATGCTGGGCAAGTTCCTTGTTTCGCTCAAAGAGATTCCGCGGTCGCTCGGTTTGATCTTCGAGCAGTTGTACGTGCTGGGAGTGAAATCCCTTCCGTTGATCGTGATCATTTCTATTTTTGTCGGAGCGGTTTCGGCGTGGCAGGCGGCCTACCAGTTCAAGTTTATCGGCGCCCCTCTGCGCTATCTTGGGCAGGCGGTGGGCAAGGCGGTGGTTATCGAGCTGGCGCCGGTGCTGTCGTCCCTTGTGTTTGCCGGACGGGTCGGCGCCGGGGTGGCGGCGGAACTGGGAACGATGCGCGTGACCGAGCAGATCGACGCCCTGGAGTCAATGGGCATCAACCCGATACGCTATCTGGTCATGCCGCGCGTACTGGCCTGCTTGTTCATGGTGCCGTTTCTGGTGATCTTTGCGAACTTTGTTGCGATTCTGGGTGGTTTGGTCGTCTCCATGGCCGGTGTTGATGTGTCATCAGAAACTTTCCTGAACGGTTTTCGCAACTCCTTCAAGCTGGGCGACTTTATCAACGGTCTGATCAAAGCGGGAGTGTTCGGCCTCATTATCGGCGTGGTTGGATGCTACGAGGGATTTAACACCCAGGGCGGGGCACAGGGTGTTGGAAAAGCGACTACTACCTCGGTTGTTATCTCGTCGGTGCTCATTCTTGTCTTTAACTTTGTCTTTGCGATAATTTTGTTCAGGATTTAGCCATGCCGCCCCCTCTCGTTCAAGTTGAACAGCTGTACAAGAGTTTCAATGGCCTGCAGGTTCTCAGTGGTGTGGACATCAGTATCGAGCGGGGAGAGTCAATCGTCGTCATAGGGCAGTCGGGCTGCGGGAAAACGGTTCTGATAAAGCATGTCATCAAGCTGTTGGAACCGGACGAGGGCTGCGTGCTTTTTGACGGACAGAACCTGGCTGAACTTGACACGAGGGAAATCACAGCCGTCCGACAGCGAATCGGGATGCTGTTTCAGTCGGCGGCGCTGTTTGACTCACTCACCGTCGCCGAAAATGTCGGCCTCGGTCTGAAGGAGTCGCACCGCTTCGACATTGCCCGTATCAGCGAAATCGTGCTTGAGAAACTTGACATGGTCGGATTAACTGAGGCCGCTCAGAAAAGTCCGGCGGAACTTTCCGGCGGCATGCGCAAAAGGGTGGGGCTGGCTCGCGCCATAGCCTACGATCCGGAGATGCTTCTCTATGATGAACCGACCACCGGCCTTGATCCCATCACCGCGGATATGATTAACAACCTGATTGTCGATCTCAACCGGCAACTGAACGTAACTTCAATTGCCGTCACGCACGACATGAAATCAGCCTATAGAATCGCCAACCGCATTATCATGCTCTACGGCGGGAAAGTTGAATTCGACGGCACCCCGGACGAGATCAGAAGCTCCGACAACCCGGTGGTCAAGCAGTTTATCGCCGGCAGCGCCACGGGCCCCATCCACGTACGATGATTACCGGGAAAAAGGTAAAAACGGCCTACTTTTGCTCCCACTGCGGAACGGAGCACGCCAAATGGCAGGGGCAGTGCCGCGGGTGCGGGCAGTGGAACTGCCTCATAGAAGAAAAAGTCCCGGCCTCAAAGTCGTCCCTGCGGGTTGTTGCCGCTTGCGAAAAGAAAAAGCTCTCTGAAATCAGTCTTGATTCGGTGTCCGGCTATCGGTCCGGGATAGATGAATTCGACCGTGTGCTTGGCGGCCAACTGCTGCCCGGAACGACCGTTCTGATTGGAGGAGAACCGGGCATCGGCAAGTCAACTCTGCTGCTTCAGGTGGCTGACGCTTATTCGCTGCAGAACATCCCGGTCGCGTATGTCACGGGCGAAGAATCCTTAGCGCAGATAAAACTCAGAGCTGGCCGTCTGAAGATTGATGGGGATAACATCACCGTCATCAGTTCCAATTCGCTTGAGGAATCTGTCAACATCCTTGATTCCGGTAACTTCGCGGTCGCCTTTGTCGACTCCATCCAGACAATCTCCTCGGCACAGTTTGAGTCACCGCCGGGGACAGTATCCCAGGTGCGGGAAGCGGCCAGCCAGTTGATCGCACTGGCCCGGTCGAAAGTGCTGGCGATCTTTTTGGTTGGTCACGTGACGAAGGACGGGATGGTAGCTGGTCCGAAGGTGCTGGAGCACATGGTCGATACCGTGGTTTACTTCGAGGGAGACAGCGCCCATCTGTACCGGATGCTTCGCGCTGTCAAGAACCGCTTCGGATCGATCAGCGAAATCGGCCTGTTTGAGATGCTGCCCGAAGGGTTGACGCAGGTATCCAACCCGTCGTCTTTCTTTTTGTCTAATCATTCAGCCGAACCCAGGACCGGATCGGTTGTGACCGGCATCTGCGAGGGAAGCCGCCCGATCTTAGTCGAGATTCAAGCGCTCGTCACGACGGCCAACTTTGGCAACCCGCAGCGCGTCGCGGGAGGGATTGACAACAAAAGACTCGCCTTACTTTTGGCAATCTTAGAAAAGCGCTGCGGCTATCCGATGTCCACCAACGACGTTTTTGTCTCCATAGCCGGTGGGCTGAGACTTTCCGAGCCGGCCCTCGACCTGCCGATTCTCACGGCCATTGCATCATCCTTGTTAAATCGGTCGGTTGACCCTGAAACGCTTCTGGTCGGCGAAGTCGGCCTCTCCGGTGAGGTGCGCGGCGTCACGATGATCGATCGGCGTCTCAGCGAAGCACATAGGATGGGTTTTACCACTATGGTTCTTCCGCAGGCCAATGTTTCTCAAGTCAGCAATAAACAGATCAAGCTGGTGGGTGTGCCCAACATTCAATTGGCCTTAGACACAGTCCTGGGATGAAACCGAGTGTGAGGGAACATAGTAGGAGATAGGGCAGGAGTCCCCGACTCCTGCCGATTTCTCACGGGATAAGACCCACAATGGATGAACAGTTCTTTAAGCTCATCACTACTGAAAACGCCGCGCGGCGAGGGGAAATAACGACACCTCACGGAACGTTTCAAACTCCGGCCTTCATGCCGGTCGGGACCACCGGCGCCGTGAAGGCTCTTACCGCCGAGCATCTTGAGGAGTGCGGCGCGGAAATTATCTTAGGCAATACCTACCATCTCTACCTTCGTCCCGGTCCCAAGATTGTCAAGTCCCAGGGCGGTCTGGCTCGTTTCACCGGCTGGAATAAACCGACCCTGACCGACAGCGGTGGCTACCAGGTCTTTTCGATGCGAGATATATCGCGTATCACCGATGAAGGTGTTGAGTTCAAGTCGCACCTTGACGGCTCCCGACATCTCTTCACTCCCGATAAAGTCATCGAGATCGAACATGACCTCGGCGCCGACATTATTATGGTCCTCGACCAGTGCGTTCCCTACCCTGCTGACAAACAGTTAGCGTCAACCGGTGTGAGAAGAACGTTCGAATGGGCGAAAGCGTCTCTCCCACTCCACAAACAATTCAACGAGAAGAATAAATCAGCCATTCGGTTGTTTGGGATTGTGCAGGGGTCGGTGTACAAGGACCTGCGTACGCAGTCGGCGCAGGAGATTGTCTCGCTCGATTTTGACGGGTATGCGATCGGCGGCCTTTCGGTCGGCGAAAGTAAAGACGAGATGGAAGAAATTCTGGCGCACACCGTGCAATACCTGCCTGATGACAAGCCGCGCTACCTTATGGGGGTAGGATACCCGGAAGATATTCTGATGGCCGTTTCCTATGGCATCGATATGTTCGACTGCGTCCTGCCAACCCGCAACGCCCGTACGGGCAATGTCTTTACCTCCGAGGGTCAGTTGACTTACCGCAACGCTGATTATGCCGACGACGACCGTCCGCTGGATCCCAACTGCGACTGCCAAGTATGTCGGCGTTACAGCCGGGCCTATATCCGACACCTGTACAACCAGTCGGAAATCACCGGCATGGTATTAGCCACTTATCACTCGACGTACTTTTACCAAAACTTGATGCGCAATATCAGAAGGGCTATCGAGGAAGAGCGGTTTGATCCCTTTCGCAGGGAGTTCCTTGCTTGGTACATTGGGGATTGTTCTTGAGAACGTGAGACCTGGTTCTTGGTTACCACCGGGTACCCCACCGCTCGCGGTGGGTTTAGAAACTTCAATTTTACGTGCCCAAGATACCCACCCCAAGGGGTGGGCTACCCGTTGTGTGCCACAATCCACAGTCTCGGAAAGCCATAGGTCTCCGCAAAGACTCCGCATCGGCCAGCGGTCAAGGTGAACAAGTGCAAAATGGAAATGGGTTCGTTTGGTAATTTTTAGTTTTAGTCGATAGGCGGGTTCTCCATGGGGTTGGGGTGGGAAAGGCCACGGTGCTCTTGCAGGCTTCGGAGTTGATTGATAGTCCGATGGAGCAGACGCTCGATGGCGTATTGACAGCGGACGATTTTGAGGGTGTCTCGGGAGGACGGGAGGGTGCGGCGCAGGCGCCAGTACGACACGGCTATTTTCTCCACCAGCATACGCTCCAGGACGCTGACGGGTTTGAGACCGACGGTCGGCAAACCGCGATCAGAGATCGCAGCCACACAACCGGAGGGCGTCCGGGGGCCGGTGGAGCGCTGTGTGTTGCACCTGTCGGCCTCGAGCTGCTTCGGGCTAGTGCCTGACATAATTGTGCCTTTCTGTTACAAAGAGGGGCGGGGAAAGAATCAACAGCAAAGTTGTTGGGAATTTGCTGGGGGTGAGGCGCGATTGGAGATCGTCGGTGCGATCCCGTCAGGAAGGGATTCCTGACGGCGCAGGTAAACCGGAGGGGTTCCGGACGGGTGGCTCACCGCTTGCGGTGAGTTTCTATTCCATCTTATACATAGGTTGTAAGAGGAACTGTAAACGCACCTCAAGAGGTGCGCCACCCAGTCTAATTCTTCTTTTTGTCTATCTTCAAGGCGTAAAAAGGAACCGCATAAAGCGAAATTAGCATGTTTCTCGGAAGCGTATATTTCATGTGCTAATTTGGTTACTTTTTCACAAAGATTTACTCCTGCACGGTAATCGATACGATCAAAAACGAGTCCCATCCAAATGATCTCAGGAAGCAGTTTGTTTATATAACTGACTTCTTGTATGCCAAGTTGCATTAAGGGCGGCACAAATCTTTTGCCAATCCTTTTATGGTCTTTAAGGATTTCTTTTTGACTCATTGTTTATCAATGAATTTTGACGCTTAACATTGTTTATATTGATCCGTATATCATGCCACATACCGTTGCAACTAACCCACAGCAGAGCTGTGGGTTACCCGTTAAGGGTACCCCACCGCTCGCGGTGGATTTAGAAACCTCAATTTTACGTGCCCAAGATACGCAGCCCAAGGGGTAGGCTACGCGCTAAGACAAGAGCTTTCGTATTTCAGCGTTTTTGGCTGCAAGAGCTTCCTTCATTGCGACTGCCAAATCCATATACGCGTGCTTGCACTTCAGCTGGGTCTTGTCTTTATCTCCCATAAAGTTTAAGAATCGTTCCGATACCTCCTTTGGCATCAAGACCATGATGTCAGATGACATGTCCAACGAATAGATGTTCTTTGCCATGCCTTCTGCAAACTGCTTAAGGTTTTTTTCAAACAGTCCCTCAAGGCGAGCATGTTCTGACTTGAGGTATTCAAGTTTTGCCTGTCGTTTCCAGCGATGGTGGTCAAAAAGAAGTGTGGTGAGAGGGGTGATGCTGCCAATCAGACCACCAATGATCACTCCGAGAAGGGTCTCTGACATATCACCTCCAAGACGCCCATCTAACATTTAGATTGATCCGCATAAGATGCGGAACTTCGGTTTCCCGTCCGTATAACACGCTGTTGATCCACCTGACAGCGTTGCGACAATCCCTTCAGCCTCAGTCACTTGCATTCCATGCAAAAACTTATCTTGGCGTCTTGTACGGCTCGGCATAAAAACCCCTTCGATTCAGGCCTTACGAGAGTAGAATATAGCAAACCGCAGAAAAATGTCAATAGCGAATTCTCCCGTTTCAGAAAATGAAAGATCCCACCGCAAGCGGTGGGGTACCCGTTACCCGTTTATGAACGTTTGTTCCGATTTGCCCGCATGGCCGCCACCAACCGTTCCTGCGTAACCGGAAGCTCTTCGATGCGCACTCCTGTGGCATCATAGATGGCGTTGAGAATCGAAGGAATCACCGGCATTCAGGTGGACGCCGCGTGCTAGGTAAAGTCGGCGCACGAGGACGTACGCCGACCACAGAAATCATTCTTGAGAACGTGAGACTTGGCTCTTGAGCTACCAACGGCTAAGGGGCCACAGATACCCCAGCGTTATACGGACATCGCTTAATCGTACGCGCTCGGTGGTGACGGAGTAACTATTTTCGCTCAGTTGTCTGACAAACTTCAGGTTCGGGCGGGCCTCCGTGATGCCTATTTCGAGAGAGATGGTGCGATGAAACCTCAGCCCCATAGTTATCCGAAGACCGAACGTCGGCCTGATACCGACATCCTGGACCTGATGGTTTTCGCGCAGGGAATCGGCGGCGTCATTGGTAAGGTGATAGTGATGAAACGTATACACCAATCCAAGTCCCATGTATCCGGTAAGTTTGTGGGTGCCCCGATAGTAAAGGGCGTCAGTTGAAACCGTAGCGCTGTGGAGGGTCCCCCTGGGAAACAGTATGGAATTCACTTTACCAAACCGGTAGTCGAAAGCTGCCCGCACCACAACCGGATGGATCAGCCGGATTTCGTACTTGGACGTGACCTCCGGACCGGAACCAACCAGATCATTCGGCCCACTTAGCCCGACAGTAAAGTGCACGTTCAACGAAGCGATCGTATCCTGCGCGATCGGGTTAAGTGGAAAGGCAGGTAAGCAAAGCCAGGATGCTAAAAGCAGGGTATACATCGATCCTCCATCAAGGGACTATATTAATATAACGTAAAAAAGCTGAAAAAATCAAAAAGAATCTTTCTTTACACCGCGGTCGGTAAAGTGGATTATGTCGACCGAGTAATACTGGAACGACCGGTGGCACGATAACATGTCCGATTTGCCGTTTCAGGAATCCCGTTTAGTATTCCCTGTAACTTATTGCGTCCCAACGAAAAAAACTTAGTTTTCCCCAGTTAAAGCGGTTGACAACCAAATGAGAATCAATATATTAACCGATTGTGTCGAGTAGCTGTGAATTAGTTCACAATGTCTACTGGGACAATGACCGCAAGTTATTGAAAAGAGAAGTCTTTACGGAGTAGATGATGGGCAATTCTAACATATTCAAGAACTTTATCAACGGCCGGTGGATTGAGTCCAAATCGGGACAGACCTTCGAAAACCGCAACCCGGCCGACACCGGAGAGTTGGTAGGTGTTTTTCAAAAGTCGACGGCTGAAGATGTCAACCTGGCCATCGATGCCGCCGCCGAGGCTTATAAGAAATGGCGGTTGGTGCCTGCTCCGAAGCGGGGAGAGATCATCTACCGGATAGCGTCGCGCCTTACCGCCGAAAAGGAAAGCCTTTCCCGCGACATGACCCGTGAAATGGGCAAGATTATCCATGAAACCAGGGGGGACGTGCAGGAAGCGATTGACATGACCTTTTACATGGCGGGTGAGGGACGCCGCCTTTTCGGCATGACTACGCCATCGGAATTGCAAAACAAGTTCAATATGACCGTGCGGCAGCCGCTTGGTGTCTGTTGTTTCATTACACCGTGGAATTTCCCAATGGCCATCCCCTCCTGGAAGACGATGCCGGCCCTGATTTGCGGTAACACGGTTGTTATCAAGCCGGCCACCGATACGCCTCTCTCGGTGGCGCACTTTGTGAGAATCTGCTACGAGGAAGGTCTTCCTCCGGGAGTATTGAACATGGTCACAGGCTCCGGTTCGGCGCTGGGG
>Ga0209986_10005538_pt1 | contig 10456 bp, 13 predicted proteins | sample BlataG_FD_183168 | JGI IMG/M metagenome (GOLD analysis project Ga0209986, IMG submission 183168) | Deep subsurface microbial communities from Black Sea to uncover new lineages of life (NeLLi) - Black_00105 metaG (SPAdes) (version 2) | ecosystem: Environmental > Aquatic > Marine > Oceanic >...
TGCCGAATCACCGCTCCTATCGCCGATGTGAAAAGCAATGAATAGCCTCGTCACTACGTCTATCCCCGCCCAAATCCAAACTTTCGTCTTCTTTCTCCACAGATAGCTCCACAATTCGTCCATTTGCAAATACCTGGAAGTGAAGCCGTGGTTTCGCTTACTCAACTCCTGCTTTATCAATCCCTCACAGTGCGGCGCTATCCTTCGTATCCATCGCTCCACAGTCTTCTCCTGTTTTCCGGTAACATCAGCAATCATTGCCACGCCCACACCACACATATACATGGCCATCACCATCACGATAACATGGATTGGCGTGCGAAGACCCTCTACTGCAGTCCCTTTCTTCCTATTGAATCGCGTTCCGCACCGTTTACACTTGTATTCTTGCTCTCCGTTCTTTTGATGTCCATTCCTGATCACATCCTCGTGGTTGACTATTCCATGAATATCGCAATTCGGATTGGGGCATGCCTGATTGTGATTCTTCCGTTTGCGTCCTCGCTTTTTTTATAATGCTCAATCATTTTTTTAATATCGCATTGGCGGTAAAAGGTAAAAATGGATGAAATAAATACCCCAACTATAAGGGGGGAGCACCTATAAAAGTTGTACTTGTTCACCGCTGAGCCCGCAGAGAACACAGAGAGTCAGAAAAATCATTTACTACATCTCAGCGCTCTCCGCGATCTCGGCGGTAGATAAATGTTTATAATAGCAGAAACTTCTCTCTTTATGGTGATAAACGAAATGCTAAAAGTAAAGCCTCTGGCGTTTGACAGCTTTGGCGTGAGGTCTATGGCGACGTTCGTGGAGACCGACGACATAGCAGTGTTAATAGACCCCGGCGTATCGTTAGCTCCGAGTAGATATAATTTACCACCGCATCCAATGGAGGAGCAAAGGATGAGCGAGACGTGGACGGATATAAAGGAACATGCAGCTCGAAGTGACGTCCTCGTGGTTACGCATTACCATTACGACCATCATGACCCCGCGGAGCCTGAAATATATACGGATAAGATAGTGTATCTAAAGCATCCGAAGGAGAAGATAAACAAAAGCCAGGAGAAACGCGCTTCTTATTTCCTGGATAAGCTCAAGGAAATACCAAAGTCCATAGACATTGCAGATGGAAAGGAATTCAAGCATGGCTCCACGAGCGTAAAATTCTCACCGCCCGTTTATCACGGCACAAACCCCAGGTTAGGATACGTGGTGGAGGTGAGCATATCATGCGGCGGTGAGAAAGTAGTTTTTACAAGCGACGTTGAGGGTCCTTCAGTGGATGAACAGGTGGAATTCATTATTCAAGAGAATCCTGACTTCGTGATATTGGACGGACCGATGACCTATATGCTTGGCTTCCGGTATTCGAGGAAGAGTCTGGCATTGTCCATAGAGAATATGAACAGGATAATAAAGGAGACCTCAGTGAAATACATCCTGGTGGAGCATCATTTCATGCGCGACCTGAAGTATAAGGAGCGGATAGCGGAGGTGTATAAGTGTGCCGCGGAGAAAGGTGTAGAGGTGATAACTGCGGCGGAATACCTTGGGCGCAGTATAGAACAGCTGGAGGCGAGAAGAAAGGAGCTGTATAAATAAGAGGTAAGACCCCCTTATTAACCCGAATATGCTCAATAAAGTGTGGAAAAAATAACTTTACAATCCCGAAGAATCAAAAACTTTTTAAAGTGATAAAACACATATCTTAGATAGTGATAAAAAATGCTTGAAACCGTAATACTATGTAAAGAGGGGACGATAATCCTATTTGGATGCTCTTATCGCCGCTACAAATATTTGCGCTTCCTTTCCCCTCTTTCTCAGGAGGTGGGATAGTTGAACAAACAAACTTTAAAAAATCAAAATGCTTCGCAGAAAAGGCAGGTATTGGAGGACGTTGTTAAGGAGGCATTGGGACATCTCTCAGAGGATAAACTCGCAGAGGTCTTTGATTTCGTAGGCTATCTTTTGGCACGAGAGAAGAGAGAAGAAAAGGAAGAAGAATTAGAATTAGACCCCCAAAAAGACCCCATTCTGAGATACATAGGCGGGGTATCGCACGGGTCTTTAGCAAAAGATATTGATCGTGAGCTCTATGGTGACTGACCTTGAAAATATTCATGGATACGTGGGGATGGCTTGCTTTACGGGATAAAAGGGAGCATAGACACGAGGAGATAAAAGACCTATATCTCAGCCTATGCAGTGGGAACTGTTTATTTTACACCACGGATTATGTCTTGGACGAAACCTTTACCCTTCTTTTCAGTATTACTGCGGAGCGATTCGAGAAAGCAAAAGACTTGAGAATAAAGTTTCAGGACAAGCCGGGGATATCCTTTACCGATTTAACCTCAATGGTAGTCATGTTAGAAACAGGAATCACTGATATTCTTACAGAAGACGACCATTTCACGCAAGTAGGCATGGGCTTTCAAAAAATCCCGTAAGAAGAGAGGTGCATAAAGAAAGTTTGATGATACAGTGCGCCGAAGCGATAGTAGAGATAAAGGGCGACCTCGTCTATAAGAGGCGAATAGAGAAGCGATACAGGGTAAAGGAGATAGACGAGCGAATAAGGAAAGAAAGAACGAAAAGCGAAGCGAAGATAATCTCGGAAGCGAGAAGAAAAGGCGTGCCTACCCCCATTATCTTTGATATTACCGATTACGAACTCGTAATGGAGCGAATAGAAGGTGATTTAGCAAGGGAAGTGATAAATGATGCGATAAGCGAGCGAATAGGCGAGCTCGTTGGCGTCTTGCACAAAAATGGAATAATTCATAGCGATTTAACCACTTCCAATATTATTGTGGGCAGCGATAACGTCGTCTATTTTATAGATTTTGGGTTATCCTTTATCGAATCGAGCACAGAAGCAAGAGGCGTTGACGTGCATCTATTTTTCCAGAGTCTCCGAGGCACGCATGAATCGTATGAACAATTAAAACTGTCGTTTATAAAGGGCTACCGGAGAACTTTTACGAATGCATCGCAAGTCTTGAAAAGGGTAAAGGAGATAGAACGGAGAGGGCGGTATGTGGAGAGGACGTGAGCGGTTTAGCGGTTTGGTGGGTTAGCGGTTTGGTTAGCTATTTAACTAAGCCTCTAATAAACTAAATCTCTAACACTTTCAAGACACCCATGCACGATAGCGTTACTGCTATACCTGCGATTATCACACCTGCGAAAATAGCCGCAAATGCGTATCGGCTGCGAATGCCAAAGACGAAAGCGACTGCACACGCCGTCCATGCTCCTGTCACGGGAAGAGGAATCGCAACAAAAGGTATTAGTCCTAAGGAGCCATATTTCTCCATCCTATTGTTATATCTCCTCGTTCTTGAGAATAGCCAGTTAAAGAACCTGTCGAAAATGTTGTATCTTCGCAACCAGCTTGAAACGGGGTCGAGAAAAAGGAGTAAAGGAACTACGGGTAGCATATTTCCTATTACAGACAGAACAAAAGCTTGTTCGGGTCCCATTTCATAAATGCCAATTGCAAATGGTATGGAAGTGCGAAGTTCTCCAAAAGGAATCATCGCCATCAACATCACCCGGATGCTTTCAAAAGCTACCGCAAAACTGAAAGACATAATCATTTGTATGCTATGCGTATTTATAAAATAGTAGGAAGATTAAGGAAGTAGTGGTGGAAGGAGCAAGAGATGAAATTCGACCCCAAACAGATAAGAGAAGAAACGAGTAAGGATTTTGAAGCTGCATGGATGGCGGGAACAAAATACGCAAGTGAGAGAAGCCTCAATGAAAAATATCCGAGGTCTTTACTACGTTTAAGACGTGTAAAACCGCATCCGGTATTTGAAACCATCCAAAAGCTGCGAGATGCGTATCTGCGGCTCGGCTTCGAGGAAGTCATGAACCCGGTGATAATAGAAGAAGCGGAAGTGAAGAAGCAATTTGGAAAAGAAGCACTTGCAGTCCTGGACCGCTGTTATTATCTCGCTGGTCTGCCTCGCCCGGACATAGGCATTTCCGAGGATAGTGTGAAGCGAATGAGCTCGTACTTTGGTAAAGAATTATCGAAAGAGGAAATAGAGGCGCTCAGGAATACGCTGCACCGGTATAAAAAAGGCGAGATAGACGGCGATGACCTGGTATATGAAGTGGCAAATAGTATGGACGTGGCGGATATAGAAGTGGCAAAAGTGTTTGATGCCGTTTTCCCGGAGTTGAAAAGCCTTTCCCCCGTTCCTTCCGGAAGCACATTACGAAGTCACATGACCTCCGGCTGGTTCCTGACACTTGCCGAAATCTGGAACAAAAACCCATTACCAATAAAACAGTTCTCGGTTGATAGATGCTTCAGGAGAGAGCAGCGAGAGGGCGAAATAAGGCTCCGTAATTACCATTCCGCATCCTGCGTCTTATGCAATGAAGAAGTAAGCATAGACGATGGTAAGGACATTGCAACCGGGCTGCTTTCGCAATTTGGCTTCGATAAAATAAAATTCCGGAAGGATGAGAAACGCTCGAAATATTACATGCCGGAGACGCAAACGGAAGTTTTTTGCTATCATCCTCGAATCGGCTGGGTGGAAGTAGCCACTTTTGGTATTTATTCACCCACCGCGCTGGCGCAATACGATATTCCGTATCCCGTGATGAACCTTGGATTGGGCGTGGAGCGATTAGCGATGATATTGCACGATGCAAGCGATGTAAGAGCGTTAACGTTTCCGCAATTTTATGCACAATGGGAATTGAGCGATATGGAAATAGCGGGGATGGTAAGCATGGAAGAGACGCCGGGCACGGCGGAAGGGGATGAAATCGCAAAAAATATCGTTCGGGTATGTGAAGAGAAAGGCAGTGCGAAATCACCCTGTGAGTTCCTCGCATATCGAGGTCCTCTATTCGGGAGGGACGTTGAAGTATGGGTGACAGAGCCAGAGGAGAACACACTCCTTTGCGGTCCCGCATATCTGAATGAAATGGTTGTGCACGAGGGGTCTATATTTGGGATACCGAGGAAAAAGGAATGGGAAAAGACGTTTGAAGCGGGTGTGCCAACGGACATAAGATTTTTAGATGCTTTTGCTGCTTTTGCCGCTCGCAAGATAGAGGAATCGGCAAAAATAGGAGAAACAGATAAAAAAGACTGTGAAGTGAAGGCGAGGATAGTGAGAAGCGGTGCGGATATAAACGTAAAGATAGACGAGGTGGCGATGCGTTATGTCACTTCGAGGAAGAAGAAGATAGATATAAGAGGTCCTGTTTTTATTACCGTGGTGGGTAAGAAGAGTTTATAACCACGAGATTACACAGATTTTATAAAAAAGAGGGAAAATAAATTATTGACACAGATTAACGCAGATTAACACAGATAATAAAAATCAACAATGTTAAAGTTAAATAAATCCGCGTAAATCCGTGTTAATCTGCGTCTTAAATATAAGGAAGTTATACTTTATGTACAACGAGAAATAGGAAACAAGAGATTGAAAGGAGAACTCGTGGCGCTTTAACATATAAAACTTTTTAGAAAAAAGTTTTATTGATCAAACTTTCTTTCCCAAATAAAGTTTGTCACAACATCTTCCGCATCTCTATCGCTCCTTCTCCATCTTTGTAATAGAAAGGAACGAATCCAATTTCGACAAATCCCATACACCTATACAATCTCTGTGCCACGACATTGCTTACGCGCACCTCCAGCAGCACATACCATATTTTCATTTTCCGGAGAACGGCAAAAGCCGCCTTTAATAACGTCCGCCCTACGCCACCCCCCCTATATCGTGAATCAACGGCAAGTGCAAATACTCGCCCTTCTCCTTCCGGCGTTAATACCATAACCACGAAGCCAATCACCTTGTCTTCTTTCTCCGCTACCATGAAACCCTCCGGCCATTCCTCGTATAACTCCAGATACAAACCCGCATCGCCATCCAGGAACGATTGCTCCTCTATTTCCATCACTCTTCTAATATCCGGGATTTCAAAATTCCTTATTTTTATCGCGATTCCTTTCGCCGTGATAGCCATGAGTTCCATATTCTCACTCTTCCATCTCCTTTTTAACCGTATATTCGATTATGAGCTCAGCCATCTTCTTCATCATCTCCTCGCTTAACCCCTGCTTATCGCCCCCTCTACTCCTACTCCTACTCCCACTTCTACTTGCCCTCGCACACCACTTCTCCACCACTTCCTTTTCCCTTTGCCCGTCCCTGAGGGGTTTTTTCAGCCGCAGTTTCTCCTCCTTTGCTTCCGTCGCACATTGCCTCCTCTTTGAAAGTAAATCCGCAATTGCATCGTCTATCTCATCTATCCTCTTCCTTATCTCCCCCAGTTTACTTTCTTCCGCCGACATTCATTTTCACCTTCTAAATTTATAAAGGGGAGTGGTAAAATAAGAAAAGACGTTACAAAATCAAGATGGCAATGCAAGGAATAGCTAACGAAAGCGAAGCTGAACCCGAACCTCCGGATAGCCTTAATGGCATAAGCAGGAGTAAGGGTAAAATTGGACAAAAGAAAGTAGGTAGAGGGAGGCACGAGTATGAACATGAGGAAGAGAATAAAAGAACTGCAAAAGATTCCAATATTTCTTCACAACTTCTCAGACTTATTCAGGCAAGCCCCCCTCTCGCTGCTATTCTGTTCTTTCACCGGTCTTCTGGCTGGAATTGGGTTGAGTTTGATGACAGATATGCTGCAACTGCTTCCCGGTCTCATGATACTTATTCCACCTGCAATTGCCATGCGTGGTAATATCTACAGTGCGCTCGTCTCCCGATTAGGAACTTCCATGCATCTCGGTCTTTTCTCTCCCACGCTGAAAAAAGGAAGTGTCTTACACCAAAACGCATACGCATCTCTGCTACTAACGCTCATTCTTTCCGTTATCCTTGGCTTCTTGGCGAAATTAGTAGCGGATGCGTTTGCAACGCCGGATGTCGAGTATATTTCTCTCCGGGGATTCGTTCTCATTTCGGTAATCGGCGGTTTAATCTCAGGAATCATCCTGCTCGGTATCGCAATTCTCGTCTCCGTTATTGGCTACCGCAGAAACTGGGATTTAGATAACATGTCCTCGCCAATAATAACCTCCGCCGGCGACATGATAACCATACCCTCTTTATTCCTGGCTGCTATCATATTGCTAAAATCACCTATGGAGTTAGTAACCATACTTTCAATTTTATTTATCCTTGCTGCGGTTTTCTGTGCCGTAAAAGGTCTGAAATCAAACGATGCCACGGTAAGGCGTATTCTTATGGAAAGTATCCCGATGCTTTTCATCTGCGGGCTTCTCTGCACTCTCGCTGGAATAGCACTGGATTTTGCCAGGATAACGTCCGGTGGAGTGTCGCTGCCTTTAATCACTATTCCTGCTCTATTGATAATTATTCCACCTTTTCTGGGTGAAAGTAATGCGTTAGGCGGTATATTAAGTGCTCGCCTTTCCTCCATGCTTCACATAGGCACGGTGGTTCCAAAGCCGTTTCCCGATAAGCTTGTCTCCTCGAATTTCGCAGTGATATACCTCCTTTCCGTATTCGTATTTTCATTTGTCGGTGTATTGGCATACGTTGCGAGTATCCTTCTTGGCATATCCACTCCGAGCATATTTGAAATGCTATCTATCTCACTTTTAGGCGGTATTTTATGCACGACTTTTCTTAACCTCGCTTCCTATTACATCGCAATTCTGTCCTTTAGATTTGGCATGGACCCTGATAACGATACTATACCACTCATAACCAGCTTAACAGACGTGGTAGGTGTATTATGCCTTTTGTTTGCGATGTCCGTAATTCTATGAGCTACCTCCGTTAAACGATTGTTGCAGTAATATTTCATAGTATTCATCGCTTATAAATTTTCCGACGATGTTTCCTCTTCCGCCTTTTGTAATGCCGAACGACTTGCCACCTCGTATGCTTTTGATAGCAAAGAAGTGAGATTGACTTTACCAACGGAGAAAGGAGCATCGCCAAGTCTTTTAAGAATTGCATTCTCTACCTCAGGACGAGCAGGATTAACGGAAAAGGAATCCAATGCATCACCTGCTTGCCAGAAAGAATCCAGGCATTCCGCGAGTGGTTTGACTTTCTCACCTGAGATGGAAACGGCGCCTTCGGTTATCGCTTCACTTTCTTCTTCCGCGGTTGCGGCAACGGCACGCTTTTCTCGAAGAGCATCAATAATCTCCTCCTTCGTTCGACCGCGTAGTTTGAAGATAAGAAACGGGTCTTCGTCAAACCGCTCTGCCAGGAGATAGTAAACGGCGGCGATATGTTTGCATGGATTAGCCCAATCGGGACACGAGCATTTAGTTTCGAGCCCTTTCTTTGATGTCGGAAAAAGAGAGACACCGGCTTCGCGGAACGCATCCTCAATGTCGAGTGGCATCTCACCAGAAAGCAACTTAGCCGCAAATATTGCTTTCGATGCCATTGCAACCGTTACTTTAGCCCAATCGTGTTCAGAAATCGGGTTCAATTGAATTCTGACTTCGTAGGGTTTTGCTCGTGTGCCCTGAACCTTAGCGGTGACAAAACCTTTCTGGACGTCAATAGAGATTACCTGTCCTTTGCGCGCATAAGAGCGCCCTCGAGTCAGTCTTGCACCCATATCGAAGGATTCGAGCACTCCAATCCATCGTTTTGACCACCAGGTCTCACCAATTGCTCCTCGTTTGCTCTTTGCTTTTATGCCGTTCTTTACTTCTTTCGGTTTTGCGGGTTTGTAATAGCCCCAGTAGCTGTCCCATCCCATTTTTTGTTATAAATTGGATGTGTAGTATATTAATTTAATTGTTGCAATTTACTTACAAGAAAATATTTTTTCACGAAAAAAATCGGAAAGTTTATATATCCTTATGGTAAATAATTATTGAAAAGGTTTGACATGTCATATAAAGAAGTTAAAGGAAGCATATTTAACTCAAAAGCGCTGGCACTTGTGAATACTGTTAATTGTGTTGGTGTTATGGGAAAAGGAATTGCTCTGGAATTTAGGAGGCGTTACCCAAAAATGTTTAAAGAATACCAACGTGTTTGTGAAGAGGGGAAACTTCAACCTGGACAGATATTACCATATCCAGACGGGGAAACATGGATTTTAAACTTTGCCATAAAAAAAGATTGGAAGCGACCATCCAAAGTTGAATGGATAGAAAGTTGTTTAAAGGGATTTGTCATTAGCTATCGAGATATGGGTATTAAATCTATTGCTTTTCCATGGATGGGTGCGATGAATGGAGGTATACCGATAGAAACAATAAAAGAAATTATGAGGAGTTACTTATCAAACCTTACGGATATAGATATAGAAGTTTATGATTTTGATCCTGATGCAAATGACCCTTTGTTTGAAAAACTAGATGATATTGCCAGGATACAATCTTTAAATATGAAAGATTTGTCAAAAAGTTCTGGTATTCAACCTCATTATATGGATAAAATTATAAAAGCATTACAACAAGAAAATATCAGGAGTTTACCGCATTTGATAGAATCGGGTGTTATAGGAAAGACCAACATTGAAAGGCTATACGCTTTTTTGATAGATCCCAGAACAGATAGCAAGAATTTTCGTGTAGTAACATTATCCTCTGAAGGAGAATGATATGGACGATTTAGGGAAAGAATTTTTAGATTTTTTGGCTACCACTTCTTTAAAAGAGGCAAGAAATGAACTCTACAATTTATTGGAAGCTGATGATGAAGTCCATGTTTATTATTTTGTTCCTCTATTTAACTTGAAGAGCATTGTAGCTGATGGAGGAATTAAATGCAGAGCAATGATGGACCGGGATGCAGTAGATCTTTCTGGGCACGAGGTGCAAGCAAAGCGAAATATATCCTTGAGATTAGCCCAGAAAGTTTTATCATGTGCCAAAATTGAGAGTATTCGTTGATATGATGCTGATTTTCTACCATTTGAAGAATATTACACACCAAAACAATTTGTTGAAGAGTTAGGAAAAAACTCGTATGGCATCGAGTGGTGATAGACAGGGATGCCCCCAAATTTAGAGGCTATATCACAATTCAATTCAAAATTTGGAGAAATTACCGCCTACTGTTCCAAGGGCTCCACCGCATCTCGACTCAACGAAAACACCTCTTTAAGCTGCTCCGTTGACATTTCCGTGAGCCAAGCCTCGCCAGCGCTGATAATAGAGTCCGCGAGTGCCTTCTTCTGCTCTATCATCTGGTCTATCCGCTCTTCAAGCGTGCCAATGCAAACGAACTTATGAACCTGAACGTTCTTTGTCTGCCCGATGCGGAAAACGCGGTCCGTTGCCTGATTCTCATAAGCCCGTGGGCACTGTCTAAAAATCTAGTGATTTATCACCGCGGAGAGCGCAAAGTACGCAGAGTTTTAAGAGTGTTTCAATTCTTGCTGAGTTTTCTGATGCCTCTGCGGTCTCCGCGTGCTCTGCGGTAAAATTTAAGGATATAGTGATTTC
>Ga0209986_10005539_pt1 | contig 10455 bp, 17 predicted proteins | sample BlataG_FD_183168 | JGI IMG/M metagenome (GOLD analysis project Ga0209986, IMG submission 183168) | Deep subsurface microbial communities from Black Sea to uncover new lineages of life (NeLLi) - Black_00105 metaG (SPAdes) (version 2) | ecosystem: Environmental > Aquatic > Marine > Oceanic >...
AGCTTCTGGATCCAGCCCCTTCTCTTCCAGCTCAAATGGGAAGGACTTACGCTCCAGTTCCATGATTGCCTCCTATTCCACTATCGCCAAGATTGTGCATCGACACTTATTGTGGAGCGGCGGGTATTGCACATCGCTATAGGTGATCGTCGTCGATTTGGTCTTCCCCTCACCCACATCGACTTCCAGCGTGTCGCCCAAGCTGACATAGTTCTCCGTGATTGAGATGCCCGCTGTCCCGGGCCCGTATTCCTTATGCATCCATTCGCAGAAAGCGCATTGGCGACCATCGATGCTCGCATACCATTGCGTCCTCTCTATCCCCGCCATGCGCCAAGCCTCGTGCGTCCCTGCATTGGAGCTCCTGATCGTCTCCGTCCTGGCGATATTGTCGGCGCGTTGCTTGTCGAATTCATCGAATAGACCATCGATCTCGCCGCGTAGTGTGGGCACCGACCAGCCCTCGTCCTGAGCGGTGGCCACCAGACCTCTTACCGCGCGCTCCGTAGTGTCCTCGATCTTGTCGGCGAACTTGATGGTGTAGGCATGTAGGAACTCTTGCACCTCCGGCTGTTGGATGTCCCAGGCGATGCCCAGGGCACCCAGGACGTTATCCCCCTGGGCCACTGTCAACTCTGTGAAGACGGGCAGGAAGGCGGTCTGCCAAGCTTCCTTGCGCTGTATCAGGTAGGCTACGACCAGATCCAGGAACTTGTGGAACGGCTCCCCCTCGATACTGGCTTTGCCCTCTTTTCTCAGGATCTTCAGTATCTCTTCCAACTCCTGCTGGAACAGCTCGCGCGCCTTCTTCCTGAAGGGGCTTTCCCAGGCCCTGGCCACCGTGTCGAAGGCCTTGTAGTAGACCTCGATATTGTCCTCTGGCACGTGATTCGCCATCTTGCTCTCGCTCCGGATGGTGACCGCCTTCTGGCCTTCCACTACCGCCGGGATTTCCGACATCATCAGGGGTTGCAGAAAGACGTCCCCACCCACCACCTTGGGCACGCCAACTTGCTCCCGGAACTCATTTCTAGTGATGCCACTGGCAGTGAATGCTTCCCTGGCCCTGGTCCAGATCTGGTGCATGTCTTCCATCATCGCCGCCAGCTTCGATGTGTCCGAGCGCACCCGCACGCCCTTTCCGAACTCTGGCGCCAGCATTCGGTTCAGAACGGTATCCCGGCGGCGATACATGGGGATCACCGTCTCCTGGGTGTATGATTGCCGCGCCTGGCCGTAGTTGGCGTAGGTCCCTCGCTCCAGCCCCGCGAAGCTGCCGATGATGATGGGCGGCACATCGAAGATCATGCAGAGCCGCGTTTCCGTGATCTTCCTCAGATTGGGGAAGTCCATGTCCTTGAAGCTCTCTGCCAATTCCGTCCACTCCGAGCCCTCGCCCAGGATCAGCGGGTCGTGCCAGCCTGCCCGGCCGCTGAATAGCCTCTCGAGCCGCTCCTTGAGGCGCTTTTCCTCCGCGGGGTCGATGCGCCCCTGCACCTTCAGCAAGCCCTTGGGTACAGCAGCGTTATCGAAGAAGCTCCCGACGTAGTTCGTGGCTCTGTTGTCTATGTCGCCCTCTCGGGCCCCAGCGGCCAGCGGAGGCAGCCCAAAGAGTTCGTCCCTGGGGTTCGGTTCCTTGAAGTGGATCACGTCGCTGGCGGGCAATCTCACGACATCCGCGTGATGGCGCCAGGTGTAGTTCAGGATCCGCTGTTTGACCCTTTCACCAGGCTTGCTCGTCATCGAGACGATACCGACGCGATCGGGGCGCATGGGCCAGAGTCCCACGACGCGGCCGGCCCCGCTGCGCTCCTTCTCCCAGAACATATTGCCCGCGATCGCCTGGTACATCGTGATGGCCCTTGTGAAATCATCCACCGACATATCGGGATTGGGCCTGGCCAGCAAGCGAGCCAGTTCATGATCGGGCTTCACTTCCCACTCACCTTTGCGATTCTGGACCTCCACCAGGATCGGTGCCTCCGATAATGAGTCCATGAGCTCGTTGATGCAGGCGTAGATCACCGCGTTGTACTCGTAGCCTTCCTTGCTCAGCCTCTCGAAATCGGTCTTCGGATACCAGCTCTTGGCGTCGGCGCCCAATAGCATGTCCAAGCCGCCGATGCCCTTCCGCCCCATGAAGGCCCAGGTCGCCCTGTACAACGCGTCCCGCAATCCCATGCCTTAAGCCTTTACGGCCTTCTCCAAGATTGGAACTTCAGAATCACGCCAAATGGCGTTCCTATCACAGTGATACCTAGCGGGTTCATGTCTCCTCCTCCTATTGCATCTAGTAATATGCCCTTGGCGCTGCTGCCATGCTGTACACGAAATAGCGCATCGCATCCATGCCGTGATCGTTCTCTTTCACCGGCTCCTCTTTCGTTGGGCGGCCTGGCCCCGGTTTCTTCCACGCATAGCCCTGTATCTCGTCAAGAGTGGATAGCGGCTTTTCTTCTGCCTCGAGATGCTGGTCGATCTCGACCAGCGCATTCCGGAAGAAGTAGATCCCCGCCTTGCCATCCTCTCCGAGATTGAGCCGTTCATAGACCGCCTGGATCCCCGGTGAGACGTCCTTGATCGCTGGCCGAGTGTAGATTCCATTCGCCTCTAGCGTGGCTCGATCCTCTGCGTCGTGATCGGCCCAGCTCCTCTCTGCTCGTTCTCGCCACTCTTCCTTGCCATCCTCATCGAGTTTCACTTCCTCGAGGGCTTCGATCTGCTTCGCGTGCTCGCTCACCAGGCGGTGGGTGATGTAGATCTCGCGGTACAAGTAGTAGATGTCGTCCGGCGAGACCGCCCACCACTGGCAGACGAACGGATTCCGATAGCCGAAGTCGATCACTCTGTACCGCGGCCAGTCCTCGGGGATCTCGAAGGGATCGATGATGTGCGTGGTAGGCTCGAAGTTGTCGTAGATCATGCCCGCGAAGGCGACCCATTTGCCCTCCACGTAGCGCAGGCGATAGACGCCCCGCAGCTTCTTCAGCCGGGCCACATAATCGTCGGGCAGATAGGGATTTGAGAACGTATTGGCCGTGACGGCGTGTGTGCCGGGGGGCTTCTTGTGAAAGAATCGCTGGTAGAGCCAATGCGTCGGCGCTTCTGGGTTGCAGGCCCCGAAGCCTTGCCTGACCGGGGGGACGGGATGCCTCAGCCGCCCCAGAAGCATGTTGTAATCCTGCTCCGTGAGCTGCTCGATCTGGTCTACTGCAAACCAGCCAATGTTCAGCGAGAGGATCCATCCTGGGTTGTCTAGCCCCCCATACAGAATCGTTGAGCCATTCTTGAGCCTGATCGTCGCTTCGGTCTTGTGGTGCTTGGCGATGTACTCCGGCGGCAAGACCGGCCCGGTTCGCCCATCGCCCTCCAGGAGGGTAATGAGCGTGGTCGCCTTGAGTGCCTTGAACTCCTTGCGAAACAGGCCTCCCCGATTGCCTGGGTAGCGCAGGGAGAGCATGAGCGCCTTGGCGCACAGCGATAGGCTCTTGCCGGCTCCCCATGCGCCGCTGAACAGAACCTCGTCCGCCGCGCTGCCAACGAATTCGCCTTGCTCCGGGAAGAAGTCACGGACGATCTCATTCCTGCTCACGTTCCTCGTAGTCAGTCATGTCCACGTTCCGAAAGACGATCTGTGGTAGTTGCTTCATGATCTCGGTTGGCTCTCCGCCCAGCAGCAGGCCCTTGTCGGTGAGGATGCCGAATACGACCGCTAGATGCCTACCCTCCATCTTTGGCAACTGCACGAGCAGAAGATCAAGAGCCTTCTCAGCGCCAGCCCAGACCTTCTCGATCAGGCCGCCTCTTTTCTCGCGGCGAAGCTCGGCGAACTCATCGGCGAAGCTCCCATTCTTCCAATCTCTGAGCGTCCTGGGTGGGATTCCGCAGGCCCGGGACGCCTTGGCAGCGTTGCCTCCTGCCTCTGCCAGCGCCTGAAGGCCCCGCTCTGTGTCCTCGTCTCCGTACTTCTGGCCTCGTGCCATTGTCTATACTCTCCAGGCAACAAAAAAGCCGCCGACGCCCCTTTCGGGGAATTCGGCGGCTCTTCTTACGATGACCGCTCCGCCTGCCTTAGCAGGCAATATTCGTTTCAGCTTGCAGATAGTATACTACAGATGTTGCGGTTTGTCAAGTAGTATCTTCAGAAACTTCTCTTGCCGCTCCTCAATGGTGGAATCGGGAAAGGCCTTCTCCAAGGCTCTTGCGACCCTTCCCAGTTCCGGAATCCGATGACATCGCCGCCTATTCAGCCACCTCGGACAGCCGGCGGTATCAAGTATTGCTGCATTCCTACGCTGCCAGCCCATCACGAACAGATGCCAATTCACTCAATCCTCCTCGGCTCTCCCACCTCTCGCACCGTCGGTTTCACCGTCCCGTCCTTGAAGTCAATGATAATCTCGATGCTGCCCTGCTTGCAAGACTCAATCTTCTCTTGCAGGGCATACACCTCCGCGATCACCGCCGCGGTCCGCTTCTTCACCGGCAGCCAGATGCCGTCCTCAGTGACCAGGGAGGCGATCTTATCGGTCATTGACATAGTATCCCCGCCAACCAAGATAGGACAAACGCGGTGAGTATGAGGATCACCACAAATGCCATGAGGAGCGCGTCATCCTTCCATTCATCCTTGCATGTCCAAGGCGAATACGGTTCCAACTCCTCCGGCTCCGGCAAGGGCCTTATAATCAGTTTGCCTTTCTTGCTCACTTCTCCTTCGCCTCCTTCAGGTCAAACCACGGATACCACCGCTGGAGACACGGCGGGATGTCTCCCTTCACAATCCAGGGAAGCTGTGCGTGTAGCTCATGGCCTCCATACGATGTCATGTATTTGGCCTCCCTTATCTGAGCGCGACTGTAGTCGCCCTTCCTCAGTGCCTTTATCGCTACCTTTGCGAACTTATCCCAGTCCGAGTCGCCGATGCCGTACTTGGTGCACAGGACATGCTGGGATTCATGCAGGAGCACCCACATCTCGAATGCTGGCCTGTAGTAGATAGTCGTTTCGACCACACAGGCGGGCATGACATAATGCAACTCCGCGATTTGGCACCAGGAGTCGTGAGGCATCGGCTCGACGGTCATCTTGGCCAATGTGTCCTTGCCATCGGGCGTCCACGTCAGGAACGTCGATGACCAGATGATGAGCGCAAGCAGGAACCTCACTTGCTTTCGTCCTCAGCGATTATCGTCTTGGGCATCGCTCACCTCGATCGTGAAGCCTGGATTCTTGCCGTCCACTTCTACCGTACCCGTGGAGATCCGAAGGTCTTTGTCGTCGATGCCCAGGCCGGCGGCGACGGCATCGCAGATCACTTTGTAGTAGTTGTGGTCATCGCGCTTGCGCTTGTCAGGAAAGCGGAAGTCCACCGTCACCATCAGCGGCAGGCCATAGTTGAGGACGTTGAGAGGCTTGACTTCCCACGACAGCCGCTCCATCCACGCCTCGACGTGCTCTTTGAGATGCCAGTTGCCCTTCGGCCCCATGCGGCAATGGTTCACCGATAAGTCTCTTCCCCAAGGCATGTCTACAGTTAGACGCGTCGCAACGCGCTGCTTCCACAGTGCGTCTTTCCTATCCATCTTCCTCCCCAATCCACCATACCCTCACGTTCGGCTCGTACCCGTTCCAGCCGGCTTCCATCGCCAGCCAGTACGGGATCTCGATCACCTCGCCGCGCTCTCGCAACTCCTCCAAGTGGACCTCCTGGCCCACGTCAACGACCTGTCACAGATGCAACGATGGGCCCACGTCAACGACGACCCAGCGGCCCAGCGTGTCGTGCTCGATGCCAGCCACCAAGCACGGCCAATCGCAATAGAGCTCCACGCCTTCGGGATGCCAGCCGTTGGCCATCCTGCGCTCGCACACTTCCTTGAACAGTCCGGGCTCCGTGTAGTAGGCGCCCACACCGACCTGTGGCGGCCCGAGGAGACCGAGGATCGCAGCGATGGTGAAGAGTTTGGTCATATCTATGATTCCTGGGGCCGGGCGAAGGTCGCCCAACTTCCCCCAGCCCCTACCCGCCGGACGCCATGGTCATTCCAGCGAGTTCTTCTTTCACGAGATGCCTGTGAACACCACCCCGCTCACGCTGCAGCGCCCAGGCCATCGGCACCTCCGGATACCTCGTTGCCACCTGCCCGTTCTTCCTCACCATGTCCGGGGTCATCTCGGGGTGGTGTACGCATCGCGGAGCCGTACACTTTGAGCAGTAGACCTCTCTCTTAGTCGTCCCATGGGGAATGCCCTTGCTCGCGAATCCGTTATCCATGCAGGCGTATTTCAGGCTATCCTCCGCCTTGGGAGGCTCGCCACTGGCCATCGACCCATCCAGATAGGCCACAATCTCCGTCGATAGCGTGCTGCCCCCACCCCATGGAGATGCCGCTTTCCCCAACCGTCCTGCCCTCTTCCGCCTGCAGGCATTGCACTTTCCCCGCCCGCCCGGTCCTTTCGAGTTCTTCCAATAATCCGTCTGCCGGTCCTTCCACTGGCCGCAGCCAGGGCATTTCTTCTTGCCCTGAGCCTCCATTGTCGCAGCGAACGCCCGATCCTTCGCGAAGTGCTCCACTTGCTCTCTGACGAAGACCCACATCGTTTGCACGCTGTTCGCCCATACCCGCTTGGCCTCAATCCGCTCACGCTGGCAGGCCCGCACGGCAGCGAAGGTTGAGGAGAAGCCGAGGATCTCCTTCGCCTCTCTGGCCGTCATCCATTCCGCCAGATCGCAGCTCAGTTCTCCGTCTCCTCGCTGTCCTGGCCTTCTATCACCTTCTGCCACGTGCTGTATTCTCCTGTCACCGGATCCATCTGCCTGCGATCGGTTCCATCGATCACCCCAGTCAGCCGGTTCGCATTGACGGCCATGGAGACGATCGATGCCAACTGCTTCTGATTAAGCTGCATATCCTCGAGTGCGCCGCGTACATCTTTGTCCTCGGCATCGACCAGCCAGCCCATACTCCTGTAGCCGCAGCAAATCTCGGAGATCCAGTTGATCATGATCTCGCGCAACGCACTCTGCGACACCTCCGGTAGTCTCGATAGATCACGTAGCGTGTATACTGAGCACCTGGGTACGATGACCTCTCCGGATGTCCAGAAGCCCGTCCAGACATGGCGATCGCCATCCACGCCGCCGCATTGGTCCCGCTGATCAGGGCCCCGGAATTGCCGGCAGTGCTCGCAGGCCTGCGCTTGCCAGTGATCGCAGTCCACATCCTCCTCCTGCTGGCGGCTGTAGAACTCCCTCAGCCTGTCGTGATGCTCGATCTCTATTGCCAAGTCATGTTCGCCGCGCGCTTCCTTCTGCTTTGCCCTCGCCGCCTTCACGTGCTCGATGTAGCAACCGACGTCGGTGCACCACCCGGGATCGTCTTTGCAGGTATCGCAGTCTTCGGCTTCCAACAACGGCTCCAGACGGATGGGATCATCCTGGTTCATGAAGCCATAGCAGATCCCATCATCCTCGCCACCGCATTCCCGCCACATCTCGTCCTCTCGCCAGATGCACGTCTGGCAGCTATGGCCCTGCTCTTTCAGCCAATCCGTCAGGCTCACTCTTCCGATGCCGCAGGCGAAGCCGAAATTCTCCATCCAGTATGTTGGCAGGTCCTTGATCGGCTCCAGCACGCCTTTGCTGTGCAGCTTGTTCAGGACCTCGCCAATCTTGTCTGGCCTCAGCGTCCTCAGCTGCTCCAGGCAATGATCCACGTATCGCTTGACATTGATCATGCTTGCTCTCCATGGCTCATCCTCCGGTAGGTCCCAGAAGCCAGGCTCCAGCGCCTTCTTGATCTCGGCGATGATCTTGCTGGCGTCTCTGGATGTCGCACCCTTGATTCTCTTCATCACCGGGACCTGCACGTCCTCCGGCAACTGCGCCAGCTTCTGCGCGACGGTCACTTCTACCGCGCGCTCGGTAACGGCTTCCTGGGCCTCCGGCGCCAGCTTCATCAGCGCCAGGCGGTCACTGACCCACTGCTGGCTCTTGCCCATGGCCTTGGCGACGTCTTGCTGGGTGTGGCCCTCCTCCTCCATCAGGCTGTGGATCCCCTTCGCCTGCTCAATCGGCGTCAGGTCCTCGTGATGCAGGTTATCCACCAGGACCAACTGGTGGTAGAGGCCCAGGGTCTCAACTTTGCCGTCCTCCTCCAAGGTGCGGAGGTCCGTCATGAGATCAATCGGGACATCTCCCTGCCCTGCTTTCCTGGCCGCCGCCACCCGGCGGTGTCCGGTGACGAGCTCGTAGACTCCTTCCTCGTTGAGGAACGCCTTCGGCGGGTTGATGATCCCGTGCTCCTCGATGGACTTCACCAGCCCATCGAACCTCTCGCCCTGGTAGCCATCCTGCCTCGGCTGCCACCTCGATGCAACGATGTCCTTCTCCGCTACAACTGCCCATCCGTAGTTCATCTCCCTCTCCCTATTTTCTGTGTGAGGGCCGTGACCCTCCGGCCACGCTGGGCCCCGAGCCTGGTCCTAGAGCCCACAGCTATTGCTTTCGGTGATTGACGGTTCACCATCAGGCGGGCTTTGCAGCGAAGGGGTTTCCGTAATTCTTGTAGAACCACTTCCGCCACCGGTCTGCTTTCTTCCGACCCAGCTCATGATATGAGACCTCCACGGATCCAGGCATAATGTGCCAAGCAGAGGATTTCCCTCCACCCTGCTTCTTCTTTACCCGCTGTCTCTCATTCCGTCCGGGCCGTCGAGCCGAGCGACCTCTGTCGCTTGGTCTCCCCATGGATGGTTCGCCTCCCTACTCAACGAGCGCTGCCCTCACAACCTATCTTCTTCTCCGCGCAGTTGACCTAGTACCTTGCCCGTATGAATCAGAACATCCGTCATTGCCAACCAAATCACGTGTTCGGCCACTTCCAGTGATTCATCCTGCCTTCCCATGAAATCCGCTATGCACTCAATGATCTCATCGCGCAAAGCGAAACTCATCTTGGTCTGCGTGATAGCGCTTTCGGAGACAATGCTACCCTGCCAGACTGGTTTGATCTCCTTCTCGCTCACAACGCCATCTCCATCTGATCCGCCTGGACTTTCTCAGGCTTCAGCCATTCCAACTTCCACACCCGATGCACTCTCGCATAGTGGTACAAGCCCGGAAACACATCCCAATGCTGCCTAGCCAGGTGATAGTGGTGGCCACGCCGGCCGTACTTCTTCAGGATCCCGAGCGCCCTCACGGTCTCCACCGTCGTTCCATAGGTGACGCCCTCGTCGGTGCAACAGTAGTGGATGGTCTTGATCCCCATTTCGTCCATCGCCGCCAGGACGCACGGAGCCACCCCCCAGGCGTCGAGCTTCTGGAATAGGTCCCACGCCAATGTAACATCGTTGACATAGACGAACACGTGTGGCCGGACCTCCACGAACTTGCCCGCCTGGACGTCCCTTTGCAGGCCTGGCTCCCTGAAGCTGATCACGCACTGGCGCGCTCTCATAGCCACCGCTCCAGAATCAACCATGCCATCAGAACGATCGCGCCGATGGCACCGCTTGCCGAGAGCAAGAGGATGATCGCGCAAGTCAATCCCTCCGCTGCATGATCTAGTTGTCGTTGCATCAGTCGTCCCCCTCAGTGCTTGATGTAGTCCTTGTACTTCCCCTGCACGTACCGGTAGCGATCTGGCTCTGCGGGCTCCAGTTCCGGCGCTGGGCGCTTCTCCCCCACGAACTTCACCACCCATCCGGGGCCCAGTGTGTTGCCCTTGGCCGCCTCCGATGCCTTGTACTCCCTGATGGCCTCCAGGTACTCCGGCGTCACCCACGTCTCCGTGGACAGCCTGTACCGAACTCCGCCCACGACGCCCATCTCCGCCAGGAGCTCCTCGTTTCGTTCAATCTCAGGGTCACATCTAGAATCTTGTTGTTGTTGTTTGACTGAAGGATCAGTAGCAACAGCAACAATACTCTTATCTAGATGTGGCACTCCTACAGGGTCACTGGGTGGCACTCCTACAGGGTCACTTCTTGCTGGGCATGTGACCCTGGTGGTGCCAGTTGACGGCATAGTCGCGCCATGCCGCAGTTTGAGGATTGTGAGCCATCTGCCGTCTCGTTTGGATCTCTCCACGAGACCCATCTGGGACAGTTCTTGGAGTCTCTTTCTCATACCCCTAGGCTGTAGCGATTTACCCTCGATGACGCTGAAAAGGTCTGCCAGTTGCGGCACTGATTGCTGCACTGTTCTGTATTCTGCTCGCCATGCAAGGGTGTAGAGTATTGTGTAGGTGTCTCTGAGGTGGGCAGGTAGGCCCAATTCGAGGAGCCGGATCGGATAGATGCCAAAATGAGGAGGCAAGCCCCACAGCTCTTTCATAGAATTACCACCTGGTCCTCCCCTGGCAGAAATGTGAGTTGATCAACGACTTGGCGCTGGCGTGCCTCGATGTAGCACACCCTGAGATCGGTGAGCTCATCCCATAGCCGGAG
>Ga0209986_10005541_pt1 | contig 10453 bp, 6 predicted proteins | sample BlataG_FD_183168 | JGI IMG/M metagenome (GOLD analysis project Ga0209986, IMG submission 183168) | Deep subsurface microbial communities from Black Sea to uncover new lineages of life (NeLLi) - Black_00105 metaG (SPAdes) (version 2) | ecosystem: Environmental > Aquatic > Marine > Oceanic >...
ACACACACACACCACCACCACCACCACACACACACACACACCACCACCACCCCTCTTATTTAAATGTCATTATTAAGTCCCATTTCTATACACTTCAATTGATTATGCCAATGACTCTGTGCATAGCTCTTCAACCTATCAAAAACGGCATCCTCATGTTCCCCCGCATCTTCTGCCTTTGTATCAGGAATCAGTCCATCTGGGGGTCTCTCTTCGATGGCCACCCCCGGAGCATGTTGCAGATGTCGCAGATTTTCCAACACCGACACCCTGGTCCTTTCCAACGCATCTCTAGTATTTAATGTTTCATACCTCCTGGGTCTATTGTACCTTAATCTATGGTCTGGAGAGAAGTACTCTCTGTAGGGATTAGGTGGCAATGCATCCTCCAGCTCTACCCCTAATAAGACTGCAGTATCGAGGGTCCAGGCTCGGGCCACTGTTGTCTTGGTGTACCCTCCCCCACCCAGTACCAGCATGGGAATTCCGAATGATTTGACAAACGCTACTGCTTCAGCATGGCCTTCTAGTGTTAGATTCAATGCACCTAGTCTGTCACCTACCAATGCATCTGCTCCACATTGCAGCACTATAGCTCCAGGTCTAAAGGAAGCCATTACCTGTGAAATAATGGGTTTAAACAGGCCTAGATACTGCTCATCTTCGCACCCTTCTAATAAAGGAACATTCACGCTGTATCCTCTGCCTGATCCTTCTCCTATTTCCTCTAGAGCTCCAGTACCAGGGAAGAATGTGGGGTTTTCTGGTCTATACAGGTGGAAGGAAACCGTCATGACTCGGTCGGTGCAATAAAAAGCCTCCTCCACGCCATCACCGTGATGAATGTCAATGTCAATATACACAACTCTAGCATTGTGTTTTAGGAGTTCTAAAATACCTAGAACACAGTCATTTACGTAGCAGAAACCTGAAGCTTCTGATTTCTTACCATGATGCAGTCCTCCTGCCCAGTTGATTGCAATGTCATATTGACCATTGTTAATCTTGGAAGCGCCTTCAATTGTGGCCCCAGAATATAATTGACAAAAGTCCCAGAGACCAGGCCATACGGGGCAGTCATCATCTAGGCCACATGTCTTGTATTTGTCCGTGGGTGCTGATTTGAACTTCTCAGGGGTGAGACCTCGTAGCATGGTGAGGTACTCTTCGCTGTGGAAGGAGAGGATCTCCTCCTTGCCTGCTCTGCGAGGACGGTAGGTGTCCATTTCTGTGTGCATGCCATAGCCTAGGATGAGCTGGTGGGTCATGGATATGCGTTGGGGTTTCATGGGGTGGCCGCCGCCGTAATACATGCTGGTGTAGTCGCCTGGGAAGGAGAAGGGGTATGTGTGAGGAAAGCAGGACGGGATGGGGGTTGTATATATGAAGAGAACGTACTGTCATAATAGTAAGCGACCCTCTGCTTGCGCATAGAGCCCATATTTTAAGGAACAAATCTGTAATCCCCCAGTTAATAATCTGAATATTTTCCTCTTCTTTGCAGATCTAGGTATGAGGCTGCATTCAGAATAAGGAAAACAGTTCATACATGTCTATGCTAATTATTTTTTCTTTTTTATTTGAGGCTAAGGGCGACTTTCCACTGTTTAGTCCCCCCTCCTCCCGCATGAAGCGCCAGCGGTCTGTGCTTCTTCTGGGGTTTTGCAATAAAATTCCAAGCAAAAAACGGATAGAGCAGATGTAATTTATACAACACGTGGTAATGATTAATAATTAAGCCATCACTTGACCTCAAAACACCCCTTACTGGCTTGGGTTTGCAATTTTCGAATGAACCTTTTCCCTTTTTGACTATATTAGTTCTTCAAAGAACCATAAGGCCAAGCTTTCATGCGTACACACATGCAAATATATTATTATGACGAACAAAGACAAGCAAGGACATTCTGACTCCTAAAACATAGCAAAATGTCTGAAGAAAATCGAAAAGTAAGTGTCAGAATTATTTCATTTTATTCTAGACCTTTTTACATATCCCACACCATATCTAGAACCGCATGATGCACGAGAACTTCACTTTATTTGCCACCTGCTCAGATTCTGACACCCAATTTCATCACCTCCACTGCCCCCTTCCCTTCTCTCTCTTGCAGGCCGACCCCCCAAGGCACCACACCGACACTCACAACACTGCCCCTGGCTCCTCCAGACCCTCCACCTACCACCTAGACTATAGACATGGCAATGACAACTCCAGGTCATCACCGTGGTCTCACCACCACAATTACAGAGGAGGAGGAGGTAGAGATAGAGGAGACAGATGGCCAGACAGAAGAGGAGACTATCATCCCCCCTCCTCCTCCTTCCACCGCCCTCACCATACCTCCAGACCTCCTTCATACTTTGATAGTGGAGGCGATGGATCATGGCGATCCAGACCTGATGCAGACACACACCAAGCCCCTCGTCATTTTACCCACTATAACAACAACAATAATTTCTACAACGTTGGGTCGGACAGACGTCGTCCCTTTGGCAATGGTAGATTGATAGATGACCGTGGTGATTGGAGGAGGAGGCAAGATGATGGTGGTCGTAGAGGAAGAAGTAGGAGCAGATCTCGAAGTAGAGATAGATTGACTGGAGGAGGAGGAGGAGGAGGAGGCAGTGGTGATCATCATCATCACCATTCTCATCACCATCATCATCAACATCATTCCTCCTACCGCCATCATTCTTATAAAGATTCTTCTCGACATAACAGGGACACGTCGCCTGGTGATGGTGATTGGAGAAGAGATGGGACCAATAATAACAGTAATAATCATAATAGCAATAAGCCAAACTCTGCTCCACACAGTCCTATGTCTAGCGGAGAAATTGGGGAGCTCAAATTAGAAAGGCAGCAGCAACAGCAGAATGTTAGAGAGAGCGTTATTAGCAATGGTGATAATGGTGATAATAAAGCACCGAAAGAAGAAGAAGATGTGCTGGTATCGCTAGGCAAAATAGAAGACACTATAGCCAAGGAAACAGCAGCAGTGCAGAGCTTGGAGGAGAAGATATCTACTTTGAAAGACGAAGAGCAAAAGATGCTGAGTGCACTGGAAAAGATGGAAAATCAGCCTCCTCAAATGCCTGCCATTCTTCTTGATACTGGTAAAGATGATGACAATGACAATGGTGATGTGATGCTGGTGTCGTCTTCCGAGAATGAAAAGGAAGAAGGAGAAGGAGGAGGTGGAAAGACCAAGACCAAGAAGAAGAAGAAGAAGAATGAATCAGCTGCTGCCAATGGTAATGATAGTTCACCTGAGGAGGAATATGAGCCAGTTCCACAGAAGAAGAGAGGACGACCCCCTAAAAAAGGAAAAGGCAACAACGGAGGAATTATACCTCCTAAGGCTCCAATAAAACCAGCAGGTCTACAACGTGCTATCAATATCCTGGGATCTTACATCTGTGCATTGGATGTAGAATGCACCACTGATAGGATATTGAAGGAGAGTGCTGCCAAGGCTAAAGCTCAGCATGCACGCTTTGCTCATCTGGCACCGAGTATTGTAGTACCACCAGCAACACCACCTGGAATTGCTGCCACTGCCAGTGGTAATGCTGAAACAGATATGATGGACGCTGACAACAACAATGACAATGACACTACTGCGACTCGACAAGACAGAATGAATAATACTAGTATCGAACAACAAAATGATATGACTGCTGCTGTACCTGCCACCATCATGACAATCACTTCCTGCCAACAGCACCTGCAATCCCTCATGGCCAGTGGTATGAAAAATCTCCCTCCTCCATCCCCTGGTATATCCAAAGTTCTAAAAAGTGAATTCAGATCTATATTAGAGAAGCATGTAGATGCTGCTATATTATATAGAGCTAAATTTGAAGCTTATAGAGTGCGTTGTGCTAAGAGAGCAGTAGAGCTGGTTGAAGCAGAGGCATTGGCTAAGCAACAAGCAGAGAGAGAGCAACAGTTCCTCCAAGAACAGCAGAAACATCATCACCATAACCATCACCATAGTCAAAATAGCCACAGTCACACGAATCTACATGGCCATCATCATCAACAGCAGCAGCAACAACAACAATCGTTACAGCCACCCATATCGCCAACCTTCTCGGGAGGCGGCAGAACCGGTGCCAGAGGAAGAAGCGGCGACATTGTCAGATCAGATCTAGAGGAAAAAATGGCCATCATGACTCTCCAAGCTATTGAGCTCGTACGCCACATGTGTGACCTCCCAACTCAAGCTCTCCTCTCAGACAGAGCAGCTCGCTGGATGAAGGGCTACAGAGACTACAACAGACTGGTAGAAGATCCCATTCAAGAGGAATATTCCCGTGCATTGATTCGTCCCTGGACTGATGAAGAAAAACGAACCTTCATGGAACGTTTCTTGGTACATCATAAAGATTTCGCCCGTATAGCTACCTTCTTACCTGGGAGATCAGTCAGAGAGATAGTACAGCTATACTATCAGATTCAGTATTCTGATGAGTTCTCACACACCAGAAGGAAGTACCTCATGAGGAAGAGGAGAGAGAGGGCAGAGGAGAATACTGCATTTAGAAATGGTGTGTTGGGGATGGGAATGGGGAAGGGTATTGCTGCCAGTATGATGCCTTTACCTTCTCCTTCTTCTCTTCCAGATAATGCTGCTCATGAGGGTGGTGGTGGATTTCCTGCCCCTGCTGTTACATATGAAGAATGGGAGCAGTTGGGAACAGCAAGAAGCAGAGGAGGAGGAAGAAGAGGCCGGGGGGCTTCTTCCCGTCCTACTTCAACGGCAGCCTCCGTGTCTGAGGGTTGGACAGCTGGAACTATTGATGATGAAGAGATGGCCATGGCTGCTGCTGCTACTGCTGATGGATATGTTGAGACAACACTCCTCCAAGCACCCTCAGCAGCAACACAATCTGAGGGAGGAGGAGGAGGAGGAGGAGGAGGAGCTGGTAGTCGCAGTAGAGTTGACCCAGCAATGGACGAAGCATTTAAACAAGCAGTCATGATGCACGGTAAAGACCTAAAAGCCATCTCAGCAGCCCTAGGAGGAGCCAAGACGGTAGCAGCCACCCGGTTATTCTGGTCCCGACATAATAGTAGATTGGGCTTGGACCAGATTCTTGTGGAGAGGACTCAACAAATTGAAGAAGGAGGGATTTTTACAAGAATGTTGATGGATAATGATGATGATACTATTATGGATGAAGGTACTATAGCTATGGAAAAGGTGGCATCATCCCCTGGAAGAGGCAGTGGTAGAAGGAAAAAGGCTGCTGCTGCTGCTGCTGCTGCTAAGAAGGACGAAGAGTACCAACCTGCAGGAAGAGGAAAGGCAGCTGGACGTGGTAAGAATGGTGGTGGTGCTGTTGTATCGGCGGCAGCGGCAGGAACCAAACGAGGGTTGACTCCACGAAAGAGAGGCAGGACAACTAGCAACAACATTGCCACTACTTCTACTCCAATTATTATTAATGGTGGTGATAATAGTACTGTGAGTACTTTGCCTAGCCTAGCTGGTCTCATGCCTCTCATTGTGCGACCTCAAGGTGTAGATGCTAAGGTTATGGAACCAGGTCTCAGCCCCTTTGTAGCAAGAAGATCGTTTGACATTGTACCTGTTGTTGTTGGGGAAGAAGACAACAACAGGTACAATATTGGTACTGTCAGTGGTAATGAGTTAGTAGCTGTTGGTGATGGTACTGTAGTAGCTCCATCTCCTGTTCTAGCTAACAAGGAAGCAACACCTGCAGCTGCTGCACTCCTACATGTAGGTATGCTGAGAGGAGCTACTACTACTTATGATAATGATAATGATAATGATAATGTTAATGCTGCTGATGAAGGGGAGGTTATCTTGAACAACAGCATCCCCCTCGTATTAGAAGGAGGAGAAGAGCCTATGATGATGACATCTCCATTTGCCAGTAACTCCATTCTTCATCAACCCCCAGATGATCATGATGACAATCGACATCAACAGGAGGTGCAGGAAACACCCAAGATTAATCAATCATCTCCATTACCGCAGATACTACCAACTGTAGCAGCATCAGCAGTAGGCTCAGGATTACTAGCAGAAGCAACTGTAGGAGGAGTAGGAGGAGTAGATGAAGGTGATGGTGATTATCTCGGTGAAGATATCATTGCAGCAGCAAGAGCAGTCGTCCCTCCTAAAGTTGCAGCCCAGTACCGTCATCACCTCCTACCCGGGGGAACACTCCATGCCAAACTGGGAGAAGAAGAAGCTGCTCAGGTAGTTGCTTTATTGGAGCAACCAGAGAGGCTGCTGCTTCATGGTGATCTACTGAGTAAAGTGGTCACTGCATCTGCAGACATTGCATCATTGGTCGTACAAGAGGAACAACAGCAAGAAGGGGCATATATGAGTGGAGATGATGACAAGGATGGTGATGACGATGATGATGATGGAGGGGGAGCTGGAGGCGGTGGTGGTAGAGGAAGGAAAAGAAGACCAGGCCGACCTCCTTCCTCCTGGACAGGAGAAGAGAAAGGTACCTTCTTAGCCGCATTCAAAGCCCATGGAGCAGATTGGAATGATCTTCAATCCGCTCTCCCCACCAAGACCATGACCCAGATCAAGGGGTATTATAGAAACTATAGATTAAAGTTGGGATTGGATGCACTGGCCCCAGTTGGCAGTCCTTTCCCTGCTAAAGGAAGAGGGAGAAGACCTAAAATCAAGACTGCTCGAGAACAAGAACATGGTGATGATGGTTTGATAGGGGAAATGTTGGGTCAACAAGGTAGTACTGCTGGTCAAGGTCAAGGTCAAGGTCAACAACAACAACAGCAACAACGACAGGGATTGGCTCATGTTTTGATAGCTCAGCAGCTGGCAGAGGCAGCTATGGAACAGATATTGAGAACAACAACGGCAGCAGATCCAGATGTTCGTGCTGTTGTTGAGGCTGCTGCTGCTACTGCAGCTACCGTTGTGACGAGCCAGGTTGAGGAAAAGGAGGAAGGGTGGGGGGAAGCAGTGAAAGTAGGGATGGAGGATGGAGAAAAAGGAAAGAGTGGTTAGAGAGTTGTGGTAGTAGAGGGAGGAGAAGATGGATGGTGTATACAGAGAGAGAGGAATGATAAAGAGAAGTCGAAGGGAGGAAAGTCATTCAACAGTTTGAGATCGCGTATATGTTATACCGACGTTCATATGAATTAGAAGTTGGCATGTGTCATGAAATAAACAAATAAACGGAGGAAGAGCTCTCCGTCTAAAAAATAAGTTAAAATTCAAATTCCGTTAATTATACCGTTGAAGTCGTGGATTCTGGTAGCACACGCACCCTCCATACCATCAGAATAATCACATCAACATAAGAGTCATGTATTCTCGCAATAAACCAGGCAACGTGTCACCGGCCATTACAACCAAGAAGACGACAGCCTCCCGTCTCTCCGACTTGCTCCATCTCTTAGAGTCTGCACCTCCTGGCCCTATCGAGCTCGACACTTCTTTGCTCTATGGAGATGTAGACAACAAGTATGATGACAATGATGATGACAATAATTATCAACAATCAAAATCTCACAAGGATTCCAACCAACTATTAACATCAACAGACTTCACATTGTCTGCATACCGCCACTCCACCACCCCTCCTCCTCCTGCCCACAATGATGATGACGATGAGTTCAAACGTCTCTTATCACAGACTAATGAAGAGGCTGATAAATGGAAATTATCTCCAGTCTTAAGGAACAGAATACCAGATCGCCAATGTACAGAACACAGTGTGGCTGTACCCGAAGAAACAGAAGCAGGACCAGTAGCAACAATAATCAACAAAACAGATATAAAACTAGAGTTAGAAAAGAGACAGAAACTAAAGAGACTGACTCAGACACAGAGAAGACCACCTGGTCCCTCTAGATGGACACTCCAGGCCATTCAACACCACCACCAACAGGAGGCTGCACACGCTGCTGAGTGTACATTTAAACCTCAAACAGGAAGAGGTCCCTTGACGGGGCTCCCTTCCTTGTCTGTAGAGCAGCGGTTGCTGATGGTAGGGGCTAAGAAAGAAGAGGCGCTGCGTAAAGTGAGAGAGGAACTAGAAGACGCTGAGCTTGCCGAATGCACCTTTGCTCCTCAATTGATAAGAGGAGAAATTGGAAACAACAACAACTACTACAACAACAAGAGTGGTGGTGGTAGTAGTAGTAGTAGTTATTTGCCAAAAGGGTACGTTCCACCTCAAAAGAGAGTATTGGAAAGAAGTGCATACAAAAATGGTAGCATCAAAGAACAAAACAAGAATACTAGAATCAACAATGATGAGTTGTCGCTATCATTCCAACCAAGGCTGAATAAGAAATCATTGGAAATGGCAGCTGCATTGAGGGAAAGGCAACATCAACAAAGCATTCTTAATGACACTACCACCACCTCATTCTCATCATCAAAAGCCAATAATGGTAATAATGACGATGGATCTTTCTTTGCTCCAGTTATCAATGCTTCCAGTAGACGTATTATCGAAGATAGTACCCGTCTACCTGCAGATTTCCAACAACGATTACAATACTACCGCAGACGTCAACAACAACATGCTAAAACTATTAACGCTGGCAATAAAAATGATACTGCTGGTGATCAGGAATGTACCTTCATGCCTAAAACATGTATGGGCTCAGTGAGTATACTAGCTCAATCAGATAGGTTGGTAGGAGCACTGTTTCAAGGCCCAGAAGAAAGGAGTCGACGACTGGCATTTGCAGACTCGGCCTGGTTGGAGGCCAGGAGGAGGGGGCGGATGCAGCAGGTGAGGGAAGAGGAGGGGTGTACTTTTCATCCTGTTATTAATGAACCTTCTGCTAGCTATATGAAGGCAGTATCAGGAAATAGTTATATACCAGCAGCAGCGGCAATTGCAGCAGTACCAAGGCCAGAGCAGCGATTGTTGAAGGCAGGAGAGGAAAGAGAAGCAAGGATACAAGCCAAAAAAGCAGAGATAGAGGCTTCACAGCTCTCAGAGTGTACATTCAAACCAAATACATATAAACCAGCTGTATCAGGGTATCATGGGCAGCAGTACCAACCACCAAACCCACAGGCCTGGTTGCTGCATTTAGAAACCATGGAACGTAATGGTCTCAATAGTACTACTACTACTGCTACTACTACTACTGCTAGTGTGCTATTAAAAAGGATACAAGAACACTCAGCAATGAAAGAAGCACGTGCCAAGGCAGCTGAACAAGAAAAGATTAAGAAAGAATTGAAAGAATGCAGTTTCAAACCTAGGATTAATGACCAAGGGGTGGGGTATGAAAAGGGCAAGGCGGTACTCGTGGCGGGGATTGACAAGGTGATGGAGAGGAGAGAGGAGATTTTGGAGAAAAGGCAGAAGCAGAAAGAGTGGGAGGATAAGGTTTTTAAAAGGAATCCAAAGAATCCAAAGGGGATCACGGTGCCAAAGCCATTTGCATTGAGTTTTGAGCAGCGATCGATCTAGAAGGTGTACACCGTACCGGTGTTGTCCTTCCGGAGCAGTTGGTGTTGGAAGTGTCTCGAAATTTCCCTTTTCAAAGGTATAAAACCCAAGTAAAAATCGCATTGCAACAACATAATTTTGATATATATCAAATACCAATTCACGTTAAGGTTCTAGAAGGCGCATTATGAACACAATATCACTTCGTCCATTGATCTCTGCTACTAGGAATGTGGCTAGAGCATCCTCCCCACGTCGTTCCAAGGTTGCCAATGCTAGATATATTGTCAACACGAAAGCATTTCAGGAAGAGGGTAAGGAAAAGGGTGTCCAAAAGCAGTCTCAGAAACGGGGCAATGGCGGTGGGCCCGACATTGAGAGAAGATCACGCCCCGAGTCCGGGCTGTCGGCAGGTTCTCCATTTTTCGGCTCTTTGTCCCCATACGCTCCAGCTCGTGTCAGCTCTCTGTTCAGAGAAATGGAAGATGAAATGAACAACATGATGCGTGCATTTGGAGGTACCACTGGTTTCCTTGATCTCCCATCTGTTCTCTCGCCTGCCACCCCCTCTGCCATGGTGCATCCTTTCAAAGTCGACATCAAGGACACTCCACAGAGCCTCGAAATCATCGCAGACACTCCTGGGCTTTCTAAGGAAGACATCAAGGTCAAGGTTTCCCCAGACAATGTTCTCACTCTCTCTGGAGAGCGCAAGGAGGAAAAGGAGGAGAAGGACGAAGAGGGCAACTGGACCCATGTGGAGAGAAGCTACGGCTCCTTTATGAGACGTTTCAAGCTGCCAGATACTGCAGATGTGGGCAATATCAAGGCAGAGGCAAAGAATGGTGTTCTCCATCTTTTTATTCCAAAGACTTCTGGTGAGGAACATAAGCAGGTTGAGATTCCTGTCCAGTAAGAGAGAGAGAGAGAGAGAGAGAGAGAGAGAGAGAGAGAGAGAGAGAGAGAGAGAGAGAGAGAGAGAGAGAGAGAGAGAGAGAGAGAGAGAGAG
>Ga0209986_10005542_pt1 | contig 10453 bp, 10 predicted proteins | sample BlataG_FD_183168 | JGI IMG/M metagenome (GOLD analysis project Ga0209986, IMG submission 183168) | Deep subsurface microbial communities from Black Sea to uncover new lineages of life (NeLLi) - Black_00105 metaG (SPAdes) (version 2) | ecosystem: Environmental > Aquatic > Marine > Oceanic >...
CAGGTTTATCAAAGTGCTCACCAACACTAGTAGTGACCGTATTTCCAAAAGGTCTGATTATAGGTTCAAAAATATTTGCGATTCCGAGCGCCCTGCTCACGAGATTTTTTCTGACAACTTTATCCGGATTCAAGATTTTTTTGGGATCTACCTGTTTTTTAAAATTCTTGAGCCGATTGCTGCGCTCTTTACCCATGATATTTTCCATTTCGCGTGTGAAGTACAAGCCGGTTGAATAGGGACGTCCTCCAAATTTTTTGGCAATTTTCATTATGGTCAGCACCAGGCCGAATACAAAATTGTAAGAAAATTTTCGCTGGTCACTAGGGATAAAACCAAGGATAACAACCTCTGGTTTTCCTTCTTTTCCTTTTTTGATAATGACTCCTTCTTTAACAACGGGCTGGTTGATTTTATTTTCGATCTCCTCCATCACATCGCCCAGTTTATCTAAAGGAACTACAACTTCAGCAGGCACAAGGGATGGACCGAGGCGCTTGACTATCATCAATTTAAACCGGTTTTCCCATTCATGATCCGCAATTTCCTGACTTAATATTTCTCCTTCATATTTTTTAGAAATCTCATGAAGCCCGTCTATGACTACTTCCCGATTTTCTTTTTTAAAAGCAAGTGTTGCTATATAGGCAGCAGGAAGAATAACTTTGTGCTCAACCGGATGTCCATGGTGAGTAAGAACCGGAGCCCGATTTTTCATCTCAGCCATTCTTGGATTAATGAAAACAACCGACCAGAGCGGTAAATCCAAATCGATTAAATCTTTAAAAATCCTGGAAATTGTTTGTGCATCAGGACACGCAAAAGCGGCAACACTAATATTGGTGAGTTTTTGAACTTTTATTGTCATCTGGCTGATGATTCCGGTTGTACCCTCTGCATCGGCAATTATTTCCAGATCTTTTCCGGAAATGTCTTTGACCTCGCCACTGGGTAGAACTATTCGAGCACTCTTTACATTTTCCGCAAACCAGCCATATTGATAAGAGCCGATACCAGCGCCTCCCTGGGCCAGCCAACCCCCGGCAGAGGAAGAAGGATAACTTGTTGGATAGAGGCGGATTACAAGGTCTTTGGGTTTTAACTTTTTATCAAGCTGCTCCCAGGTTATTCCGGGTTCAACTGTAACCATTTGCTTTTTTGTGTTGATAGAAATTACTTCCTTCATCCGGTAGAAATCAATTACTATACCTTTCCGAGTAGGAATGATCCCTCCGTAACCGGAAGAGCCTTTTCCGCGGGGAACAACAGGAATTTTATGCTTCGAAGCCCAACTCACAAGTTCAACCAGTTCTTCTTCGCTTTCAGGTTGTACCACAACATCCGGAACTGTCTTCCCGATTAAAGGTTTAAAAAGACTGGGGATAGCTGCAATATCATGGCTGTAGAGCAGCCTTTCTATCGGATTAAAGTTTGCCTTCTCCCCAAACTTTTCTTCGATCCACTTTTTATTCCTTGTGCTTAGTTTGGCCATAAACTTTCTCCTGATAGGATAAATATAATGATGTTTTTATATTATAATATACTATTTTTATAAATTCAATAGAATAACTCTTTATTTCGGATTTTACTTCTATAGCATTGTTTTAGTACAATATATCAATATCCTTCTTCCATCCGAACCTTTCCCTTAAAAACCTTATACAGAAAAATTGTATAGCCTATCACAAAAGGCATTCCGATCAGTGCGATAATCAGCATTACGCGCAGGGTCAGTTCGCTCGATGAGGCATTATAGATTGTGATACTTAAAGTAGTATCATTACTTGCTTTCACAAGATTGGGAAAATGAATAGCTCCAACTATTCCCCAAAGGCTTAAAAAACTTGTAGATGACATTATAAAGACCAGAAGATCTTTTCCTTTTTGTAGCGCAATTCTAAGAAAGACCAGAGAAAGTATTACAAAAACAGTAAAAATCCAGGCAAGCGGTCTCTGGAGTACATCAGGAATATAAAGTACTGTAGCTAAAAACGAAAGCATAAAGAGAGCCAAATGAACATTTGTAAGTATCCTGGTTGTTTTGCAGGCTCTTTCTCTGAGTTCCCCGCTTAATTTTAATCCAGCAAATGTACTTCCCTGGAGTAGAATTGCCGTTAATCCCAATAATCCAATTATCAAGGGAAAAGGTCGGAGAAGAGTAAAGAAGTTTCCTGTGTAGTCCATTTTGCTGTTTAAGGGAACGCCTGCGACGATATTTCCCAGTGCAACTCCATAAAGTAAAGAGGGAAGAAAGCTGCCGATAATAAATGCACCTTCCCAGAATCCTTTGCGCTTGTGGTTGTGTGACCGGAATTCCAGAGAGACAGCTCGGAAGATCAGAGCAAAAAGTACAACCATGAGTGCAAGATAAAAGCCGCTGAAGACAGTAGCATAAGCATGTGGAAAGGCAGCAAAAAGCGCCCCGCCTCCAGTTAGCAGCCAGACTTCATTTCCATCCCAGAAGGGTTCGATGGTTTTATATAACATCTGTTTTTCTTTTTCTTTTTTAACCAGAAATGGAAAAAGTATTCCAATGCCAAGGTCGAAACCGTCAAGAATGGAATATCCAACAAGCAAGACCCCGACTAGAATAAACCATATATTTCTTAATAAATCCCAGGTTTCCATTAGCTGTCTCCTTTGATTTCTGATGAAACAAGTTCATCCGGACCTTTCTTTATTATTTTAAGGATTATGGAAATTCCGATTATTGCGAGAAGAGTATAAACGGCAGTGAACATCAACAGTGAAAATAGAATATTTCCGGCTGGAACAACAGTAGATACAGCATCGGAAGTTTTAAGGACTTTATAAACAGCCCAGGGCTGGCGGCCCACTTCAGCAGCTATCCATCCGGATTCATTGGATAAATAAGCAAGGGGAATTGAGAACAGCAGGAACCTCAGATACCATTTGGAATCCCAGAGCTTTTTTCGAATAAGAAGATATAGGCCCATAATTGACATAAGAATAAAAACCATTCCAGAGAATATCATGATGTGGTAAGTGGCAAAGGGAAGAAAAACAGGGGGACGTTCATTCTCTGGAAATTCGTTTAAGCCCAGGACTTTAGCATTGGAATTAAAATGAATAAGAAAGCTGAGTAGCTTTGGTATTCCTACATAAAGATGTGTTTTTTGTGCCTTTTTATCCGGTATGCCAAATATAGCAAAAGGAGCTCCTTTTTTAGTTTTCCAGAGAGCTTCAAAAGCAGCCATTTTTTCAGGTTGAGTGTTTGCGACTTGAATAGCGTGCCAGTGACCTAGGAAAAGTTGAAGTATGGAAAATGTGATAAAGACTATAAGAGATGTCTTAAGAATCAGCTTGGCTTTTTCGAAATGGCGGTGTTTGATCAGAAACCACGAGGCTATACCTGCTGCCAGCAGCGAGCCGGTTATCCAGCCGCCAGCTACTGTATGAAAGTAACGAACAAAAGTAGAGTGATTAACAGCTGCCTGGAAAAAATTTGTAAGTACTGCTCTTCCTCCTTCCAGTTTAAAACCTGCTGGAGTCTGCATCCAGGAATTAGCAATAATTATCCAGAGTCCTGAGAGGTGAGAGCCAAAAAAGACTAAGAAGGAAGAAATCCAGTATGTTCTTTCAGAAACACGCTTTCTCCCGAAAACAAGAATCCCTATGAAGACCGATTCAAGGAAGAATGCAAATACGCCTTCTGCGGCGAGCGGTGCACCGAAAATGTCGCCGACCATCCGGGAATATTCGGACCAGTTATTGCCAAAGGCGAACTCAAGCGATATGCCGGTAGCAACTCCCATAATGAAAACAACACCAAGTATTTTAATCAGGAAGCTTGAAATATTTTTATATAACTCATCTTTCTTTTTAATATAGAGAGTTTCGAGAATTAAGATTATTAGAGTAAGGCCGAAGGTAGTCGGTGGAAATAAGAAATGAAATCCAGCAGCCAAACCAAATTGGATCCGTGCCAAAAGTACAACATCCATAATAAAACTCCTATTAAATTTTCCTTTTTCTTTGTATTATTATATAAATGATATAATAGATTTCAAAGCGTAAAATATAGAAAAATATAAATGAATGAGGTTCTATTGTTAGTAATTATTATTAAATGATAATTATTATTGACAATTAAATTTATTTATAATATCATAAAAATTGTATATAAAAAATGGAAAATATAAAAGATTGCTTACAAAAACTTAAAGATTCCGGTTTAAAAGTGACTCCACAACGACTCGCAATTGTAAAAATATTGGAAGGGAATACATGTCATCCTTCAGCGGATAAGATATACAATGAAGTAAAGAAAAAATATCCCATGATATCTTTCGCTACTGTCTATAAAACGCTTAAAGTGTTAGCAGAGATTGGCGAAATACAACAGCTTAAAATTGTTGATAAAAAAGTCAATTTTGACCCCAATACTGAACCGCATAATCACTTTTTTTGTAAAAAGTGCAGGGGAATCAGAGATGTTTTTCCGGGTAAAAAGATAAATCTGAAAGAAATTGACGGTCATCTTATTGAAAAATATCAAGTCTATTTTTATGGGATTTGTTCTAAATGTAGAAAACAAAATTAGAGCATATACACTTTTTTAATTTAAGAATAAAATAGGGAGAGGATTAATGGTAGAGATTAGTGAACAAATAAAAGACGCAATCAAAGGAGCCATTCTGTTGGAAATTAATGGTCGCAAGTTCTTCAATCATGCGGCCGATGTAACAAAACATGAGAGTGGCAAGAAGATGTTCCGGTTTCTTGCTCAAGAAGAAGTGAAACACCTGAAGACCTTTAGTGACCTGTTCAGTCAAATTCTTGGAGAGAAAGATTGGAAAAAGTATATCAGCAGTTTTGAGTTAGAGGGAGAAGCTCCTCTGGTTGAAAAATTGAAGGAACGTATGAGGAGAGAAGAAGGAAAAGGTGAAACCGAGGCTCTGAGTATAGGTATGCAGCTTGAAATGGATGCTATCAGCTATTTTCAGAAAGCATCGGAAGAAACAAATGACCCTGTTGTCAAAAAAATATTTAATGAAATCAGCGAGGAAGAAAAATTTCATTATGATCTTTTGCAATCCCAGCATGACTCTGTGACCAAGTCCGGTTTCTGGCTGGACAGTGCGGAATTCCAGATGGATGGAAAATGGTGATCCAAATACAGTAGAAAGTAGAGAACAAGGAGTAAGAAGTTTATGTGGGGACATAAAATATCCCACAAAATCTTAATATTAAAGAAATCGATAAAATAGTAATATAGTAATATAAGAAGGGGGAAGTTATGGACATCACTCAAGCTATACGAGAAAGAAGAGCCTACCGCTCTTTAGAGCCAGTAAAGATAACCAGAGAGCTTATCAAAGATTTAGCCAGGAGTGTACAGCTGGCTCCTTCCTGTTTTAATAATCAACCCTGGCGCTTTGTTTTTGTCTACGAGACAAAAACTTTGAATAATATGTTTACTGCTTTATCCCCCGGAAACGAATGGGCACAATCTGCTTCCATGATTATTGCAGTTTTTTGCAAAAAAGAAGATGATTGTATTATCAGAGATAGAGAGTATTTTTTGTTCGACTCCGGGATGGGGGTAGGCTTTCTTATTTTAAAGGCAACCGAGCTGGGTCTTGTGGCTCATCCAATTGCCGGCTTCAGCCCAAAAAAAACAAAGGAAATTCTGGATATTCCTGATGAATACCAGGTTATTACACTTATTATTGTCGGCAAACATTCCAAACAGATAAATCCGGTTTTATCTGAGATACAGGTTGAAGCGGAAAGAACAAGGCCTGAGAGAATGCCTCTCGAGAGATTTGTTTATTTTAACCGTTATAGAAAATAATTTCGTTTAGGAAAAATATTCCCGATTAATACTGAGTTGGAATATTGATAATAGTAATAAAAAACTTATAAATAAGGAGACTTAACATGGCAAAAGAAAAAAAGACTTTAACTACTGCCTTTGGAATTCCTGTAGCAGACGATCAGAATAGCTTGACAGCGGGCGAGCGCGGGCCAGTCTTGATGCAGGATGTTCATCTATTGGAGAAGTTAGGCCACTTTGACCGCGAGCGTATCCCCGAACGTGTTGTCCATGCTAAAGGAGCAGGCGCAGGTGGTTATTTTGAAGTCACTGCTGACGTAACCAAGTACACCAGAGCCAGGTTTTTTTCGGAAGTTGGCAAGAAGACCGAGGTCTTTGCACGTTTTTCTACCGTAGGAGGCGAGAAGGGCTCTGCCGATGCAGCGCGTGACCCTCGTGGATTCGCGGTGAAGTTCTATACTGAAGAGGGCAATTACGATTTTGTTGGTAACAACACCCCGGTTTTCTTTATTCGTGATCCCCTGAAGTTTCCTGATTTCATCCATACCCAGAAGCGGCATCCAACCAACAACTGTAAGGACCCCGACATGTTCTGGGACTTTCTCTCTTTAACACCGGAATCAATTCATCAGGTTACTATTCTGTTCTCTGACCGAGGTACTCCAGCTACTTACCGTAACATGAACGGCTACAGCAGCCACACTTTCAAGTGGTACAACGACAAGGGTGAGTATTTCTGGGTGCAGTACCATTTCAAGACAGACCAAGGCATAAAAAACCTTAACCGAAAAGAAGCGGCTCGTATTGCGGGCGAGGATCCTGATCATGCCACAAGAGACTTGTATGAAGCCATTGAGCGGGGCGATTACCCATCCTGGACGCTTGAGATGCAGATCATGACACCGGAGCAGGCAAAAGACTACCGCTGGGATATCTTTGATATTACAAAGGTCTGGCCCCATGGCGACTTTCCTCCCATCAAAGTGGGTAAATTGGTATTGGACCGCAACCCTGTTAATTATTTTGCAGAAGTGGAACAGGCCGCCTTTTGTCCCGGAAATCTGGTACCAGGTATTGCGGCTTCGCCTGACAAGATGCTTCAAGCCCGGCTTTTCTCCTATCACGATACGCACCTCCATCGTTTAGGTCCGAACTATCACTTGCTGCCAGTGAATGCCCCTAAGAATGCTACTGAGAAAAATTACCAACGAGATGGATTCATGCGTCTTGATTCTAATCATAGCAGGGAATCCAATTATTGGCCCAACAGCTTCGGTGGCCCGGAGCCAGATCCGACGGCAGGCGAGCCTCCCTTTGAGGTCTCCGGTCTGGCAACTCGTCATCCATACAGTCATCCCAACGATGATTTCGAACAGGCTGGGGATTTGTATCGTAAGGTGATGACCGATGAGGACAGGGATCACATGATCGGCAATATTGTGGATCATCTTGGAGGTGCGCAGAAACGAATCCAATTGCGCCAGGTTTCGCTATTCTTTAAGGCAGATCCTGACTATGGACGTCGTGTAGCCGGGGGATTAGGCTTGGATGTTAAGGAGATTGAACGATTAGGAGGGATGTCACAGGATGAGCGGGCTAAAGCTACAGCTGAAGGAGTCTAATTCAGGCTGAAAGGAATCGTTTCAATCGGGCATCTAAGCTTTCTTAAGTCATTTAAATAAGTGACCTCTCAGATTTGTGCCCAAAGATGCTTATATTGACATCTCCTAATTAGTAAGAAAGGTCGGGACATCCAGGTACATCCTGATATATGGAAGTAGGATATAAAATTATTATGTTTTAACATTTCGGATTATGTTGACTTGAGATTTTTTAATGGTAGACTAAAAAAAATTGATGGATTAAAATCGCAAGGCCTATACAGAGGTATTAGGTTTTATTATAAATCTATTTAGGAGGAAAAAATGAACAGGACCGAGCTTATAGAAATGCTGAACAAGGACATGCGTGACGAGCACGCAGCAATTATCCGCTACCTTGTTCACGGTTACCTGGAAGGAGAAGACTCTCCAATTGGAGCCAGTTTAATATCGCGCTCCAGGGAAGAGATGTGGCATATGCACTGGCTGGGAATGATCATAGGCCGCTTGGAAGGAGAGCATGACATGACACCAGCCCCATATCCTTTTGATCCTACTAATCGGGAAAGTATTTTTAAGTCCTATGTTGATTATGAGAATAAACTAATTCCTCATTACAATCAGGAAGCCGACAAAATTGATGACCCGCATATAAAAAGAGTGTTACAGAGGGAAGCCTGGGAATCTTCCATTCATGCCAGCAAGTTTCAAAAAATATTGGATAAGTTATCCCCAGAGCAAGCAGTCGGTCTTCCGGGAGAGACGAACAAATTGCCAGAAGAATTCCTGGGAACTCTTCAGGAAATTGTGGAGAAAAAGTACACCGAGATACTCCAGCACATTCGTAACGCCTGGATCTTTCAAGATGAAGGGATCCAGGGCTGGCAGATAATGGACTTTTCAATGACCAAGATGAAACAGCTTGCTCATATTGCCGAAAAAGTTGCCGAAAACGGGATTAATCCACGGTTGAAACCGGGAGAAATCGACAAAAGTACTGCTATTGGCAGTGCGCTCGAGCATGCTCTTGAGGATGTCCAGGAATCTCGCAAGTGCCATCTGGAACTCCAAAAATCCGAAGAAGCCCAAAGAAATGCCGGGCTTATTATCAACCTCGACCTAAGTGTTAAACAAGAAAAATTTGAGACCGAAGAAATCGAAGACTGGCTGAAAAAATAAAAGCTGTTTTGTGGGAAAATAAAGGATAAAAAAAACATTTTGATATGTAGGGAAATTTTTCCTGGTTTAAAATTAAATTTCTATTCTTCTTAACACAAGGAGATAACACCTATGAACCTAAAAAAAATTTTACCAATGATTATCATGTTGTTATTTTCCTTCCAGGCCTTACATGCTCAGTTATATAAAGTATATGGTTATCAACCTGCTGAAGCAGGTGAGCTGGAATTTGTAATATGGAATTCATATATTCCATCCAGTGATGTTTCGTATAATTTTTTTGGAAGCGAATTGAGTAGAGAAGGCCTTTTGCACATTCCCTTGAGCTGGAATATGGGCTTTCTAATAAGTTTGGGATAGCTGCGTATTTTGATTTTGAAGATCCTAATGATAAATACTTCATTACTACAAACGAAAAAGTTGGCTATCCTACTCACAGCAGATACAGCGAGCCAATTGAAAGAGATTGTTTGCCTGAGGGAGATAGAATCTACCATAGTGCATTTATTGATTCGGATGGTAATTTTACATATGCCCAATGGTATGCCATACAAGACATTGAAAACAGGCTAAAACCCCTTGAAGAAAGAATAGAGTTTTATCACTGGACAGTTCCTGATAAATTTGCCGGTCAGACTGTTTTATTAAGGGCAGTATTAAATTATAGAAGAATGTCCGATTCGCATGCAAAATATCTTGGTATACCCAAAAGGCCTACAATTGAAGTCAGTAGAGATGAAAAAGTATTAAAAATATCGAAATAAAGGATAATGCAAAGAAATCAGTCTTGTGCGGCAAGAGTCATAATCCATCTGGCAAAAGACCTGGCGTCTTCCAGGTTGCTTTCATCAGGATGAGTACTGGCAGAGGCAGCCATTTCCGCCCAGGCTTTATGTTCTGGCAATTTCTCCAAAACTTCAAGTGCCTGGAGTGAAACTTTTCCCCTGCATGAAAAACTGCCCAGCACGTTTGCTTTTGAAGCTAACACAGATGCATATTCCAGAGCCTCCCGGGAAAGCCGGCTGCCGGTAAGCGTCCCATGAGTGGAAAATAAGGCGATTTTTTTATTTGGAGAGATATTTTTCAATATGCCTTCAAGAGAAAAGGGAACGCTATGAGAATAAACCGGGAATCCGATAAAAATAATGCTGTATTTGTCGACTTCATTTTTTTGAAGTTCATTAACTGGCTTTATTACTTTCTCGCCCTCAACTGCCATATAGATAGCCTCTGCGATTTTTTTTGTGTTACCTGTTTTACTGAAATATGTTATGAGTATTCTTGACATGTAAGGCACTCTCTCAGAGTTTATAACATATGGGAATTTCCTTTTAGCTCCTCTAAGAATTAACTATTTTTTTGTTCAGTTTTAGTTTTTGATATCAGTTTTTATTTATATCAAAGCAAAATATCATGGTCAATTACAGTTTTTATTATTTTAACACTTTACCGGTCTCTATATACCACATATATAAGTCTAATTCACCAGAAGTCATCCCTAATTTACATGCAATGCCTTTGAATTGGGCTTCTATATCCAAATAGGTGTTCTTTGATAAATTCTTAAGTTTTTGTTTGATATAACCATGTTCAAACAATGATTTAATAATGTGCCTGTCAAGTATCGCATAATCAAAATAACCCACATTTCTTAAGAAGTGACTGCTTTCTTTCCAACCGAGACCTTTTATGTTTTTTACCAACCATTCTCTTGGGTCTTTTTCTTTACTAAGAATATTCTTTATATTTTTATATTTTCTTGCTTCGATTATATATTTGCTTTTGTTGTTATAAAAACGGTGCTTATTTCTTTTTATGCAGTTACATAAACTATTTTGCGGCTTATATAAAAAGCCATTAGCACCAAGTTCCT
>Ga0209986_10005543_pt1 | contig 10452 bp, 13 predicted proteins | sample BlataG_FD_183168 | JGI IMG/M metagenome (GOLD analysis project Ga0209986, IMG submission 183168) | Deep subsurface microbial communities from Black Sea to uncover new lineages of life (NeLLi) - Black_00105 metaG (SPAdes) (version 2) | ecosystem: Environmental > Aquatic > Marine > Oceanic >...
TAATGCCCGTAGAGGGAAGGGACTGGCGGTTGAACCGTTGGGTCAGGGACACATCCACCGCACAAAGAGGCGGGTAAAGGGTGGTAACAAAACGGGACTCATAACCTATCCAGAAAATGATAGGGAGGTTCTTCTGAAGAGCCGGATGAGGGAAAACTTCAAGTCCGGTTCTGTGAGGGGGCTCATAGCAGCTTCCGGAAGGAGGTGGCTATGAGCTCTACTCGACAACATTATCCAGATCTTGAAATCGAAGAATTCACTTCATTTTTGGTGAAGAAAAGAGGTGGGTTTTTCAGATTATTGGAACCATTTATCGGAAATATTCTCATAATCGCGATTAAACGGCCAAAATAAGTAGTAGAAGGAGGGGAACACAATGAAAGCAATCAAAAAAGGAGAATTGAGTGGAGAAGATAAAATCAAGTTAAAAGAATCCTTCACGTTAAGAAGTGAGGTGCTAAACTGGCTTGATGGGCTGAGAGTTGCAGGGGCACAATATGGAACATACAAAATGAGTGCGAGTACAGAAGCGACTCTTTTCTCTTCCTGCTTTGCTGTGTTTTTAAGAGAACTTTACAAGGATTTAAATAATATTTCTCATACAGAAAGAGAAGAATGGATTGAATTAATACAGAATTGCCAAGATAGGGAGACCGGATTATTTGTAGACCCTGTACTAAAACAAGAAGGAAAATTTAATGAAAACTTAGGAAGGGATCAGGGATGGGGTTATACTACTTGGCAATCAACAACTTTTTGCATAAGTGCTTTAAAAACCTTGAACGGAAGTATAAAATATCCTTTCAATTTTTTAGGCGAGTGGAAACTCCCTGATAAAGTTACTTCTTGGCTTAATAGCTTGGGCTGGAGAAGGATGACGTGGTGTAATGGAAATTTAGCGATGTTCTTGGGCATATGTTTGATTACAGATTATGAACTAAATAATGATGAGAGGGCAAAAGAGGCTTTAGATGCGTTTCTTGATTGGCATGATAATTTTCAAGATCAAAAAACAGGATTTTGGGGGACTGATCGTGGCACTCCGATAAATATAGGGTTATATGGTGCAATACATCAGTATTTATTGTACTATTATATGAATCATCCTTTGAAATATAAAGAAAAAATTATAGATAATACATTACTTATACAGAAACCTGATGGTTTATTTTCCCTAACTGGAGCTGGAGGTGGGTGTGAAGATTACGATGCTGTCGATACATTGATAAATATGTATAAACGCATCAATTACAGAAGAGAAGATATAAAAAATGCATTAGAAAAAGTGCTTGTTGCAACTATCAATCTACAAGGTGAAGATGGTGGGTTTTTATGGGCAAAAAGACATCGTTTTGGAATTAAGGACTGGAGCAAAATTGGTTTTTCTATTTTACAGCACCGCAACTTTGGATATTGGCGTTATTCGTGTGTAGAAGCGGCTATCGGACAATTTGTAGCATATAATAAGCCTCGTCTGTCACAAGGTTGGACTAAAACAGGAATTCCCGCTACAGAAAGCGATATTTTTGCTACTTGGCTTAGAAGTCTTAATTTAGCGTTAATCAGCCAAGTACTACCAGAAAATCCTTATGCAGAAATAGATTGGAAGTTTTTAAAAAGTCCAGGTTTGGGCTATTTTGATAAAAAGATTTAACCATCTAAAAGTAAGGAGAAGTAAAATGACGAAAGAATCAAATAAGCCAAAAAAGTTGCTATTGATTTCATATTATTTCCCACCAATCCAAAATGCAGAAGTTACAATGACTCTTAATTATGTGAAATACCTTCCACGTTTTGGTTGGAATCCGGTGGTTTTATGTGGTGCAGGATCAGAAAAAGATAGATACGATGACTCGCGAGTAACTGAGATACCAACCGATATTCCAGTTCACAGAATAAAAGCCAGTAATAATAGTATTTTAAATATTTTAGAAAATCTAAGGATTTTACCACTGAAAGAAATAGTATGCCCATTATATCTAATTATTAGCGCATTGGAAGATATAGAGGAGGGATGGATATTTCCTGCTGCAAAAGGGGGTAAAAGAATTCTTGAAAAACGAGATATAGATGTTCTTATTTCCAGGTCATCCCCGATCATAAGTCATTTTGTAGGGTTGATACTTAAATCTCTAACTGGTTTGCCCTGGATTGCATGTCTTTCTGATCCTTGGACATTAAATCAACGTAGCTCAAACAAATCACTATTTAAAAAAATATATCAACGGTTTAATGAATATATGGAACTAAAGATATTCTCAAATGCGGATTACATTATATTTACAACCGAGTATACCGCAGCGCGATATTTAGAAAAATATACCTTGATTTCGAGAAATAAGGTAATTGTGATACCAAATTCTTACGATCCATCAGAATTTTCTGAGCAGGACTTTTATAGTAAAACCGATAAATTTACGATTACACATACAGGGCGTTTTTATGGGATAAGGTCTCCAGAACATTTTTTAAAGGCATTAAAATTATTAAAAGAGGAAGATGATAAGAATAAGGAGGCGAATTGTAATGGATAACAGGATAAAAAAACATTTAGGAGCGATTGTGAGACATTTACATTTAGCAGAGATTGAACCCACGGTTCTTTATTACACAAGTAAGATTCTAAAACTAAAATCGGAAGCCAATGTTATAGATGTAGAAGATATTAAACGGGGTCGGCGTAAAGATACAATTTTCATAATGGGATCTGGGTATTCCATCAATGACATCACAAAAGAAGAATGGCAGCACATTGTAGACGTTGGAGATACATTAGCCTTCAATGAGTTTTATAGAGGTAAATTTGTACCTATAACTTATCATATCTCTGGGGAAATATCAGACGCACCAAATTATGGATTAATATTGATGAATAGTAAACACAAAAAAAACATTAAATCCTATTATGATGAACTATTTAGTAATCCATATTATAAAGACACTATATACTTTTTACGTTATAAGCTGGATATTAAGAAAACACCGGTTCCAATTGCATTATGGGCTCTTTTTTTCCTTAAATCGTTTAAAAATAAACAGGTATGCTTGTATAGAATTGTTCTTTTCGGAGAGGTGATTTTAAAGCCATCTGAAATTTTAGAGCCATCTGATAGCATTTATGCTATATCGCATAATGCAACTATCTTTGATGCTGTTAACATTGCTTATGTTTTAGGCTATAAAAATATAGTCTTGGTAGGTGTGGACCTCTACGATAGTAGATATTTCTGGTTAGAAAGAAACGAAACCATCGAAGATAATTTAAAGAGAGGTGAAACATATTCTAGTATTCACTACACTGCGGATAAAGTAATGAGAGGTATGGTCGTATGGAATAAGTATCTGATTAAAAGGGGTGTAAGACTGTATATTTACAATCCACGTTCACTGCTTAATAAAGTTCTCCGTATTTATCGTAATGCTAATATTAATAACGAAAAGGGGAAGTTAAGAAATGATAAAAGAAAAGACTAAATGTCTTTGGAAAAACTTGCAGAAGCACGAAAGAAATTTGTTTTTGAGCATGCATACATACAAGATAGAAAAGCATCAGAAAGAGTCGTAAATTTGATAGAAGAAATGATAGAAGAATCAATGAGGAGGAAAGAACGAAAAATTGTTTGAAAACAAAGATGAATTTGGAGGGGAAATGATTAGGATAAGTATAATAATAACGAACCACAATTATTCTAAGTACCTTAATCGTTCGATTAGAAGTGCTTTTGTACAGAATTATCCAGTCGAAAAATATGAAATAATTGTGGTCGATGACGCAAGTAGTGATTGGTCCATAGAAATTACAGAATCGTATGGCAAATTAATTAAAGCAATCCATTTGGACAGGAATGTGGGTCTAGCGGCGGCGCGGAATCGGGGGATAGAATCTGCAAAAGGTCGCTATGTACTCTTTTTGGATGCTGATGATTATTTAAGTAGAGATATAATATATATTGAATCAATGTTTTTAGACTTAAATCCGGAATGGGGTGCTGTTGCTTGTGATTATTATCTTATTGATGATAATGAAGAAATTGTTGGCAAAAATTCGTGTCTTGAAACACCGATTGCCTGTGGAATAATGTTTAGAAAAGAAAAACTTGTAGAAACAGGTATGTATGATGAAAGTTTTAGAATGCATGAAGATAAAGACTTACAAATTAGATTTTTTAAGAAATTTAAAATTCATCATATTGAGTTACCATTATATAGGTATCGGCAACACGATTCTAATTTATCTCGTAATGAGGAGGTTAGTAAAGAATATATGGAAAAATTAAAAGGCAAACATAAGTTGGGAGGGGAAGACCATCAATGCTAATTATCGCGGAAATTGGTCAAAACCACAATGGTAGTATGGATGTTGCAAAGAAGCTCATTCATTTAGCCAAAGAAAAGGGAGCGGATATTGCCAAATTTCAACTATACAATGTAGATAAAATTTTCACCCCTGATTTTGAATGGTATAAAGAAGGAAAAGAAGCTCAGCTTACTAAAGAGCAAGTTTTTTATCTTGCAAGCGAGTGCACTAAAGTTGGAATTGAGTTTATGGCATCTGTCTTCGACTTAGAAAGATTTGGTTGGACGGAGGAGATTGGTATGAAGAGATATAAGATAGCAAGCAGAAGTATATATGATAAAGAACTTATAGATGCCATTGCATCAACTGGCAAAGATATGATTGTGTCACTTGGTATGTATAAAGAAGAAGGCTTTCCAGTAATAAAGACATCTGGCAGAGTGGATTTTCTATATTGTGTATCCAAATATCCAACTATGCCGGAAGACTTAGACTTTCTGCATGTGGACTTTAATAAGTACTTAGGGTTCAGCGATCATACAGTGGGGATAGAAGCTTCGATAGTTGCCATGAGCCGAGGTGCAAGGATAGTCGAAAAACATTTCACACTTGATAAGACCATGCATGGACCAGACCATTCAATAAGCATGGAGCCGGATGAATTGGAGCAATTAGTTAAATATGCAAAAAAAATAGAAAGTATTCTGTATCACAGGAGGAATTCGGAATATGTATAAAGAAAAATTTAATCTTTCTGGGAAGGTAGCAATTTTAACGGGCGGCACAGGTCTTATCGGAACTGCGTTTGAAGAGGGGCTTGCAGAATATGGTTGCAATGTAGTAATTTGCGATATTAATCAGAAAAGTTGTGATAATATAGCAAAAACTTTCCAAGAAAAATTTGATGTGGAATGTATAGGAATTGCTGCTGATGTTTCTAATAAAAGCGATGTAGAGCATTTGCTAACAGAAGTTCTCAAAAAGTTTGGAAAAGTTGATGTCTTAATCAATTGCCATCAAAACAAAACAGCTAATTTTTTTGAAAAATTTGAAGAATATCCCGAGAAGGACTGGGATGATATTATCTCTGTCAATCTAAAAGGTGTCTTCCTCTGCTGTCAGATAATTGGAAAGCAAATGTTGAAACAGGGCTATGGAAACATTGTTAATATAGCATCTACTTACGGTGTTGTAAGTCCTAATCAGGAAATCTACGAAGGCACAAAGATGGGATGTCCTGCTGCCTATTCGGCAAGTAAGGGAGGAGTTATTGCTTTGACCAAATATTTAGCTACTTATTGGGCGGATAAAAATATCAGAGTAAATGCTATTTCCCCACATGGAATTTTTAATAACCACGAAAAGAAGTTTGTAGAAAATTTCTCCCAAAAATCTCCCTTAAGGCGAATGTCATACAAGGAAGAAGTAGTGGGAGCACTTATTTTTTTAGCTTCGGATGCGTCTTCTTATGTTACAGGGCATAATCTCATGGTGGATGGTGGGTGGTCTGTATGGTAAAGGAAACAATAGGGGGGATCATTCAGGCAAGGATGGGCTCTACAAGGCTACCAGGAAAGGTTATGCTAAATATAGTAGGAAAAACTGTATTGTGGCATGTCGTAAATAGGGTATCAAAAGCAAAATTAATTGATGGGTTGATTGTTGCGACAACTGTAAACTCTGAAGATGATATTATTGCGGAGTTTTGCAACAACAATAATATGTCGGTTTTCAGAGGTTCGGAAAATGATGTTTTGGATAGGTATTATCAATGTGCAAAAGATTACAAGGTGAAGGACATTGTTAGGATAACCGCAGATTGCCCTTTACATGATCCAAATATTATGGATATGGTTATTGGCGAATACCTAAAAGGAAATTATGATTATGTATCTAACACCATTGAATACACGTTTCCTGATGGATTTGACGTTGAAGTATTTTCATTTGATGCTTTAGCGGAAGCTTGGGAAGATGCAAAACTACCATCGGAAAGAGAGCACGTAACCTCTTACATTAAAAATAATAAAAAGTTTCAAAAGAAAAATATATTTTTAAATAAGAAATATCCTGCTAATAGATGCTCATTAGACTATATAGAAGATTATGAGTTCATAAATAGGATTTACGAGGGCATAGGAAGAGAGATGTTTTACATTGATGATGTGATGAACTATGTAAAGAAAAATCCCGAAATATTAAAAATAAACCAACACCTAAAAATCAACGATGGTTATTTGAAATCGTTAAAAGAAGACGAGATATTCCTAAAGCGGCGAGGTGTTGAGAATAGAATAAAAGAATCTTATGGTTGGATGGGGGGTGGACAAATTGGTAAAAAATAATTATGACATTGATATAGTCAAAGAAGCGTATTTAGATGACAAGCATCTCGAGTATCACTTGAAACAGTTTCATGAACCGTATCGGAGTACTATGCATTTATGCAATTTTGTGAAACGCACAATTGATGTAAGCTTTCCTTACAAGGCTATTGATGTTGGGTGCGGAGGGGGGGGGAAATATCTCTCATCTCTCTAAGGTGCTTATCAAGACCTCTTGGGTGGGGTTGGATTGGGCTGACAAATTTTTTGAATTGGGTGAGAGGTTAATGGAAATGAAAAAAGTTAATTGTCATTTCATCAAGGGAGATTTTTACAAACTGGAGAAAAATTTTGGAGAGAAATCTTTTGACTTAGTTTTCTCAATTCAAACTTTGTCATGGTTGCCACGATATGAAGAGGCATTGGAACAGCTTCTGAAGATTTCAAGAGGATGGGTATTTGTAACCAGCTTATTCACAGACTTTCATGTGGATATTATTTCAAAAGTATTCCAATATAATAGTTGGAAAGCAAAAAATCCTTATTATTACAACATCTATTGTTTTGAGCGATTTCGTGATTTTTGCCTTCAGCATGGAGCTAAGGAAGTCATGGCCGAAGATTTTGTAATTGATATTGATCTGGCTCCGCCGGCACATAAGCAAATGGGAACATGTACTATTAAAACTTCCAAGCAAGAGATACTCCAATTTAGCGGGCCTTTACATATGCCCTGGAAGTTTATTGCCATAAAAATGTAAAGAGACAGGGAGGGATTAAATGAGTGAAAAACTATGGCGTGTTGGTCAAAAAGAAGTAGACTATATTAAAGAAGCAATAGACTCAGGGTTGACAGGAATAATGAACCAGAGATTGGAAGAGGAATTTGCAAAGAAAATTGGTGTAAAATATGCAATTGGTGTCAATTCCGGGACTTCTGCACTCCATTGTTGCCTCGCAGCTATGCAGATTGGTAAAGGTGATGAAGTAATAGTACCACCGCTTACTTTTGCCTCAACCGCATTTTCAGTATTATATTTGGGTGCTGTCCCAGTTTTTGCAGACATAGATCCAGACACATTTAATATAGACCCTAATAGGATACAGGAGAAAATAACTCCGCGAACAAAAGCGATTATTCCCGTTGCCCTTTACGGTTTACCAGCAGATATGGATCCAATAATGGAGATTGCGACATCCAATAATCTTTTTGTTTTAGAAGATAGCGCAGAAAGTCTTCTTGGTAAATATAAAGGGAGAATTTCAGGAACAATAGGAGATATGGGAATATTTAGCTTTGAAAGATCAAAACACATGACCACTGGAAATGGAGGTATGATTATAACAAATAATGAAGAACTAGCAGAAAGGGCAAGGAAGTTCAGTGTAATGGGATATTCAACATTAAAGGCAGGAGCGTACGAAAGTAAGCCGTCAAAAGATGTTATCCAGAACCCTAATTTTGATAGACATTTATTTGTGGCACCTAACTATAGGCTTCCAGAAGTATGTGCGGCAATGGCATTAGCCCAGTTAGAAAAGCTTGAAGGATTTGTAAAAAAGAGAATAGAGATAGCTAAACTTTATAGCGAGGCAGTTCAAGATTGTGATTGGTTAAAGCCTCAAAAAGTGCCAGAGGAATTTGAAAATTCTTATTGGACGTATGCGATGAAATTAGAGGGAGAAGATAGGGGAATATCTTGGCATGATTTCCGTAAAACCTATTTAGAAGAGGGGGGGGATAGATTTTATGCTGCATGGAAATTAACTTACATGGAACCTGCCTTAGCAGGCATGGAATTCAAAGAAAACAACGTTAAATATGAGAAAGGATTATGTCCGGTAGCAGAAGAGATACAACCAAAGCTAATTCAATTAAAAACCAATTATGATAGTATAGAGTATGCAGAGAAACAAGCTTCAGCATTAGAAAAGGCGATTAAAAAGTTAGATAAGCAAAATGAACAAAAATAAAAGGGTTATTGAATCGACTCTCAGAAAAAACGAGAAAAATGATTTATATGCACTTACTGAAGATGTTTTTGATTATATCTTAGAGAAGATAGAAAGTAACATAGAATCTCTAAGAGGTAAATTTCCCCATGTTTCCAAAAATGGAGTTTGGGAAACGAAGAAAAATACTTCCGATGATTTTTGGACACTTGGTTTTTGGCCTGGCATACTTTGGTTGGCTTATAAGGAAACCGAAAATAAAAAATATGAAAGACTGGCATACGAGTGGATGCGTTTAATTGAACATAGGAAGAACGATAGAGACCACGACTTAGGATTTGTATTTTATCCTTCTTATGTTAAAGGTTATGAATTAACCGGGGATGTTTCTTTAAGGGATGTAGCTTTGGATGCTGCCGATTCTCTACTTTCTCTTTTCAATCCAAAGAGTAATTTTATTCGGACCCGACTCGAAGAAAGTGGAATAGCAGCTATTGATACTATGATGAACTTATCTTTATTGTGGTGGGCTTATGAAGAAACAAATGATAAAAAGTATTATACCATGGCTTTTAATCACTCTATCGCGACCATGAAGAACATGGTTAGGTGTCGTGTCCAGAAACATCTCGGTGTTTTCTCTATAAGTCCAAAATTATTAAGTTAATACCCAAGGGGATAATGCTGGGAACCACGGGCCATAGCTTCATACATAACTTAGTAAGATGAAAAATAATCGCTATTGGGCGATTTCTGATAGAAAGATTTAAATATTATGAATTGCTATTTGAAGCAATGGCCGCGAGGGGATACTTTTTCACATGGGATGAATTGTGCCGATATTTTCCTGAAAAGAGAATCTCTGAGTTGCGATTTATGATTTTAGAATTGCATCGTTCTGGTTGGACAAGAAAAGCTCTGATGAATGAGTTCAAGATGTCAGAGAGCACACTGGACGCAACTCTTAAACGTTACAAAGATGCGAAATGTGTAGAAGACTGCATGGATAAATCCAGGGCACCAAAAAATCCAAATCGAAATTTTTCAGCACAAACAAAGCAGAAATTAAATCAAAGCAAGTCGAAAAGAAGCACCAAAATAAGCGAAGCGTTTTTGATAAACCTTTTTTAAAAAGGTTTCCGAACAACGAAGGGCAACCATGGGAAGGATGTTATGTAGAGCGTTCAATAGGAACGCTAAAAAATGAATATATATGCCGTGTGTATATTCTTGATGATCGTCATTTAGAAGCGGTTCTGGAGCAAAGTGCCTATGATTATAATACTCATAGACCACATATGTCCTTTGATGGTCATCCTCCCTATGGGACTAACTTTTTCACATTTTACAGTGAAGCACTTTCACCTAAAACATTGGAAACATGCAGGATGACCCCGACATGTTAGTGGACACGACATCTAATCACGGCAAAAAGAATTGCCGGCTATTTTATATCGCATCTTCCAGATGATTATGTGCCGTATTGGGATTTAAATGCTCCAATATCAGATACAACTAAAGATAGTTCTGCCGCAGCCATAGCTTCTTCCGCTTTGTTAGACCTTGCTCGACTTGTGAAAGAAAAAAATACTTCTAAACTATATAATGAAATCGCATGGAAAATATTGGAATCGCTTACAAAAAATTATCTCACAAAAGGATGGGATAAACCGGGTATTTTAATGCATGGTTGTCTTGATAAGCATCTGAGTTTAGCTATTGATAGCTGTACTATATTCGGGGATTATTATTTTGACAATGTCACATTTAATAAACTTTATATAACCCATACTTCTACTGCAAAGCATGTGTACTAAAAAAAATATGAATCGGTATTCGATCCCCAACGATGGGGGCTACCAAACGGAGTTACACAAA
>Ga0209986_10005544_pt1 | contig 10451 bp, 12 predicted proteins | sample BlataG_FD_183168 | JGI IMG/M metagenome (GOLD analysis project Ga0209986, IMG submission 183168) | Deep subsurface microbial communities from Black Sea to uncover new lineages of life (NeLLi) - Black_00105 metaG (SPAdes) (version 2) | ecosystem: Environmental > Aquatic > Marine > Oceanic >...
CCTGTATTGGGGCGGTGAGTAGGGAGGAATACGCCGAGGTAATAAAGCAGGTAATCCTTTTCCTTGAAGGGAAGCAGGAAATGGTGGTTCAAGAGCTTGAGAGCAAGATGAACAAGGCTGCCGAAGTTTTAGACTTTGAGAGGGCCGCCATGTTTAGAGACCAAATCCAAGCTGTGGACAGGGTTGTTGAAGGGCAAAGAATCGCCACTACAGTGAAAGGGGAACAGGATGTTATTGCCTTCGCTGGTGATAAAGACCAGGCCTGTGTCCAGGTCTTCTTTATCCGCAGCAGTAAGCTGATTGGTCGAGAGAGCTTTTTATTACAGGGGACTCGATATGAAGAGCCAAGCCAAATCATGACCAGTTTTATCAAGCAGTTTTACGATTCTAGCCCCCACATCCCCCCATTATTGCTGCTCCAGCACTCGGTGGAAGATATGGTTATGATTCAGAACTGGCTTCAAAGTAAAAGGGGGGGCAAGGTCAATATTCAAGTGCCATGCCGGGGAAATAAAAAACAACTGGTGAAGATTGTTGCTGAAAACGCTCAACAAGGCTTAGAGCAACTAAAGATTAAACAGCTAGCTTCGCCAAAAGCACTATCAGCGGCATTAGAGGAAATAAAAAGAGAGCTCCAGCTACCCCGGTTGCCCTCTCGCATAGAAGGCTATGACATCTCCGATATCCAGGGAATGGCAGCGGTAGGCAGTATGGTGGTCTTTGACAAGGGAAGACCAAAGCCCTCTCACTACAGGCGCTTCAGAATTAAAACAGTGTCCGCTGCCAACGACTATGCCATGCTCCAAGAGGTGCTCAGGCGACGATTCAAGCGAGCTGGCGATGCCTCTGCCTCAGATACCTGGGCAATCCTGCCCGACCTCGTCCTCATTGATGGCGGCAAGGGGCAGCTTAACGCTGCCCGAGCAGCAATGCAGGAAATGGGGGCTAGCTTTGTGCCCACCGCCAGTTTAGCCAAGGAGAATGAGGAGATTTTTATCCCCCAAAAGACAGAGTCTATCATTCTACCCAAGTCTTGCCCCGGTCTCCAGTTACTTCAGCGCCTCAGAGATGAGGCGCACCGTTTCGCCCTAGGCTATCACCAAAGAATACACAAAAGGGAAACCTTTGCCTCAGTTCTGGATACTATCCCTGGAATCGGACCCAAGCGTAAGCGAGCTCTGCTGAGGCAGTTCGGCTCAGTTAAAGCCATCCAGGAGGCTCCCGTTGAGGAATTAGCTGCCGCCAGGGGCATGTCCGAGAGCCTGGCCAAGAAAATAAAGGGGTATCTGTGAGAGGAAATGCCAGCTAACTTACCACCACAATACTTTGAGGCAGAAAAGAGTTTCCGGTCGGCGAAGAATCCGGCAGAAAAGATAGCCGCCCTTGAGGAAATGCTGGCTATTATGCCCAAGCACAAGGGGACCGACCACCTCCGTGCTGAGCTAAGAAGCAGAATTGCCAAGCTGACCCAGCTAGCTGCCAAGAAGAGTGGTACTCAGAGAGCATCGATGATTATTGAGAAGGAGGGGGCAGCCCAGGTAGTGGTAATTGGCTTGCCCAATGCCGGCAAATCTCAGCTTGTTTCCAGCATCACCAATGCCTCCCCGACTGTAGCCGAATACCCCTTTACCACCCGAAACGCCACCCCGGGGATGATGGAGTATGAGAATATACAAATACAGTTAATTGATACCCCACCCCTGGTGCCGCAGTCTATCGACTTCTGGCTACCACCCATGCTGAGACGGGCTGATGCCCTACTGATTATGGTGGATTTAGCTGATGCCCCACAGGACCAGATGGAAGCCATTATGATACAACTGGAAAATATGAGAGTAGAAATCGGGGCAGATAAGGGCAAGGCGCTAATCATTGGCAACAAAATAGACCTGGATAATGCCAGCCAAAATTACATAGCTTTGAAGAACAGGTATAAGGGGAAACTACCCGTTGCTGCCATCTCAGCCAAAGAAGGGACAGGCTTAGAAGAGCTGAAGCTCGAAATCTATCAAGTGCTTGATATTATTCGGGTATATACCAAGGTGCCGGGGGGAAAGCCCGACTTTAATGACCCGATAATCCTCAACCGGGGAAGCACGCTAGAGGATGCGGCAGCCTCAGTGCACAAGGATTTCCGAGCCAAACTGAGATACGCCCGCATCTGGGGCTCGGGAAAGCACGATGGGGTAATGGTAAAAAGAGACCACATCCTCCAGAATGGGGATGTTATAGAACTGCACCTTTGAAATAGCTAAGTAATAATAGGTGATATAGGCTCTTGACAAAGATAGGTCGTGTCAGTACTAGGTGTTGTAAACTGTGACATCAGTTGTATAATAGCACCAATGACTATTGCTGAGATTCATGGCAAAATATCTGAAGCAGGAACTAATCTGTCTGAGCGCATGGAGGACTTGCTGACCTCAGATATTTTTGGCTGCATGCGATACTTACCAGCCGAAAAGGCCTTACTGCCATTTCTGCATACGGCAAACTCATTTCACGGCAATGCTTTTAGCATCCCAGACAAAATAGTTAAAGTACACTATACCTTCTGGCCTTGGTTGAAATCGCTGGGCTGCACTCCCTGTGAGCCAGATGTAGTGCTTGGCCTTGAAACAGAAGGGCGCCGTGTCCATTTGGTATTGGTGGAAGCTAAGTACTATTCGGGGCTTTCCAGTGAAGAAGACGAACGCCCAGAACCTAACGATCAGCTGGCTCGTGAGTTGGACAATCTAGATACTGTATCTTGTGTGACCCTTGGCTGGAAACCTCGATTAGATATTACTTCACGTACGCTCCTATTTGTTACTCAACATATGGGAATCCCAGGGGACTTGCTGGCACAATCATTGGCTGAGTACAGACGTAAACGCGATAAGGAGGGTGACATGTTTTGGACATCGTGGCGCTTTCTGCCATCTATTCTGGAGCATAGCCTTGAAAAAGAAAGCATTCCGGAAAATATAGCTGTGCTGGAAGATATGCTCAGACTATTGTTGAGAAAAGAACTTACAACGTTCCGCGGTGTAGAAGGTATTACTAAATACTTTGCTTTACCTGAATTTTATCACATCCCTGCAAGAAAGTACTTATGGCCTGCCATTCCCAAATCTCTGGGTGCTGATTATATATTCGAGGTGATAAGAAATGAATGAAACTAAGAAAAGTGCGACGAAGGCTTTGTTTGATTCTCTAGCAAAGTTGTATAAGCAAGGACAACTACTGCTTATGGATTCTGATAGGCTTATGGAAGAGCGAGGTTGGGCACCTATGCATAACACAGCATTGGCTGAGTTATCCTACTCAATGAACTCACCGCAACGCTGGTTTGCCCGTTGGGCAATGCGGTTTTACATGCCAGCTGCAACTGAGGAAGAAGAGCTAATGATAGACCGTATTCTATTTGTTAGCATTCACTTTGCTTCTGATGTCAACACAGGCTTGGAAACAAGGGTTGATGAGCCTCTTGTGTGTGCGGGGCGGCTTATATATGATAAGCCGATGACACTAAAAGAGGCAAATGAGACCTATGGTTACTGGATGTGTAAGTACTGGTTTATTGGTAAGCCTCACGATACCTGGGAAGATTGGCGTAAGACCGGGCAGTCACGCTGGTACGAGAACTTGAAAGGTTCCGAGACTTTTATAGTACCTCTCTACGATATTACTTCTAGTGAAAAGCTAAAGGAGTCGGTTATCGACCGTCTTCTTACTGTTCAAGAGCAGGAGGAACGGATTACATGATACAGTATTTGTAATATATTGTTCACTCCTATAACAAAAACCGGTTAACCGCTGCCGCCAGACCACTATGGTCAACATGTTATAGAACTGCACCTTTAAGTTTATCGACCCTCTCCCCTTTAATTACCCCAAAAATCAAGATTTTCCTGGGGACCCGCTTTATCCCCTTCACCTTAACAAGTTAAAGTGTCCATTATTTCCGAGGCCAAAATGTCCTACTTCTGCAGACAACATACAGACGCCCCCCGGCTGTTACCGCGTGCTAATCATGCCTTTGACTCTCACAACAGCATGGTTGGGGACGAAGTATCTATAATCCTTTGTCTCTTCCAGGATTCCTTCGGCACGCATCTTTTTCAGCTCAGGACCAACTGTTTCATGGTTGACATTCATAACGAGCGCAACTTCCCTCGCTGTCGCACCCTCCACCCCTAAATCAAATCCAAGGGCTACCATGGCCTTCCTCGCCAGAAGGTACACCAAAATCTTCAAATCGGTTCCAAGGCCAAGCCATGCCTCCAAAGTGTCAATGTCGCAATCATCCCTGTCAAGCCTGACATACGGTGACAGAATGTCAGCCAGCAATTTTCGATCCAGTTCCTTCTTACTTACGACAAGCGCCTCCAACTCATCATTCATTTCGGTCTTTCCTCCTCTGGGTATCATATGGTGAACCTGGTTGTCCTTTACAACATGTTATTAATATCATATTTCAACCTGCTTCCTACTACCGCAAACTCATATATTATCACTCCTGCTTTTATATCCCGTTCAAATGTCCGCCAGGCGTAATTCCTCACTGTAGCTCAGAGTTCACTATTTTTACCGCATAAGTTAGTTCTTGTCAATAACCGCAACATATTATGTCGATAGATTCCTGGCTATACATTGTGGCAGATATCCAGTCGCTTTTTATACCTAATTGCGCGAAAGGCGGTTTGTTAAACGCCCACCAAATGCGGCATAGCGGCAGTAACCAGTATTACGCAGTCTTCATCTCCGTCATTCGCCAGGCTATGGGGTAACCCATAAGGAAGCCAGGTAGCATCGCCAGCGGTTACCCTCTGCTGCTCATCGCCAACAGTCATCACCCCCTGCCCTTGAAGCAGGTAGTAAATCTCTTCGTAAGGGTCTATATGCGACTCGAGCACCTTACCTGGTTTCAAAACAGCGTAGGCAAAGAATAAAATGCCCTGTAAGACACTACTATCCAAAAGCATGGTGGCTATAGCCCCACCATGAGCTATATAGCGTCTCTGAATTACCTCTTCCTGGCTGATATTTCTAATAATCATAATAAACCCTATCCCCTTTAGGTTTTTATTAGGTAACCCTATCCCCTTTATCCCCTTCCCCTTAATAAGGGGAAGGGAAAGTTTATGCTAGAGGGGCTAGCGCCCCTCTAGAACTCCCTATAGCAAAAACCGGTTAACCGCCGCGGCTAGACCGCTATGGTCAACATCAAGGGTAATATAGTCGACTACTTAAGATGTGTATCCACACTAAGCAGATAAAAATCCTCCGTCAACGGGTATCAATGCCCCGTGAACATAACTGGACAAATCACTAGCCAGAACCAGAGCGATACGGGCCACATCATCTGGCTGCCCACCCCTGCCTAAGGGCAATCTCATCTTAAATTGTACACCTGTCTTAAGGAGACCCAGCTTAAACTGGGAAAGTTCTTTAGCAACAGCCTTTGTTCCAGGAGTTACTATTCCTCCGGGTATAATTAAATTTATTCTGAAACCATGTTTGCCATACTCTTTGGCTAGAGTCCTTGTTAGAGCAATAACTCCTGCCTTGCTAATGTTATAGGGAACCAAATCTTCGGCGAAAGGCAAGATGGCTTCAATAGAACCAATATTTATAATTACCCCTCCCCTCTTTAACCTTCTCCTTATCATATGCTGGCACATCAGAAAAACCGAGTTCAAATTGATATCTATCAACTTCCTGAGAAAAGCATCATCTACTTCCAGAAAATTCTTAAAAGGATATATTCCAGCATTATTTACCAGTATATCAAGCTCCTTCCCACTAAGTTTTCCCCATAAAGCATCTATTTCCTCTTTTTGGGAAAGGTCTATCTTATGAATGTTTATTTCTGATTTGAACTGTGAAAGCTCCTTTTGAACAGTTTTTAAACCCGCTTCATTTATATCAACAAGTTCTAAATCTGCACCTGCTTCGGCAAATCTATAGGCCATTGCCTTGCCAATACCAAGGGCAGAGCCAGTAATTAAAGCTCTTTTACCTTCTAAAGAAATAAGTTCATTTAAAGGCTTCAAAACTTTCATGTTAATATTCTTATACTCTCCTTAGGCTTTCCTCACTTATAACAAAAACCGGTTAACTGCTGCCGCCAGACCGCTATGGTCAACATCAAGGGTAATGTAATGAGCTACTGCCTTGACCTCATCGGGGGCGTTGTCCATAGCAATAGCCAGACCAGCTTTGGAAAGGAGTGCTATATCATTGGTTCCATCCCCGATGGCTATAACCTCACTCATAGATACTCCCAAATGCGAGGCTAACGCTGCCAAGGCATTCCCCTTGGATACCTCCGGAGCAAGTACGTTGATAAAATCAACGCCAGGGTAAGCCGGCGTCCTTGCCCAGGAGAAGTGAAGGCTATCAGCAAATTGGCGACAGAAATCCATGGCCTTAGCGACTTCCTGAGGGGTAGTGGTTACCACCCCCCCTTTAATGATTCTCTCCCGCTCCCAGAGCTTGGTGAAATCTACAATAGTAGGCTGTATGTCGAAGAACTGGCGATGGGCGCCGGTTGACCATGTCTCCCGCTCAGTAAAATAGTGTGTCGCTGAATAAAGCTCAAGGTCCATGTTACGCCGGTGAGCAAATTCAACTGCCTGCCTCACCACCTCTTTACTAAGTGGTTGAACATAGACCTCTTTGCCCTGCTCAGGGTTGCTCACTAAAGCACCATCAAAGAATATGTGATAGCCATCCAGCGACAATTGGCCGATAATACCCAAACAGGCTTGAGACACCCGTCCGGTAGATAAGGAAACCTGTATCCCTGACTGACGAGCATTGACTAAAGCCTGCCTGTCTTCAATCGAGATGCTCCCGTGTTTACCTACCAGTGTGCCATCTATATCTACTACTAAAAGCTTATAAGGATGATTTATCAACCCTATCCCCTTTATCCCCTTCCCCTTGATAAGGGGAAGGGGAAGATAATCTCTTTAGAGGGACGTCGTCCCTCTAAAACTTCCTTTTAACCACCCCATGTGATTTGCTTCTCTTGGACCCTCTTTCAACTCGCATGTTGCAGGTAACCACGAAGGGTTATGGCATTCCTCACGGCAAACGCCTCGGCATCATTGTTAAAATAAATATAGATTGCTTTCAGGTTTGCAGCTAGGTTAGCCAGCCTCCCTGCCCAATCTGCCAACTCCTCATCAGAGTAACAGCTTGAGTAAAGCCCGGAGCTACCATGAAACCTGATGTAGGCAAAATCCGCTGTGGCTATCAGAGGGCAGCTAAGACCGGGCATATCAAAGACACAGAGCCCTATATTATACTGGCGTAAAATTTCAAAGACCCTGTCATCAAGCCAGGAGTCGTGTCGGAACTCAAGCACATGCTTCATTCCCAGGGGTAAAATAGACAGGAAAGACTCTAACCGAGCATCATCGCGGTGCATATTAGGTGGAAGCTGGTATAAAAGGGGGCCTAGCTTCTCCTCCAGGATTTTAGCTCTAGATATGAAAGTGCCTACCGGCTCTTCACTATTTTTAAGCCGCTTAATGTGAGTAATAAAACGACTCACCTTTACTGCGAAGGTAAAATTGGCTGGTGAAGAGTCGCACCAGGCAGTGAAGGCTTCCTCTGAGGGTAGACGGTAAAAGCTATTATTGAGTTCAACGGTAGTGAAATGGCGAGTATAGAATTCAAGCCACTTCGCCTTGGTCAATTTATCAGGATAGAACCGGTGCTGCCAGTGGTTATAATGCCAGCCTGATGTGCCAACATAGTAGTGCAATACATCAAACCTCTTTCTGATACTCATTCTAACACCGCGATAATAAATTTCCAAGCTTGTATGCTTGTCTGATACTTTGGTGACATCTCTCTTCTTTCAAGGTTGTAGAAGCCGTGCTTCCTAGCGTTTTGGTTGCCCTTTGGGGCGCCACCTTTTTTCTTTGCTCTTGCTCTTGGCATCGGGCTTATCTCCGTTTTTCAGGGTCGTGGCAGCGGCCAGGACGATGGTATGAGCTGCCAGGTCCCATCTCTGAACCTCTACCGCCAGTCTCAGTAGGCGCATAGCTCCGCCCTTTCTGATTACCTTACATAACCAGAAAAACAATTCCTCCTATCTGATTAGCTTTGAGTTGTTTCCCCCAGAAAAAAATAATAGCACACATGTTCCATTATATCTATGAGGTTTTGTCGCATTTTCAACCCCTCCCCCCTACCAAAAGCCCATCCTCCCCACGACGCCTCCATAACCCTAGTCCACAACCAATAGGGTGTCATTGCGAGCGACCGTAGGGAGCGCGGCAATCTCGGTGGTGGAAAAGGGGTATCATTGCCGCTCTCTTTTTTCTATGTCATTGCGAGCCGAAGTCGCAGACTCGCCTTGGAGAGGCGTGGCAATCTCGGAGGGGGGACAACATTCTGGGTAACAAAGTGCCACTCATCTATCTGAACGAGCTCACAAGCTTGAAGGCGCCCCAGAAATAGGCTATAATCCCGACGATAAGTTTATTTATGTTAAGAGGTTTGGCGATGCACTGTATTGGCATAGATATAATTGAAATAGCCCGCATTGAAAATGCCATAGCCCGATGGGGGGAAGGTTTCCTGCACCGGGTTTACACTGACCTGGAACTAAGGCTATACCGCAAAAAGCTCGCATCGCTAGCTGCCCGTTTTGCTGCCAAGGAAGCAGTATTAAAAGCCCTGGGAAAACCAACCAAGGGGGTCGGCTGGAAGGAGATTGAGATATTGTCTGACCCCAGTGGCAAACCTCTGGTTCATCTCCATGGCAAAGCTCAAAATCAAGCCGATGGCTTGGGCTTAAACAAGCTGACCATCAGCCTCTCACACTCCAAGGAATATGCCATCGCCTTCGTCACCGGTGAGACCAAATAAAGCTATAATCGCTTTTGACCATAGGCAGGTGAGGTGCTAGAATTAAATAAGGTTGATTTATAGCTGGGGGAGCAAGAAATGTCAGGACATTCTAAGTGGTCTTCAATTAAGCATCAGAAGGGGGTAACTGATGCCAGGCGAGGTCAGCTTTTTACCAAGCTAACCCGTGAGATTATCGTTGCCGTGCGTGAGGGAGGCAGTAACCCTGAAGCAAATCTTCGGCTGAGGTTAGCCATACAGAGAGCCCGCGATAATAACATGCCGATGGACAATATAGAAAGGTCAATTAAGCGGGGCAGCGGGCAGACAGAAGGAGCCAGCCTGGTAGAGATGGTTCTTGAGGGTTACGGACCCAGCGGGGTGGCTATTCTGGTACAGTCTCTGAGTGATAATCGCAATCGAACCTTGCAGGATGTGAGAAACATATTTTCCCGCCATGGTGGTAACCTGGGGGAGAGTGGCTGTGTAGCCTGGCTTTTTGACCGTCGAGGATTGATTACCGTGGAGACCAAAGAACTAGATGCTGAGGAGTTAGCCCTAGATGCTATTGATGCCGGTGCCGAGGATGTCAGCATAGAGAATAACTATATAGAGATTTATACCAAGCCAGAGGAGCTTGAGAAGGTCAGGGAAGCGCTGGGGCAGAAAAATCTACCCATAGCCTCGGCTGAACTATCCATGGTGCCCAAGACCATGGTTGAGATTGAGGAAAAGGCAGCCTGGCAAACACTGAAGCTACTGGACAGGCTGGAGGAACTGGATGAGGTGCAGCATGTGTCCAGCAATGCTGACTTTCCCAATTCTATCCTGGAGAAATACCAGTCGTGAGCCTAGCCCGATGATAATCTTAGGTATTGACCCAGGCACAATAACTATGGGCTATGGTGTTATAGAGGCTGGAGAGGACGAGATAACCCTGGTTGATTGCAATGCCTTAACCAGTCCAGCGCGCTCCCCTATCGGGGAGCGCTTGAGCTATCTATACCATAGGCTTTTAGAGATTATATCGCGCTATCAGCCCGATGCCGTAGCTATAGAGCAGCCCTTTATGGCCAAAAATGTAAAAGCGGCACTGGCAATAGGTAGAGCTCAGGCAATAGCTATCCTGGCGGCAGCCGATAGGGGAATCCCAACCTATGAATACACTCCAGCCCAGGTAAAACAGAGGGTTACCGACTATGGGGCTAGTTCCAAGGAGCAGGTTCAGGAGATGGTCAGGCTCCAGCTTGGGTTACCTAAGGTTCCTGAGCCAAGCGATGCTGCTGATGCTTTAGCCGTAGCCATCTGTCACCTGCGTGAGACACATTTAGATAGTCTGCTAGCTAAGCAGTGATGAGAGGGAAAAATGATAGCCGGTCTTCATGGCACATTACAGACGGTAGGCAGCGATTGGGCAATCATCAATGTTGGTGGCATAGGCTTTCAGGTATATATGCCCACCTCTATCCTGAGCACACTGGGCACTATCGGTGAGGAGGTCGAGCTACATACCCACCTCCACCTCAGGGAGGACAATGCCACCCTCTATGGCTTTGCCACGGCTGAGGAGCTGGGGCTGTTTCAAACCCTGATTGGCGTAT
>Ga0209986_10005545_pt1 | contig 10451 bp, 7 predicted proteins | sample BlataG_FD_183168 | JGI IMG/M metagenome (GOLD analysis project Ga0209986, IMG submission 183168) | Deep subsurface microbial communities from Black Sea to uncover new lineages of life (NeLLi) - Black_00105 metaG (SPAdes) (version 2) | ecosystem: Environmental > Aquatic > Marine > Oceanic >...
AGTCGCCATATTCTTCTTCCTAGTCACTGTTTTCTACTTAATCCCAAAACTCCAGAAATTGCTCCTTCAGTGGGGGCCTAAGAAAGATGCCTTCGCAGGGCAACTCAGGTCAGTTTTTATAACGCTATCTCTAGTCGCGTTGATGGCAGAGAGAATAGGTGTTCACGCAATGGTGGGAGGGTTCTTAGCCGGCTTAATCCTCTCTGATATGCTAGGAAAACGAAGAAAACTCCGAGAGAATGTCTTTGCTTTAAGTTACGGGTTCTTGATTCCCATTTTCTTACTCAATCTGGGGATGACAACAAACATAGAGACGCTCTTTGTTCCTCAAGACGCTGTCTTAGCCTGCTTGATCATTACTTCTTTGATAATAAGCAAGGTAGTGAGCGGTTTTCTGGGGGCTCGACTTGCAAAGTTCCCGTTGAGGGTCAGCTTTGGGATGGGTGTTATGACTATTCCTCAAATGTCAACGACCTTGGCGACAGCAAGCATAGCCGCAGCGTACGGGATTTTCAGCGAGGGCCTCCTAGCAGCACTGGTTGTTTTATCCATAGTCACGATAACGATTGCGCCTTTCCTAATTCGGTTAATTTTCCGACGTGAAGACCAAGAACCAAGTGGATTCACAAAACTCTGGCAAAGAATTAGGTCATGAAAGGGACTTCGGTTCATGCTTCTGTCAGCGAGTGGAGTTCAAATTATGTTCAGTTGATTCTAATGAAAAAATGAATGGAATTAATGGCCTGTCTATGCCTTTTTGACGGTTCAAATGCTGCTGCCTAATAACTCCGTCAAAGATACTGTGGCGGTTATGAGCTGGGCGATCGTTATGCATGCAAATTGATGTTTCTAGAACCTTATTACAGTGAGTTTTTCGAAGAGGGTTTTCAGTCTTTCGACATCGTTCTTTTGAACCTTAAATAGGTAACCGTAGGGACAGAGGGGATCGATCACCGCTTTTTCTAGGTTTTCATCATAAACTAGTGGGTATAGCCTGCATCCTTCAGGTCGATGGGGATATATTCCACAGCCCTCTGCTATGAGAAAAACACATCGTCCAGAGTTATTCTTTAAACGCCATTCTCCATCTGTTTTCACTGCAAAGCATTCAAGTTTATAGCCAAGCTTCAGAATCCTCTTTAAATCAAAATTGGAGAGAGGCATCCTCGTCTCTAAGCAACACTCTACACATTTATGTCTCACACAGAGAATGCCTCTGCCCAACAGTGTCTCACCTCTTCAAGTTTCGTTTCATCATTTTCCTCTCTAAGCCACTCTACGGGCGTTGAGGATTTTCAGAGGGTTATCTTGGAATGGCTATTCTGAGCATGCATGCATGGTAGTGAGCGATGTGAACATCTTATGCATGCGTGCTTGGCGTATGTTCTAGTTCTCTTGTAAGGACTCCCTTATGATTCTCGATAACTCTTAATTTTCCTTGTCTCCTGATTCGCAGTTGAGTTTCACCTCTATAAACGGTGACCCACGCGTTTTCAATTTCAACTATGTCATTGATGGAAAGTGAGTTTATTCGACTGTTCCATAGAGTTAGTTTCACAGTGCCAGTTTCATCTGTCAAAGTTGCATTAGCAAACATAACATAATCGTTGTATTTTGTCAGAGCTTGTCGTGGCCTTGAAATTGCAAGAACACGAGCTTTCAAGTTAATCCGCTTCATTCCAGCCTTCAAATCCCCAATTTTATGATACCCCACTGCCCTAGCATTTCTTTTCTTCATTAAAGCATCTTTCTCACGTTCAATTGCATATGCAAACCGCTTCAGCGGAGCTGTTTCATTAAGAAGGTGCCTTGACATCGGAAATTGCGCAACTACTTCATGATTTGCAGTTATAAGAAAAATGGCATGGTCTCCGATTTTTTCGCGGCACTGAATTGTTAATCGCTTGCACCTAGATCTTCCATTCTTCCAAGCATGCACAATCTTGTTGAAGAGCTTGTTTGGGTCAATTCTATGTTTTAGAGAAATTGTCACAAGATACCCGAGAAGCTTCGTATCACGGTTTGAATGACTCACGCCTCGAGGTCGTCCTCGCATTGCCCATCTTCTATTTAGCATCCAATCCATTCCCAGTTTTCATTTGGTCGTTACCTCGTTTGCGCGTGCGCATCCATTTCTACAAGGAACACCATTCCTTTCTTCGTCTTACTCTGGGCACGTGAACTGAACCTTGTGGGAGGGGGACTTATCTGGCTATGGTATCTGGCGCATTTTATTGCCTCAGTTTTTTCGTCTTGTGAAATCCAAACGACACGGGCTGTTCCACCGCATTGTGGACACCTAGCATGGTCACCTATCTTAATCATCTTTACCACACCCAAAAATTGGGGCCCGCTAGAACTCGGTCGAAACTCAGCATTTTTTACTCTACCTCTGACTTCCCTCTCCTAAACAGTGGCATAACTTAAATACGTTGGCTAAATGAAGCATCATCATCCTCTGTGTGCGACTTCTTTTTCAAATGTATGCATGAAGCAACTGGAGATTTTGATTAAGTGGTTCTCAAAACCCTAGTAGGCAGAAAAGGATTCTCGCACTACCAACGGGGATCTCATGCCCAGAATGTGCTAAAAGTGAAGAGACGTACTGTATCTTCTGGTAAAGAGGCGACTTTGAGTTTCACAAATCCTAGATTTATCGGTTTTCTTCTAAAACCAACACTTAAAAGTGATCCTTCATAGTATAAGCCTCGTGTTTTGAAATGGATGGAGTGAATAGCGGAGCTATTAAAGCCCTTGTCTTGGCAGCTGGAGAAGGAAGCCGACTGAGAAAATACGCAAAGCAAAAAACCCTTCAGCATATTGCGGGTGTGCCACTACTAGGAAGAATCCTTCGAGGTCTTAAGGAAGCTGGAATAAACAGCGTCTACATAGTCATCGGGTATGAAGGAGACGAGATACAGCGAGAGATCGGCGAGAATTATGCAGGACTTGACATCACCTACATAACGGCCCAAAACTGGGAAAAAGGAAACCTGTACTCTTTTCTGGCGGCAAAGGGTGTTTTTAAAACGAATTTTATTCTTTGTATGGGCGACCACATTTTTGACAGCCAAATCGTGAAAAACCTCGTCAATGTGAATCTCAACGGTGCTATTGTTTTGGCTGTTGATAGAGCTAGTTACGCATTGGATGACACTAAAGTGCGAGAGCAGGATGACATGATCCTCGAGATTGGCAAGCACATAAATCCTTCAAACTGCGTGGATACTGGATTTTTCTTCTGTTCGCCTAAAATATTCTCATATGCAGAAATAGTTGTAAAGCAAGGAGCATCAGAACTTGCCGACTGTATTCGACTCGCTGCCCAAAACGGAGATGCACAAGTGTTTGACGTAAGTGGACACTACTGGGTAGACATAGACACCAAAAAAGACCTCAAACGTGCAAAAAGATTACTGGCTGAACACTCGCAGAAGAAGCGTGGAGCATCCGATTTTGTGGCCCACTACGTTAACAGACCGATAGAAAACGCAATCGTCTGTCGCATATCAGATTCTAGGATAACCCCAAACCAGATTACAATATTAACAAATGTGTTAGCGTATCTCGTAACGTCTCTGTTCCTTTTCGGTCATCTGTTAATCGGGGCAATCCTAATGTTTATTGTGGGCGTCATAGACGGGTTGGATGGCAAATTGGCGAGGATACGTGGACGCACAACAAAACTTGGGCGCATGGAACATTTATTTGATTTGTTGTTCGAGTTTTCATGGCTGATAGCCCTTGCCATATTCTTAAGCCAAAGCGGAGGCTCGTTACCACTCGTAGTCGTTACATCCTCCATCACATTTATTGCGTTCTATAGGTTCTGCTACGATCAATTCAGCAGAACGACGGGCGTTAGTTTAGACGTGTACGGACGGTTTGAACGCGGTTTCAGGAGAGTCGCTGGCAGGAGAAACATATACAACATTTACATTCTGGTAGGCGTTCTCTTGGGAACGCCACTTTACTCATTAATCGGAATCCTATTTCACTCCGCCCTAACCGCAGTAGTATATGCCTCTAGAGCAGCCATACACCTGCACGCCATTGACAAAAAAGAACAGTCAAGCATATCAGAAACAAAGACGCTAGGGCATAGTCTGTCTTAGCCATTCAGCACCGTTTCTTTTGTGTCTTGAAGTCTAAAACTGTCTTTGTCACTTTCATTTAGCTGATTGAGCTAGCCTCATCAGGGTGTTCGCTACGTTGCTGGCTGAGTTCCTTATTACGTACTTTCTCGCGTTGCTTAAGACTGACTGAACGTTTCTCCCCTCGAAAACATCGACGAGATTCTCTCTCAACTCGTCTAGGTTTGAGTACTTCATTATCTCGCCGTTGAATACTTCAACGAAGTTGTTATCTGGGCAGAGGATTGGGCGCATTGAACCTAAGCATAGGTGGACGGTGCTTGATGTTGGTAGGTAATCCGCAGGGCCTTTATGTATGAGGATGGCGTTTGACGCGTGGAAGTATGTGTAAAGTCTACTTATCGGTGGAGCTTCTTTCCTAAACATTGTAAATTTGTATTCGCGAACTATATCCTCAGCAGCTCCAACACTTTCTTCATAACTGGCTAACATCAATAAAAGGACATTATACGTCTTGCATAGCTCCTTGAAGATTGGAAGAACTTCGCGTAGGTTTTTGAGGCGTATTCCGTAGGCTAAAATGATTTTTGTGTTCTCATCCTGTGGGAGGTCTAACTTTGATCTGGCTTTCAACATGTTTCCTTCAACAATTGGGTGGCATGGATAGGGTACAATGTATGTCTTATCTGCGGGCAGCGCGTCGGCCAGAAGCTTCTTGTAACGTTCATCGAACAACGTGATTACGTCCCAATCGAACTTGTAGAAGTTTATGTTCTTCGGAACTCTTCCCTCGTGCATAATCGCTATCGTGGTCGCCTTTCTCTTTATCACATCGAAGATTTTGAGTAACTTCCCAAGAGGAGTTAAGCAGGACTTCTCGATGACGAAGAGGTCATAATTCTCGTTGACAACTGGACTCGGGTCGAAGTATAAATCCAAGTCGCTTTCATCCTCAACTTTAGCCCCATATCTGAACATTTCCCAGTTTCTGTAAACGAATTTCTCATCCTCGGTTTCAACGGGAATCCTGCCTCCAACCCTCTCGTCAGTTGGAGCGAAGACCACAATTTCATGGCCTTGACTCATCCACTCCTTACCGATAAGCTCCGCATGAGCCGACACGCCACAACAATCATTCCAAGGAGACATTATCGCTATTCTCATATCCATCTTCTCAGCGCTTGATGTCTTACGACAAATAGGCTCATAAAGAATTGCGCATTATAAACCTACTGAGGTTACGCAAGGTGAAATTGAAACGTTACGAGAATAACCCCATTTTAGAACCCGGCAAGAACCAGTGGGAATCTATAGCGGTTTTCAACCCCGCCGCCTTCTATTGGAATAACATAGTCTATCTGCTCTATCGAGCCGTTGGAGAATACGAGAGATATATTTCCAGAATTGGCTGTGCGATCAGTCGAGACGGCGTCAATTTCGAACGATTGGTCAATCCTATATTTGAGCCTGCAGAAGAATATGAAAAATGGGGAGTTGAGGATCCTCGAACCGTAATACTTGAGAACAAGCTCTACATGACATATGTTGCTCACTCTAAGCGAAGTGGTCCTCCGAGAGCCCTTTTCCCTAGGCTAGGCATTTCAGGCGAAAAAGCCCGTGTCATTCTCTCAGAAAGGGGTATACCTCGCATAGCTTTAGCTTCATTAGACGATCTATCCTCTTTGGACGACTTGCAGAATCTTCATCGCCGTTTTAGAAGACATGGCTGCATTACTCCTTCTGGGGTTTATGAAAGAGATACGGTGCTTTTTCCTGAGAGAATTAATGGTAAGTATGTGATGCTCCATAGGCCTCGCGATTGGGTAGGTCCTGAGTACGGCACGGATCTTCCAAGCATTTGGATTGCCTATTCTGAAAACCTCAAAGACTGGTATGGCCACAAAATCGTGATGAGACCTGAAAGAGAATGGGAGGCCGAGAAGATAGGCACCGGGCCGCCCCCGATAAAAACCGAGAAAGGGTGGCTCTTAATCTACCACGGGGTTAGTGCTGACCATAAGTACAGAGCAGGCGTTGCATTGTTGAACCTGCAAGATCCTTTGAAGGTTATCGGTCGTTTGCCGCAGCCAATTCTGGGACCAGAGGAAGATTATGAAAAAGTTGGCGACGTTCCAAACGTGGTATTTCCTGAAGGGGCAGTAGTACTCAACAACAGACTCTTCGTCTATTATGGCGCGGCTGACAGAGTTTGTTGTGTTGCCACCGGGGATTTGGGCATGTTCTAGCTTTTTTCGTAGCAAATAGTATAGGTATTTTTCGCTATCGGAGGAACTTCATGTCGCCCATATTGGTGACTTTTCACACATGTTTTTCAGAGCAAATGAGAAAAACTCCCTTTTGAAAAGACTTTCTACCGTCTTAGCCCAGCGTGCCACGTTGGAAAGATACGCTATTAGATCCTAGCATGGTTTCTTGTAGAGATGGCCACATGATTAATCGAAGTAGATAAATGCCGATGAAGTTATTTTACCGTGAGGTTAGGGTTCTTAGGTTTCTCGATTTATGAAACTGCACTTCTGTTTTCGACTGTTACTTCTTTCGATGTAAAGATTTAAACTACCAAGTCTGGATACATATTCCAACTTACTCAGTGAGGATGGTTTATTGCTTCCCTATGCACCATGGCTTTGCTGGCTTATTCCAGTGATTGGAGCTGTACTTACCCTGATCTTTGCCAAGATCAACTCCAAGCTCAGAAATTATGCACCAGTGGCATTTGCGGTGGCTAGCGTCATATTTTCGCTCTCTATGATACCGGATGTTTTCACTGGAAGCTTGGTTGACTGGGCAAGTGGGAAAACGTTAGGTGATATTCCCTATAATTGGTCAACTCCATGGGTCGGTTCCCTTGGTATAGATCTGGGAGTGTTAGTTGATCCTTTAAGCGTACTTATGACCAGCGTAGTCAGTAGCATAGGACTCTTGGTGCTAATTTTCTCCATAGAGTACATGCGTGGCGATCCAGGCTTGACCAGATACTGGTTTTTGACGCAGCTTTTCATCGGTGGATTGGGTATGGTGGTTATGGCGGGCAATCTTCTTCAATTGTATATAGGCTGGGAGATCGTTGGAGTGTGTTGTTACGCCTTAGTTAGCTTTTGGCACAAAGATCCGCAAAATGTTCGCTACGGTTTGAAGACATTTCTGATGTTACGTGTCGGCGACGTTTTCCTGTTAGCATCCATCTTGATCATGTACTCTTATTCCGGAACCTTCAACTTCGGGAATATAAATCTGGTTGAATTGTCAAAATCCGGCTTATTACTCATAACAGCTCTCATGTTTTTTAGCGGAGCCATATCGAAGTCCGCTCAATTCCCTTTACATGTGTGGCTACCTGACGCGATGCCGGCTACACCGGCTTCATTTAACGCAATTACAGAGGTTTTGGCGGGAGTATACTTGGTGGCAAGGGCTCTTCCGATGTTTCACGGAGCTTTGGTCGGAGGGTGTGGAGAGTTAACTCTCTTCTTCTTGGCCGTCGCATGGATTGGCGCATTTACCGCATTGCTGGGGGCAAGCATGGCTATGGTTCAAAGAAATTTGGTGAGGGTTTTGGCGTACTCTATCATGAGTCAGTACGCCTATATGATGGTGGGTTTGGGCGTGGGTGGGTTGATGACTGACCCGGCTGCCGGATATTTAGCGGGCAATTTGCATCTATTGGCTGACGCTATTATTTCGGGGCTTCTTTTCCTGTCCGCGGCAGCAGTTTTGCATAGGGTTCAGTCTCAAGACATGTTTGACATGGGTGGACTCAGAGCCCGAATGCCAATTACGTTTAAATGCATGGCTGTTGGAGCTCTTGCTACTATCGGTATACCGCCGTTGAGCGGGTTTTGGAGTGAGGAATCTGTCTACGGCGCGATATTGAAGCTTGCGCAGGAAGCTAGTGGGCAAGGAAGTTTCACTCTGATGCTTTCAGCTTATGGACTGTACTTTCTTATGATGGTCACTGCTGCCGTCACCACTTTTTACATCCTTCGTATGATGGGTATGGTTTTTGGTCGAAAAAGCAAACACGTGGAGAAGCTGGAACATGAAGGAGCGCCTATCAAGGAAGTTTCACCTCTAATGTGGGTTCCTATGGGAGTTGCGGCGATAGCCACGGTGGTTATAGGTGTGTTAGCGCCGTTTATTATCGTGGGATTTGCTGAATTCTTCTCATCAATTTTAGGCCATAGCATAATCCATGAGGGCTTTATTGACGTTTTAAAAGAGGCATTTCTCTCACCAAGTTTCGGAATAACGTGTGCAGCGTTGTTAATCGGAGGTTATCCTGCGTACCAGCTGTATATATCACGCAGAGTTGACCCGATCAAATTAACCAGAGAACACATGCTCTTAAGGAAAGTTCGCACATTTCTCTGGAATCGATGCTACATCAACGCGTTCTACTACAAAATCTTCGTTTATCCGACGGTTGCGTTTTCGAAAGGATTGTACCGTCGCTTGGAGCTTGGAGGCATCGACGCATTCAACTACTTAATAGCAAATGCTACAACATCGTTTTGTCGACGTTTCAGAAAGACTCATTCAGGAGTTTTATCCTACAACATGCTGGCGGTTTCTGTCGGAATTGTGTTGATGATATTTTTAGTATTTATGTTTGGAGGATTCATTCCCTAGGTGAAGGTTATGTTCTATCATACCCCCCTGTTGGCAACGCTTCTTCCCGCAGTTTTAGGGTTCATTCTTTATGTCGTTGGAAGAGGTGTTGGAAAGAAAGTCCGGTGGCCAGCGACAATAATCGCTTTTCTCTCTGTTTTTTTGATTCTTTCTATGCTACCAGACCTCATTGGATACTACCAAAACGGAGGACAGCCGATTTACGTTACGTATGAGTGGATAAAATCTCCAATTGAGGTTACATTCGGCTTTTATATCGACAACATCAGCTTTTCCATAGGCTTAATCATCGCTGTCCTCAGCGCTTTCTCCTGTCTCTACTCCACCAAATACATGGAAAATGAACCTGGGCAAGCAGGCTACTATGCAAATCTACTACTCTTCATGTCTGGCATGCTCGGAGTAATATTCTCCTCAAACCTTCTCCAGTTCTACCTCTTCTGGGAGTTAATGCTGATCCCTTCTTATTTCCTAATAGCTTTCTGGGGAACAGCTAAAAGAGCATTGACCATCGGATTCAAGTACTTCATATTTACGCACGTTGGCGCAGTGTGTATGCTTCTAGGAATCTTATCGATCTACACGTACACCGGCACCTTTGACCTCGTTACACTCTCCCTTCCTGGAGTATATGGCAAGATACCGCCAAACATGATAATGCTCATCTTCGCTTTACTGCTGATTGGATTCTGTGTTAAGATGGCGACATTTCCTCTGCATACGTGGCTCCCTGACGCACATACTGAGGCCCCTGCGCCGATAAGTGCCATGCTGTCTGGAGCCATGATCAAATGTGGCGCCTACGCCATGATAAGGATTTTTCTCTCCATGTTTAGCTCAACAATGCTTCAAACCTCAGATTATTTAGCCATCATTGGAATAGTCACGATAATTTATGGGGGATTGATGGCCCTCGCCCAAACTGACATAAAACGATTGTTGGCTTATTCTAGCATAAGTCAGATGGGATACATTTTCTTCGGCATCGGGGTCAGCTCCGAATTGTGGGAATTGGGAGTCACGGGTGGACTATTTCACATAGTGAACCACGCCATTTGTAAGGGTCTTCTCTTCATGTGCGCCGGCGTCATCCTCCACCAAACTGGAACAAGAGACATCAGAAAACTAGGGGGCTTAGCTGGAAAAATGCCGATAACCGCCATCTCATGCTTGATAGGCGCCTTGTCTCTGGCTGGAACTCCTCCACTAAGCGGATTTTGGAGTGAATGGATGATATTTGGAGGCGGAATCGCTGCTGGAAAAGTTTTGTTCACTCTCATAGCAGTCATTAGCTCCGTAATCACGGCAGGGTACTACTTGTGGTTCGTATGGCGAGTCTTCTTCGGAGCAACTCCTGAAAACTTGGAAAACGTGAAAGAGGGTTCGTGGCTGTTGCTTATTCCAATAGTCGCGTTGACGGTAGCTACTGTCGTGTTGGGGATTTGGCCAGATTTACTCCTAGGGTTAATAACATGAGTCTAGTAATATATGTCAACACTTCTTTGGGTAGAGGTACTTCTGTTATACTTGCTTTGCTCTTCAGGCTCAGCTTTTCTACATGAATAGGCTCTGTGCCGTAGACTCTACGGTATTATTCACCTGTAGTCAATGTAGTTACTGACTTAAAGATCATCCAAAAAATCCACAAGATTACTGGTATGAACACTAAGCCGCTTAACGACGGGTATATCGCTGCGAGCAACGGCG
>Ga0209986_10005546_pt1 | contig 10451 bp, 11 predicted proteins | sample BlataG_FD_183168 | JGI IMG/M metagenome (GOLD analysis project Ga0209986, IMG submission 183168) | Deep subsurface microbial communities from Black Sea to uncover new lineages of life (NeLLi) - Black_00105 metaG (SPAdes) (version 2) | ecosystem: Environmental > Aquatic > Marine > Oceanic >...
TTGAAAATAGATTTAATTTAGCTAATTTATTAGTTGTGGCATTACCGATTCCTACTCCCCTTATTTTTGATAAAGGTTCATAGAGAAGTAGTTGATTCCTTATGCCATTCTCTTTGGGAAGAATTGATTTGAATTCAGGTTCATAATGAAAATTTGGTGTTGATGTTATTCCTCCAAAACGGTTGTATTTGTCTTTAATATTTTCAAACATTTTAAAAAGTTATTTATAAGTGAATAAAAAAGAATGATATGATAAATAAAAAGAATATCTTAATAATTTACTCAATGGATATTAAAAATGGATATAATGGCTGACCACCATCATGAATCTCTATTTCCTTATCTAAAAATTTTTCTTTAAGCTTATTTTCAATTCCCTTTTTTTCCTTATCAGTTACATCTTTTCCGCAATACAGAGTTATTATCTCACTTTCCTCGTCTAACATCTTCTCAATCAAAGAAATTGTATTTTCTATTAAGTCATTTCCCATAACTACAAGATCGTTATTATAAAATCCTATCACATCTCCCTTTTTGATATCACCAACTGGGGATTTTGTTTCTCTAACTGCAAAAGTTATTTCACCAGTTTTAACATAACTCAAGCTTTCCTCCATTGATTTAATATTGACATCCATTTCTAAATCCTTATTGAAAGAAAGCATGGTAGAAAATCCCTGTGGAATTGATCTGCTATTTATTACAGCTATATTTTTTTCTGTTAATTCTTTAACCTGAATAGCTGCAGGAATTATATTTTTATTATTTGGAAGTATGATTACATTTATATTGGGAAGACTATTGACAGCTTTTGCAATATCAGCTGTACTTGGATTCATACTTTGACCACCATCTACTATTTTATTTACACCTAAACTTTCAAAAATAGCTTTATTACCATCACCAATACAAACTGATACTACTGCTATCTTATCTAACACTTTTTCGTCAATTTTTTGAGCTTCAGCTTGATCTTTCATATTATCTATCTTTATACTATGAATTTCACCTTCTTTTAAAGCCCTTCTTATTACTGAATTGGGTTCATTAGTATGAACATGGATATGGACATTTTCACTATTACCTACTACTAAAACTGAATTTCCTCTTTTTTCAATATATTTTTTTAACTTTTCTATATCAATATTTTCTCCTTCTAATAGAAACTCGGTACAATATGTATAAGTTAATTCTTCTTTTTGTTGTCCTAAGCCCATAAATTCAACTCCTTTTGTAACTACTGTGGGTTTTAATTCTTCTCCCTTTAATCTACTTAACATTCCTAAAAAGATTATATACAAACCTTGCCCACCAGCATCTACAACATCAGCTTCTCTTAATACATCTAAAAGCAAGGGTGTTCTCTCTACCGATTTTTTAGCTTCTTCTACAATTTTTTCAAAAAAGTCTTTTATTGTTTTACTTTTTCTTGATGCAGATTTTGCAGAATTAGCAATATCTTTTATAACAGTTAACATTGTTCCTTCAACTGGCTTCATCACACCTTCGTATGCTACTTTTTTCCCAAGTTCTAAAGCTTTTGTAAGATCTTTTATATTCACTTCTTTCTTCTTTTCAATATAATTAAATAATCCACGAAAAATCTGCGAAAGTATTACACCAGAGTTACCCCTCGCTCCTAAGAGAGAGCCTTGAATTACAGCATTAGTAAGATTTTTCATAGTTAATTCATTTATGGATGATAATTCTTGAAATACAGATTGCATTGTTAGAACCATATTTGTACCAGTATCACCATCAGGAACTGGAAAAACATTCAGTTCATTTATTTCTTCCTCATTTTTTTGTAAGTAAGCAAATCCGGATTCCAATAAATTATAAAAATCATTTGAAGATAGTACTTTGGCCAAACTAATTACATCCTTTTTGAACTTCTTGTTTATTATTTAAAAAATTATTTTATATTTACCTTCTGTATATTAATATCTATTTTTCCAATTGGTAAAGATGTTAATTTTTCAAGATTAAATCTAATTGAATCTCTTAAACTATTAGCGACCTGCTTGAGATTCATACCATATTGGACTATAACATGAATTTCAATATTAACTTTATCTTTATCTCTACTTACAATTACACCTTTACTTTGATGTTCTCTATATAGAAGTTTTATTATACCTTCCTTTAAGGATGGGTTTACAAATCCTATAACACCATAACATTTACTTGAGACATTACTTACAATTTCAGCAATAGCAGTATCAGATATTTGTATTTGACCACGAGATTCCTTGTTAAATTCCAATATATTACCCCCCAAATCATAATATTTATTTAATAGTAATATTTATTTTTAAAGTATTAAGAGTTGTGAACACATCTCTTAAATAGTTCAATTAATTTTTAAATTAATATCACTTCTTTAATCAATATTTGACGATTAATAATATTTTATTGTTTCCTTAAGTAAAATACAATGACGCTTGTTGCAAAAAATATTTCATTTTCGCTAAACCTCTCTAATAAATTTTAACAAAATTTATAAAACTATAAAAATTTAACTTATTAATTTAGCAACTAACTTTAATATTTTGTATTGATAACAATAAAAATGTAAATATATTTGATTTTTTTAAATAATAGACATATAATTTCAAACTTACAAGTAAAAATATATATTTGATATTAAAAAATAATTTATAATTAGGTTATATAATAATTTTTTTATAAACACTTATAAGAATACATAAAGAGAAATATTATGGCAAGAATTTGTGAAATTTGTAAAAAAGGACCAGTATCAGGACATCAAATTAGCCATTCTCACAGAAAAACTAAGAGAAAATGGCTACCAAATCTCCATACAGTAAAAGTAAAAAGGGATAACCAAGTAGTTAAAATCAAGATATGTACTAAGTGTCTTAAAGCTGGAAAAGTAGAAAAAATAGTGAAATAAAAATATATATCGAAAAAAAGAAATATATCCCTTATAACTTTTTCTATTTGTATTTTGTTAATTACTTTAATATAAATTTTTCTGTTACCTCACCTGTTTTGATATTAAAGAATGATAATTTGTTATCATATAAGATTGCTACAGATGCAGGTTTTTCATCTAAGGAAATGCTTGCACTACCAGGATTTATGAAATAAACATCCTCTATTTTTTCAAATGATTGACGATGAGTGTGACCTGTTGCGATAATATTATACTTATCTTTTTTTGCAAGTTTAAGAAAATCTTCCCTGCTCATATTATGCCCATGATTTATAAGAATTTTAAAAGGTTGAGACATAATATAGGCAATTGGGCTTTGAATGGGCCTTTCTATTGCTATTTGGTCTACCTCACTATCGCAATTACCTTTGCAGAAAATTATAGGTTTTTCCGATTCATTTAATAATTGTGCTGCCTTCTTTGGATTATATGATTTCTTAATTGGATTGAAAACACCATGATTTAATATATCACCACAATGCAGAATAAAATCACAATCCTTAAAAATCTCAAGACTTTTTCTAATTGCTACATAATCGCCATGAGTATCGCTAAATATTCCAATTTTCATAATTAAAATTTAATTTATTTTATTTCTTTTAATAAATTTGCCATCTCAATAGCTGATATAGCTGCATGATATCCTTTATTCCCCATTTTTGTTCCCGCTCTTTCTATAGCTTGTTCAATAGTGTCTGCAGTTATAATTCCAAATGATACTGGTATCTCTAAATCTAAACTGACTCTTTCAATTCCCCTTGTTACTTGAGAAGCTACATATTCAAAGTGAGGAGTATCACCTCTTATAACTGCTCCTAAACATATAATAGCATCATATTTTTTTGTAAGTCCTAACTTTTTTGCTATAAGAGCTATTTCAAGGCTTCCTGGAACATAAGCTATCTTAATGTTTTCCTCTGAACACTTGTGTCTTTTTAAAGCATCTAATGCCCCTTCTAAAAGACGATTGGTTATAAAATCATTAAATCTGCTTACCACTATTGAAAACTTTAAATCTTCTGCTATTAAATGACCTTCAAATTTCTTTTCCATTTATTCTCCTTTCTAAAAAATTATAATTTTTTACTATTTTAATTTAAATTTAATTCTTTTTAGGGATTTGCGACTATTTTTTGATACAATCAATTAAATGAGAAAGTTTATCTCTCTTTGTTTGTAAATATTTAATATTTTCTTTATGTGGTTTTACTACTATTGGAACTCTTTCTGTTACTTTTAACCCATACCCCTCAAGTCCCACAATTTTTCTTGGGTTATTTGTCAATAATCTTATCGTTGATAATCCTAAATCAACCAATATCTGGGCTCCAATTCCATAATCTCTAAGATCTGCTAAGAAACCTAGTTCTATGTTTGCTTCAACAGTATCTAAGCCTTTGTCTTGAAGTCTATATGCTTTTAATTTATTGGAAAGTCCAATTCCCCTTCCCTCTTGCTCCATATATAGTAAAACACCTCTTCCTTCATCTTGTATCATCTTAAGAGCTTTAGACAACTGTTGACCACAATCACATCTTAAAGACTTAAATACATCTCCAGTAAGGCATTGAGAATGTACTCTAACTAAAACATTTTGTTTATTTATCACTTTACCTTTTTTCAAGACTACATGAACTTTCTCATCCAAAACTGATTGATATACAGTAATATCAAATTTACCATATTCTGTTGGAAGTTTTGCTGTTGCTATCTTTCTAATTAATCTTTCTTTTTTTCTCCTATATTCAATGATAGATTCTACTGTAACAATGGGCATATTAAACTCTTTTGCTATTTTTTCCAACTGATTTAATCTAGCCATTGTTCCATCATCATTCATTATCTCGCATAAAACACCAGCTGGGAAAAGACCTGTTAATCGGGCTAAATCAATAGCAGCCTCTGTATGTCCCGCTCTCTTAAGCACACCACCATCATTCGCTCTTAAAGGGAAAACATGCCCGGGCATACTTATATCTTCTGCTTTTGTTTCAGGATCAATTATTGTTAAAATTGTTGCAGCACGGTCAAATGCAGATATTCCAGTTGATATTTTATGTTTCGCACCAACAGAAACTGTAAACGCAGTTCCATGTTTCGATGTGTTCTCAGTTACCATATCAGGTATCTGCAGTTCATTTAATCTGGAACTGATACAAGGCATACAAATTAAACCTCTACCAAACTTTGACATAAAATTTATGTCCTCAGGAGTAACCTTCTCAGCAGCCATTATGAAATCACCTTCATTTTCTCTGTCTTCATCATCAACTACTATTACCATCTTGCCTTTTTTAATTTCTTCTATTGCCTTTTCAATTGTAACGATGCTCATATTATTTCTTCCCTGTAAAATTTTTTCTTTAAATTGTTATTAGTAATCTCTTTATTTTTATATCTATCTGAAATAAATTTATAGCAATATTTCGCAAGAACATCTGCTTCTAAATTTACACTATCATTGATACTTTTATTACCTAAAGTAGTATTTTTTAGGGTGTAAGGAATTAAATTAATTGAGAACTTTCTAATAAAAACTTCCATTATGGTCAAACTAATGCCATCTACAGTTATCGATCCCTTTTTCACTATATATTTCGCCAATTCTGGTGAGTGAGAAATCTCAAATATATTAGAACCTCTTTCCCTTTTTATTTTTATTATTTTTCCAACTTCATCAACATGTCCTAAAACAATATGACCTCCCAATAAGGTTCCAAGAGTAATAGATCTTTCTAGATTTACCTTTCTTCCCACCTTAAGATATTTTAATGTGGTTTTTTCATATGTTTCAGGTAAGATATCAACACCAAACAAACCATGTCCAATCTCTGAAATTGTAAGACATACTCCATCTACACTTATGGAATCACCTAATTTAAGGTCTTCATAAATTTTTTTGCAAAAAATTCTTATAATACTTTTTTCTGGAGATAGTCTTACTTTTTTAACTATTCCAATTTCTTCAATTATTCCAGAAAACATTTTTTCCTTTTCTAATCCGTTTAAGAAATTTTATTAATTAATTTTTATTAAGTAGGATAAGCTTCAATTAACACATCATCCCCTATTCTTTCTACCTTTGAGAAATTAAGTTTTTTAGTATCTACTATTCTTAAAATTTCTAAGTCACCGATAGTTTGAAAAGCATTATATCCGCCAATTATCATAGGAGCGATAAAAATATGAAATTTATCAACCAAATCTTGTTTAATAAATGATGTAGAAAGTGTTGGACCGGCCTCTATTAGGACAGATGTTATCTCTTTCTCACCCAGTATTTTTAACAATCTATTTAAATTTACCTTGTTTTTTAGTTCAATATTTCTATTCTCATGTTTGTCAACTATTAGAATCTCTGCTCCAAGTTCATTTATTTCTTTAGCTTTTTTCTTGTCATAATGCTTGGTTGTTGCAATAATTAATTTTGCTTCATTAGTAGTCTTTAATAATTTTGAATCTAATGGTAATTTAAGTCCTGAATCTACCACAATTCTTATAGGATTTTTTTTATTGTTACCATATCTTACAGTAAGTAAGGGGTCATCAGCTAATACTGTCCCCACTCCAGTTAATATGCTATCAAATTGACTTCTTATTCCATGCACATATTTTCTTGAAATATCTGATGTTATCCATTTAGAATCTTTTGTTTTAGTGCACATCTTACCATCTATACTTATTGCCATTTTTAATGTAGTAAAAGGAATTTTTTTTGTAATATATTTTATGTAAGTCTCATTCTGTTTTGATATCTCTTCTTCTAAAAAACCAACTTCTACATCAACTCCTCCTTCCTCTAACTCTTTTATTCCCCTACCATTTACATTTGGATTAGGATCAATCATACCAACTATTACTTTTTTTATTCCACTTTTTAAAATGGCTTGAGTGCATGGTGGTGTATGACCATAAAAACAACAAGGTTCAAGAGTAACGTACATAGTTGCTTTTTTCATAAAAATATTAGTTGAATTTAAGGCTTCTACTTCTGCATGATTAGAACCCCTTTTTTTATGATATCCTTTTCCGATTATTTCATCATTTTTAACTAAAATAGCTCCGACCAGAGGATTTGGGCTTGTATTTCCTCTTGCCTTTTCTGCCAATTCAATTGCAATATTCATATACATTTCATGTATATCTTTTTTAAAATTTTTCACCTATTAAACCCACTTTCATATAGATTTTTCTACTTATCAAAATATTTTCCTTAAATAAAATAAGCGCCAAGGAGAAAATTCCTTGACGCATATATAGAATCTTCTCCCATCCAGACTGTACTGTCGGCTCTGGAATAACCAGATCTGCCAAAAAGGCTCGCGGGCTTTTACCGCCGGTAGGGAATTACACCCTGCCCTGAAGACTTTTATCTTTAAAAAATGTAATGATATTATATACTATAAAAACTATTATTTTTCAATATTTTACCAAAAAATATGTTCCTTATTTAAATAATTTTAATTAGTTTTTTTAAAGCAATACTATTTTTTCTTAAATAATTTAATTGGCTACCAATTCATTCTTTAATTTATTCAATCCTCTAAAGCCTATATTTCAATTGAAGAGAAATTTTTTACAGCTTCTTCTGTATCACTGGATTTATATATTGCAGATCCAACTACTAAAATATCAGTTCCGGCTTTTAATAATTTATGAGCATTATTTAAATTTATTCCGCCATCAACTTCAACTTTAACTTTAATGTCTTCTGAATCAATTATTCTCCTAATTTTTCTAATCCTTTCATAGGTTTTTTTTATAAATTTTTGACCTCCAAAACCAGGAAAAACAGACATGACAAGAAGAAGATCAATATTTTTTAGGAAATTAGTTATATTTTTTATAGGGGTATCAGGATTTACAGCAAGTCCCACTTCAACCCCATATTTTTTTATCTCTTTTATAATATTTAATATTTCTATTGATGATTCTGATTCATAATGAATAATTATGCAATTGGAGCCAGCATCTATAAAATCTTTTATATATCTTTGCGGTTCTTGAATCATTAAGTGAGCTTCTAAAGGAATATCAGTAATAGTTTTTATTGCTCTAACAATTGGAATTCCAAAAGAAATATTTGGTACAAAATGTCCATCCATTACATCAATCTGGATAAAATCAGCATAAGGCTCTATTTTTCTGATCTCATCCTCTAAATGTGTAAAATCTGCATCCAGTATTGAAACTGACAATTCGTATGTTTTATCTTTTTTATTAACCATAATGAAATTTAAGTTTTATTATAGGTTTGTTACAAAATTTCAAAGTATTCTATTTCAGGATGTCTCCTCTGTTTACTTGATAACCCCGTAAGAACTCAATATCTTTCATCTTCCTTCTATCCTGAGGTTGCAATATAAAAAGACGGATTAAATAATCTGATGTTGCAATAAATAACCCTTCTCTTGGTGAACATGTCACTACTGATCCTGGATGAAGAGTTGATTTTCTATTAATTATCTGAGATATAAATATTTTCAGATTTTTACCTTTAATGGATGTTTGAGCACCAGGAGTTGGACTTAAAGCTCTTATTTGATCATGTATTTTCTTTGATGGACTATCCCAATTTATAGTTGCAATTTTTTTTGTGATTTTTTTAGTATATGTGGCCAAACTATCATCTTGTACGATAGTCTTTACATTCCCTTTTTCAACTAAATTTAGAGTATCCATTAATAATTTACAGCCTTCATTTTCAATTATTCGCTTGAGCTTTCCAAAAGTATCATTTTCTTTGATCTCGATTTTTTTTTGCAAAATGATATCACCCGAGTCCATTTTTTCCTCTAAAAAAGTTGTAGTAATGCCTGTTGTTTGGTCTCCATTTAATATTGCCCATTGAATTGGTGATGGACCTCTATATTTTGGAAGTAAAGAAGGATGAAGATTAATCCATCCTTTTTTCATGATATTTATAGTTTCTTTTTTCAAAATCCTTCCATATGCTACAATAACTCCAACTTCTGCTTTAAGTTTACTAATTTGTGAAATAAATTCCTGGTCATTAATATCTGGAGGTTGGAAAACTTTTAATCCCAATCTGATAGCTTCTTTCTTTATGGAAGGTGATGTTATTCTCATTCCCCTTCCACTCTTTCTATCAGGATTTGTTATAACAGCAAGAATTTTATGATGTGATGAATTTATTGTTCTTAAAAATGGAACAGAAAACTGAGGCGTTCCCAAAAAGATGAGTTTCAAATCTTTACCTCCTGATATTGTTTTCTTAACTCATTCATTTCTAAAAGTATTTTTCTTCTATCTTCGTTTAAAGCATGATCAATAATTAAAACACCATTAAGATGATCAATCTCATGCTGAATCGCCCTTGCCAATAGACCTTCAGCCTTTATTTTAACCTTTTTACCTTTTGAATTTTTAGTTATTATAGAAATTTTTTCAGCTCGCTTTATAGTACAACTTAAGGAGTAAAAGCTTAAACAACCCTCTTGTTGTTCTATTTCTCCCTCCTTCTTTATAATTTTAGGATTTATGAGTTCAATTAATCCATCCCCAGTATCAACAACAGCCACTCTTTTTAATACACCTATCTGATTGGCTGCAATACCTACACCTGAAGCAGCTCTCATAGTATCTTCTAAATCTTCTATTAATTTTATCGTCTTATTATCTACCTTTTTAACACTTGAACTTTTTTCCCTTAAAACGGGGTCTCCAAACATCCTTATCCTCTTTTTTGCCACTATCAATCTTCCTCCGTATATTTAAGTTTCAAAATTTAAAAAATTACCATTTAAAAATATTAATAAAAAAATTCTAACCTAAATTTTAAAACTTTTCAAAGTTATTTACATTGTTAATATGGGGTCAACATCTACTACATATTTAGCCTTCTTACCTAATCTAGGAATCTCTACCATCGTTTGAGTCAATATTTCTTTCGTTTTATCAGGTTTTTCTGTTTTTATAAATATATGCCATCTATATTTATTCTTAATTCTTGAAAGGGGGGCTGGTGCTGGACCTAGGACAGTAGCATAATTATCTATCTCTTTCGATTTAATAAAAGATAATATTTCATTACTGAGATTAATAACATCATGTTCAAACTTACCAGAAATTAATATATTTATAAGATAAGAATATGGTGAATACATTAGTTCTTTTCTAAATTTAATCTCCTTTTTATAGAACATTAAATAGTCACCTTTTGTTGCACAATCTATAGCATAATGCTCTGGAAAGTGTGTTTGTATAATTACCTTTCCCACTTTTTTACCCCTACCGGATCTTCCACTAACCTGTGTTACAAGTTGAAATGTCCTTTCTGCAGCTCTAAAATCTGGAAGATTTAAAGCTGTATCAGCATTTACAACTCCAACTAATGTCACATTCTTTATATCCAGACCTTTTGCAATCATCTGTGTACCTAAAAGAATTGACCCTGAGCTCTGGCTAAATTGGTTAAGAATTGTCTGATGCGAAATCTTTCCTCTTGTACTGTCTGTATCCATTCTATATA